>ERZ773008.2349-NODE-2349-length-12408-cov-2.342346_pt1 | contig 12408 bp, 10 predicted proteins | sample MGYA00580664_ERZ773008 | MGnify/ENA primary metagenome ERZ773008 (study PRJEB29015, sample SAMEA2738016) | human oral metagenome | biome: human oral; feature: human-associated habitat; material: dental | place: China | collected 2048 ... | reverse complement strand
CGGCCACCACGACATATCCCCCATTTGGTGGTCAGATGCCTGGTAGTCAATATTTTTCTCGAACTCTGCACGCTCACTGAGTGTGACATACGCATCAATCAAGCTAGCAAATGCACGTCCTGCAAGAGAGTCTTGAATACGCACCGAACGCCTATAGTGAGCAGCAATTCCCTTAACAGCAAGCTTTTGCGAGAGAGCGTCCCAAACCCTTTGTGGATTTGAGGTGTACACCACAAAGCGCTTGCTGCCGGACTCTGCACACTGAGAGATATACCTGCTGATGGACTCTGCCTCGGCATGCTGGCCCAGCGGCAACAAAAACGTTACCGCACCGCTTGGCTTAACTTCATTGCCCTCCTTGGCCCTAAACACCCTGGCGAGAAGATCGTTAAGCTCCTGGCTTTTTGCGGCTGACGCCAGCTCCGCATCTACACGACAATTGCATCCCGGGCCGCCAACCAACTCCAGCTGCTGCTCTGCTGCATAACCTGCAGGTCCTTCTGGCGCGTAGAGAGAAAACGTTACATCTCGCTTCTGAGACAGCTTTCGCACAAACTGAAGACGTGCCTCCGAAAAATCTTCAACTCGCGAGAAAACCAGCGCAGGTCCTTGCGCCGGAATAAACTGAAGCAGATAGTCCAGACACTGACACGTCTCAATGTATGATTTTTCTTCAAGCAGCTTCTTGTAGCGCTCTAGCACCTTACAAGCACTCATCTGACCAGCAGAAAGTTGACCAGAGGCCATAATCTGATCAAGCTCTGTGAGATACTCTGGAGCAAGTTTAGAAAGAAGCTCCACCGTACCCTTGCTATTATTCAAAGTGCCTAGCTCATCAGCAGACATTCCATCCAAAATCTGCTGGAAAAATACCTTGCGAAGCGTATTTGAAAGCAGACGATCAGAGCTTCCATACAACTTCCATTGATCGCGCATCCACTCATCAAAAGTTGAAACATTCACGCCAACAGAGAGCTCTTGGATGGATCCAAGTTGTCTCTTAACTAACAAAACAGCATCGGAAGAAGGCACTATAAGCCGAGCAGAGCCCCACCTCTCAAATGAAGCCCTTAGCCGCTCTTGAACAGAGTTTGATAAGAAAGCACCTGTTTGTTGTTTGTACAGAAGCAAGCCCATACATCACCTCTCCGATTTTTCTTACTTCTTAAGTTACCACGCACACCGGACATAAATTAGAATCAAACTAAACAACAACTAAAAATCCCGTATCAAAAGGATTTTCATGATTATTTTGCTTCCACCATCATCAGGAAAAACCGCTCCCACCTCGGGACCTTCTCTTGACCTCTCATCGCTTTTGTTTGGCCCCGAGCTTACCAGCTGTCGAGAAGAACTCATCAAGGATTTACAGCAGGTATGTTCTCGTGCAGACGCAGCTCAGGTGCTTAAAATTGGTCCCAATACCGTCGGTGACATAGCCGAAAACTTGGACATCTATAAAGCTCCAACCACAACCGCGCTCAACCTCTATACCGGCGTGCTATTTGAGGCTGCAAAATTCAACCAGACACTTGAAAACGCCACGCCAAAAACCACGCGGAAAACAGCCACATCACCAGCAGATATCCTCAACTCAGAAATCATGATCTTCTCTGGTCTTTGGGGTGTTGTGAGACCGCACGATCTTCTCCCCAACTATAGACTTTCCGCCTCAACCAAGCTGCCTACCATAGGTACCGTTGCAACTTACTGGAAAAGGCAACTCAATCCCCTGTTAAATGCTGTACTAAAAGATCAGATAATTGTGGATTGTCGCTCGGGAGAATACAGAAAGATGTGGACACCTTCAACAAAGCATCCTTGTGAGCTACTGCAAGTTGTTGTTCAACGAGAAGACCCGCTTACTGGAAAGCGTAGTGTTGTATCGCATAACGCAAAACACATGCGTGGCATACTTGCAGGCGCTCTCTTTGAGCAGCGAGCAATCGGAAAGCTTTCTGAAGAAGTTAATACGTCTCAAATTGTAGAAATTGCAGGTAATCTACCAAGTGTTGTTGACGTTGAAGTAGGTGCAGTAAATGCTTCTGGAGAAGCAACGCTTACGTTAGTAACCAGCTTCTAAACCAGACGGCGCTATCTTTTTATTTCTTCCATATCAATTTGACCTGCCTCATCAACCACTGAAATACCATCACTACAACAATCGTAACTACAAAGACAAAGATGCCTCGTACAAAAGCGTTTCCGAGCAGGCTGTACGGGAATCGACCAAGCCTTAGTCCTAAAAAGTTAATAACAGGAATTTGGAAGAGGTAGACTCCTAAAACACCTGCAGATACAGTACTGATGCGCTTCTTAGCAGCATCAGAACACTCCTGCAACTTTGGCTCAAGGTTCAACACAAACAGGAACAAAGATGCTGCCTGTACTAAACATAGGAAGTTTCTGATAGTAATTGGATAGCTTTGATACGTCATTTCTGGTGTCAGTGGAGTTCCAAAGTTGTTGGCAATAAGTCCCCAGCCAAACATAGCCGCAGATGAAAGCAAGAAAATTACGGCAAGCACAAGATTGTTTTTAGTAAATTTTGGAAGATCATCGTAATACGTCTTAACGTAATAACCAAGCAGATAATAGAAAAGACCATCGCTATTAAAAGCAGCCCATCTGAACAGCTGGTCAAAGTAGGTGCCGCGAACACCAATAAACTCAAGAAGTGGCAAACCAAAGCTCACAAAAAGTGTGAGCGCCATAACATAAAGCAGAGTTTCTTTTTTCTGCACTACCAAAGAAAGAACAGGTGTCAAAAGATACAGATACAAAATGGTATAGATAAACCAAAGTGTGTTGTTAACGTTATTGGTTAGAAAGCGCTTTACAAAATCAGCAATGCCAGCGCTTGCAGCAAATTCTTCAGCACCCCAAAACTTTGTAGGAAAAAGTACGTACAACAGATACACCGTTATGCTGCCAAAAAAAAGCGCCATCAACGTTTTTCTTGCACGCTTTATAAAGAATATTTTTGTGGAATATTTACTTCTATAACCAAGCAGATTCATACCGCTCAGCATAAAAAAAATTGGTACCGCGTAAATAAACGCAGCTTGCAAAGCTAAAGAGAAGGCCCACGTTTTAGTGTGGGCAAGCGAAAAAACATTAAGCGAGGTATGCAGCATAACAACAGCAATGCCTGCCAGAATGGTAAGAATATCTGCAAAAACAAAGCGTTTCTTGACAGCGACTGCTTTTGAAGAAACTGTAGCTTTTTCCATGGGCTTCTCCCCAAATTAATTAACTTTCCTCTATGCTTAGTATACGAAATATACCAGCAGGAAAGAGGCATCATGGCAAATGTCGTTGACTATCTACACTGGCGCGGCGATCTGACGTTTGACAACAACCCCTTCAACAACGTCGACAACCTGATTCTTTCAATCCTTTCCTATCTTGGATTTGGTGGTGTCATACCTTCTGAGCGCAGCGAGAAACGCGTCCAGCTAGGCGACGCTTGCTCAAAAATACTGAAGAAGCTCAAAGATGATCCTTCCATTATCGCAGGGTTTTCTCGCATTGACGGAACCTTCCTTGAGGCGCTGGTTAATGCTCCCCGTTTTGCCAACATTGAGCTTGGGCGCTATGTAGACCGTATTAATGTCGAGAAAAGCCTTCAATTTGCAGCGTTTACCGCTTATCTTCCTACGGGACAGATGTTTGTTTCGTTTAGAGGAACAGACGGTACCCTAGTTGGTTGGCGAGAAAACCTTAACCTTAGCTTCCAGGTTACTTCCGCCGATAAGTCAGCCGCTCTATACCTTGAAAAACGTATTCGCGAGCATCTTGCAGAAGGAAATAGCAATGCCTGCGCAAACGTTATGGTTGGCGGTCATTCTAAAGGTGGCAACCTTGCGGCATACGCAGCAACGGTCTGCCCCGAAGAACTTCTTGGCACAATTGATCGCGTCTGGAGTAACGATGGTCCTAACATGTGTCCAGAACTTCTCCATACCACTGCTCACCAGGTGTTAGGCGATAAATACATCCGAATTTTGCCTGAATTTAGTGTAGTTGGCATGATTTTTGATGATCCCGCTGTTCCAAAGCTCATTGTAAAAAGCTCCGAAACAGGCATGATGGCTCACGATGGTGTCTCATGGCAGGTCATGCGCAACACGTTTGAATTTGCCGATGACTTCCAACCCGAATGCAAAAAAATTAACGAGGCATTCAGTGCCTGGTATAAAGATCTACCACTTTCTGATAGAGAGCACTTTACCAATGAACTCTTTGATGCGCTCTCTGCAGGCGGCGCAATTTATTTTAGTGACATTATCAGCTCGCCTGCAAACTTACAACCTGTTGTTACAGCACTTACTAAAACAGAAAAGCAAACCAAAGAGATCTTCTTTGACCTCCTTAGTTCGCTTGTCAATGCATCCGCAACATCTTTGATTGAAAACATCACCGAGTCATCTCAGATTTCTCAGATTACTTCTGTAATCTCGGAAGGTTTTGCCAAACTTGATAAAGCCCAAAAGGAGCTTAGGAAAGGTTCTCCCTTTTCAAACCAGTAAGGCTTATAACAACTGAAGAAACAATTGAGATAACTATTGAGCCCAGAACAGCGGTACCTAAAGAATCAATAGCAACGCCTGCGTGCAACAAATTTCTTGAGATAAAACTTGCAAGCTCAAGCATAAAAGCATTAATAAAGAGTGAGAAGATACCTAAGGTCAGCACGTTAATAGGCAACGAGAGCAGCTTAATAATAGGCTTAATACCAGTATTAACTGCTGCAAGCACCAGCGAAAACAGAATAGGTCCTGCCCACGAGCCACCCACAATAGTCATACCAGGAATTAGGGTACATGTCACCAAAGTAGCAACAGTAGTTACAAGCCATGTTGCAACAAATGTCATACTAACCTCTCTTTGAAAAAAGCCCAGCAAAAGCCGGGCTTTAAATACGCTTTATGTAAGTCGTTAACTTACTCGCCAAAACCGTTATCAACAAGAGCAATAAGAGCATCGAGAGCTGCCTGCTCGTCAGCACCGTCGCATGCAATCTCAATCTTGGTGCCAGTACCCAGACCAGCAGCAAGAATCATCATGATGGACTTAGCATTAACTGGTGCGGAGTCCTTGTCAACATTCTTGATGGTGACATTGCTCTCAAACTTCTTTGCCTCAGAAACAAAGACGGATGCAGGACGAGCATGAAGACCAGTTGCATTGATGATTGTAGTCTGCTTTGAAACCATAAGTGGACTCCCCTTCCGGAAACCAAAAATCTACTCGAGAGTTATTCTCGATTAATTGTTACTATCGTAACAAAACATAACGTATTATATCCAATCTTATTTCCAGAAAGAACCAAATTAGACTATGAATTCCCCAAAAACAGGGTAAAAATAAAAAGTCAGAACTCTTATAGGAGGTTCATCATGGCTGAAAACGATATCCAAAACTCTAACCCTGAGGAATTGGACACAATAAATACTCAAACAACAACTTCCGATGAGCAGAATGAATCTGCAAATACAATTGGAACCAGCAAATCTCAAGACATTCAAAAGATTGCTAAGGACACTACTCAGGTAGTAGCAAAGGGCGTAAGCAACGCATTTGAGAACGCTACAACTGTTGTTTCAGAAGGTTTCCAAGCCACCAAAGAAGTCCACAACGCCGCCAAAGAGACAAGCTCTGCAAAGCATGAGCTCAAGCATATGCAAGAGCACCTTGCTAAAGACAAACAGGATCTAGAGCATCGAGACTACGTGCGAGACTCATTTGATCAGATTATTGCTGAGCAGCAGCAAATTCTTGCAGAAACAGCTAAGGTCATGAGTGATCAATCCACGCAAGTGGATCTTCTTACAGTTAAGAAAAATCAGCTTATTCAGAAGCTTGAACAGCAAAAAGTTGACGACGAAACAAAAATTAAGCCCTACAAAGAGGTCACTGCCACTGCAAAGGGCAGACTTGACGATATCTCAAAGACTATCTCTGAGGCACAGCGTGGCGTTAAAAATGCTGAAGCTCAGCTTAAAGAAGTTACCGAGAAACGCGACGCTGCTGTAGCATCTGCAAATAAAGCACTGGAGAACTCCCAAGCAAGACAGCTTTCTCTGAGAGAAGAACTTGCTGGTCTTAAGACAGACCCCGCCGCCAATCACGATGCGATTATTCGTTTGGAAGAAGACCTCAAGTCAGAGCTTACCCGCGCAGAACAAGCCAAAAAGCAAGCTGATGAGCTGCAAAATTCTTTCCAGTCTTCTCTTGAGATGGCGCAAACACATTACTGGACACAGGGTAAATCATTGGAGTACTCAGAATCCTCTATTGATGCCGCTCGTAAAGATTATGAACAGAAGCAGCAAGAATATGATGCTGTAGTAGCTGAGGCTAATGCCCGCCAAAGAATTCTTAGCAAAGACATAGAGAACCTTGAAGAGAAAATTAAGACAGCAAAAGAGCTCTTTAACAATGCAGCAGATAAACACGATGAGGCGCAATCGATTATTGATGATGCTAAAGAAATCCACGCAACGCCAGAAATTACTGAGCAACTCAGAAAGTCTGTTAATGAGCAAGTAATCAACATTAATGCTAAACAACACACGCTTAAAGAGCTTATTAATGGCGAGAAAATCCTTCGAGAGACAACTCGTGGTCAGCGCATTGGCTTCATCATTGTTATCCTTGGCATGATAGCGATTCTTGGAACCTTTGTATGGCTGGTTTTTAACTGGTAATACAACCATTACCCCAAATAAGATAACGTATGAAAAAGCGCTCACAGTAATGTGAGCACTTTTTATCTAGAACTAAACTCTCAAACTGAACATGGGGGCCATGCTCACTAAATAATGATCATAGCGTCACCAAATGACAAGAAACGATACTTCTCATCAATGGCACTTTGATAGGCATCCATAATCTGCTCGCGCGTTGCAAAAGCGGAGACAAGCATCATCAAAGTGGAGCGTGGAACGTGGAAATTAGTCACCATAGTGTCTACCACGTGGAACGTAGAGCCTGGCATCAAATACAGATTGGTAGTTGCGTTCTCTCGGGCGACCATATCACCTTTGTGAGTCACCGCAGCAGAATCTTCCGCCTCCTCAAAACGACGCGCAACAACAGGAGGCTCATCTGCAGGAAGCTGGCTATCCCAGGTGCTCTCAAGTGAGCGAACACTGGTAGTACCAATGGCAATGACCTTATGACCAGCCGCTTTAGTAGCCTTTACTGCTTCAACAACTTCTGGAGCTACGTGATAGCGCTCAGTATGAATGACGTGCTTTGTAGGGTCATCCTCCGTTACTAACCTAAAGGTATCAATACCAACCTCAAGCTCAACAGATGCCCACTGAACACCCTTTGCTTTAATGGCTTCAATAAGTTTTGGAGTAAAGTGAAGGCCCGCGGTAGGAGCCGCAGCGGAGTGCTCATCTTGCATAGCATAAACCGTCTGATATTTCTCTGGATCTCCCTCATACTGCGTAATATAAGGAGGTAGAGGGACGTGACCTGCCTCATGAATAGCCCTATCGAGGGTACGCTCTCCCTGAGCTTCAAAACGCACCAGGCGTCCTCCCCTGTTGTCATCAACAAAATCCACAATAGTGCCCGTGAGCACTACAGGAGCTGAATCAGGAGCATGCAGGCCACCTGCGCGATACTCAATTACTGCACCAGGCTTAAGGCGCTTGCCAGGATTTACCAGACACTCCCATACACTACCCAGAGCATCAATGTCTTCTCGACGTTTTAAAAGCAATGTTTCTGAGACGCCACCCGTATTTTGCTTTTTTCCCACAAGACGTGCTGGCATAACGCGTGTTTGGTTAACTACAACCAAGTCACCTGGCTCAAGATACTCCACAATATCAGTAAAGCGCTTGTGCTCTATGCGACCATCTTCTCTATGCAGCACCAACAACCTACAAGAGTCTCTAGGCTCAGCGGGAGTCTGAGCAATACGTTCTTCTGGAAGATTGTAATCAAAATCGTCAGTTCGCATGACGTGCTGCCTTTCTTGCGTCACGAGCTTCATGACGCTCTATCTGAGCCTCGGCTGCAGAATACCTGCAGCCGCAATAATTTTGTCGATACATACCAAGCTCACGAGACTCTTTTGTAGCCTCTGGATAATACGGACGAAAATCTCTCCATACAGGCGTCAGCCCATGAGCATACGCAATGGATACCAGCTCATCCTCACATGCATCAAAAAGCTGATAGGGCGAGACGGCCAGTGTAGTAGAAACGTATTCAAACCCACGCTCTACCGCTACACGACAACTCTCTGCTAAGCGGATTGCGTAACAAGCGCGGCAACGACGGTCCCGCTCAAACCCCTGAGGAGCAACAGTGCGTTCCCACTGTTCTCGTGGATCTCCTGCCACAATCACCTCAACATGAGCTTCTTCTTTAGCCCACGTAAGTAGGGTCTGGAGGCGCTTATCATGCTCTTCAACAGGCTGAATATTAGGATTTGTCCAACAAATAGTTGGCTCAAAACCCTCTTCCCTCAGATGCTTTAAAGGTTCAAGTGAGCATGGCCCACAGCACGCATGAAGTAACAGCGGTGTTCCCGGCTCTATTGAAAGAGTCTCAATTGACTGAAGCATGTTTGAAGCCATTAGTTTTTCTCGCCTTGTGCTTTATAACATTTCCAACCTACTATGACACAGGCAACAAGGCATACAAAAATAGTAACAACACTTGCTTCAATACCGTAGGCACCGCCCGAGATAAATTCTGATGCCGCAGGATATGCTGTTAAAAGCGTGGTAGGAAGAAGCGTAGTAGTAACCGAAATACCAAGAATAGGACCGGTCACAAAGTTCCAAATAAAGTGCATGGCAATGGTCATGAGAAGGTTATCGGTAAGCCGAAAAACCAAGCCATAAAGAATACCCATCAAAAAGACTGAGATTGTTGCTGCAACAGAGATATTTGGTGTAAGACCATACGTTGCGGTAAAGAGTACTGCTTGAAGGACAAGCGCCACAGGAAAAGAGCTCTTAGCTTCAACGCCAGTTTGCAGATAACCCCTAAATAAGATTTCTTCAGCCGCAGACTCAATGAACGTTACCACAAGTAAAAAAAGAGCAACAGAAACGTTGTAGGAAGCATTGAAGTTAAAATTAAAGCCTTCGATAAGCATAATAGAACCAAAGGTAAACAACACCATCAAAAAGCCAAAGGTGACTCCGCGCATAAAACCCGGCCACATGCTTATGCGAAGACCCAAAGATCTAAAATCACGCTTATTTACACGAGTAATCCACACAAGAATTAAGCCGCCTACCAGTATGCTTCCTAGAAGATCTAACGCTGCAGGAAGAATATCGTTTGACGGAAGCTCACCCATAACCAGCAATGGAATATGGCACAAAAACATAAATAAAAGCGCAAGATCAGCCACAAGAAAGGGCGTCACCACAGACTTTGGTGGATCCTTTAACACAAACTCAAGACTTGTCTTTGGCTTTTTTCTTCCCACAAATTCTCCTCACATAATTTCTACTCACTATAGTATCGAGTTCTGAATCTATTCGTGTAGTAAATCAAAAAAGATTAGAATAAGAAGATAATTTGCGTAATCTACTAATTTCAACTGCGAGGTATCCATGGCCGAAAGCTACGACATGAACAACCGCCCACATTTTCCTAAGCGCGCTGTCATTACTGGTGGTATGCCCTATGGTAATAAGAATCTTCACTTTGGACATATTGCGGGCGTCTTTGTCCCAGCGGATTTCTTTGCTCGTTTCTTAAGAGATCGAATTGGCCAGAAAAACGTACTATTTATCTCGGGAACTGATTGTTATGGCTCTCCTATTGCAGAGGGCTATCGCAAAAAAGTTGAAGACGAGGGCTATGAAGGAACTATTCTCGATTACGTTAATCATAACCACAACCTGCAAAAAAACGCTCTTAACGCCTATAACATTTCTCTTGATTTCTATGGCGGTTCCGCGCTAGAACCAGCTGCAAAAATTCACGAAGAGATGGCAGATAGTATCATGCACCGCCTCTATGAGCGCGGTAAACTCTCTAAGCTCTCTACCAAACAGTTCTACGATACCGAGGCTCAGACGTTCTTAAACGGTCGTCAGGTCAATGGACGCTGCCCTATTAAGGGATGCAAGTCAGAAAAAGCTTACGCTGAAGAATGTGATCTGGGTCATCAATTCAATCCAGAGGAGCTCATTGCTCCTGTTTCGCAGCTCACTGGCACTACACCAGAGCTTCGTCCTGCACCAAGCTGGTACTTTGACCTGCCACAGTACAAAGAGTTCTTAAACAATCTTGTAGAGAAATGGAAGACCAATCCACAAATTCGCTCAGTTGTTACCTCTACCGTCCAAGAGACTTTAACCGAGCCCATTATCTATATCCAAAACTCCTACCGCCAAGACTTTAATGGCGTTGCTTCTTCCCTTCCCGCTCATAGCGTTATTGAGCCAGAAGGCAATGCGTCTTCTTTCTCAGTTGTCTTTGAAAATTGGCAAGATAGAGATGAGGCTCGCGAGAAACTCAAAGAGGCTGGAATTCGTTTTAGAACAAGCAAGACGCTTCTACCTTACCGCATGACTGGCAACATTTCTTGGGGCCTCAAGTCTCCAGACATCGAAGATCTGAAAGACCTTACCATCTGGGTTTGGACAGAGGCCCTCTGGGCTCCTATCACATTCACTCGCGCTGCTTTATCTGAAGACGCCAGTAACGGCGGCACTCGCTACTCTTCTGACGAATGGCGTGATTGGTGGTGCAGCGACGATGCAGCTGTCTACCAATTTATTGGTCAGGACAACATCTTCTTCTACTGCATTGTCCAGAACCCACTGTGGGATGCACTTGATTGGGGCCTTATCACCGATACTCCAGTTGCTAACTACCATATTCTCTTTATGAATAAGAAGGCTTCCAGCTCTGGTGCTATCAAACCTCCAATGGCTGAGGAACTTCTTGAGTTCTACACACCAGAACAGCTCCGTGCTCACTGGCTCTCTCTTGGCCTTGATCAGCGTGCCGTGTCCTTCTCGCCGAAGGCTTTTGATACCTCTGTATCCAGAAAGGGCAAAGATGGTGAACCAGATCTTCTTGTAAAGGATGATCCTCGCGTTGTTGATCCAGCGCTGAAAGAGTCTGCATTCCTCACTAACATTTTTAACCGTATGGCTCGTAGCTGCCTTTATGGTGCGGCTAATGCTTGTGGTGGTCACCTGCCTATCAGCGAGCCACACCAGGAAGTTATCGACGCTTCTCAAGAGGTACTTCTAAAGTACGAGCAGCTTGCATACGGCTTTGACGCGCACTCTGCACTTGCCGCAGTTGACGAGTATGCGCGCACAGAAAACAAGCGTTGGAGCGAGGCTTCCAAGGCTGCTCAGGGCAATGATGTGGCTTATGACCAGGCACTTGCCGATGCGTTTTATGGGCTCAAGACCATCACACTGCTCATGCATCCAGCTGTTCCAGAAGGCTGCGAGCGCATTGCAGATGCGCTCAACTTCTCACATGAGGAGTTCTTCTCCTGGGAGAACGCTTTTATGGGTCCAAAAGAACTTGCAGCAAAGCTTAGTCAGAGCGCAGAGGAGCACCAACTTGAAGAGCTTCCACCTCGCTTTGACTTCTTCAAAGCACATCCAAGCCAGAAGAACTAAAACGCGCAGCTAGGAGCATACGTGGTCGAGTTTCCACCCGTCTATCGTCCAAAACCATATAGCAAGCCAACAGCACACCTGAAGAGCCATCTTCAGGTGTTGCTTGATGACGGCGCAGAAATTGCAACGTTTGTCTACACTCCCAGCACTCCTGCTGACGAGAAACCCTGTAATGACCTCGCTTCAACTAAGGAGTATTTAGCATCTATTCCCGGCAATACATTTGCTACGCCTATTGTGTTTCTCCACGGAAATGGTGAAGAGCATGGAATCTTTGGCTCCATCATTGATGAGGTATGCAACCGTGGCTATATCGCTATTGGTATTGACTCAAGAGATCAAGGTCTGAGCACACGTGGTACAGCTGCCTTTACCTATGAGCAGATGGCAGAAGATGTATACGTTGTCCTAAAACAACTTGGTATTACCTCCGCTCATGTTGTGGGCTTTTCTGATGGAGCCATCCTTGGTCTACTTTTGGCGCGTGACTATCCAGACATTGTTGCCTCTCTCGTGTCTATCGGAGCAAATCTTGAGCCTGATACGTTAGGTGATATGACCTGGTTATATGAAAGTATCCAGGGTAATAAGCACTGGGCAGATGAAGGCTGGGAAGGTGCTGTTCTAGAAGATGGCTATCCTGTTCCCTCACCTGCTGAAGCAGCTCGTATTGCAGAGCATCTTGAGCTTATGGTAGACAATCCTCATATTGACCCTGCAACCCTTAAACACATTTCTGTTCCTGTTGTTGTTATGGCGGGTGAATACG
>ERZ773008.2342-NODE-2342-length-12439-cov-18.120801_pt1 | contig 12439 bp, 13 predicted proteins | sample MGYA00580664_ERZ773008 | MGnify/ENA primary metagenome ERZ773008 (study PRJEB29015, sample SAMEA2738016) | human oral metagenome | biome: human oral; feature: human-associated habitat; material: dental | place: China | collected 2048 ... | reverse complement strand
GTCGGAAGGCCGGGTTGGTCAGCAGCGGCACCAGCCACACCAGCGTCGCCTGCGGAATACGCGCCAACGTCAGCAGCGCGGCGGAGAGCACATCGGCGGTGCGGATCCCCCAGCTGTCGCGAAACAGCTCAGCCAGCACCCCCAGCACCGCCTCCGCCGTCACCACCGCCAGCTCCGGCGGCCCCGCCAAGGGGTTAAACCCCACCGGGCAGGGATTCGTCGGATCCAGCACCACCACATCACCCACCCGCTCCTCGGGCAGGCGCGCTACGAAGTCCGTCGCCAAGTCCCCCTTGGGGTCAAGCAGGAGCAGACCCCGACCCTCAGCCGCATCAGCCAGCGCCAACGACAGCAGCACCGTCGACTTACCCACACCCGTCGGCCCCAGCAGATGCGTGTGGTAGACGGCGTCGGTAATCGGCAAGCGCACCACCCCGGTCTCACCCGGCACCGCACTGGCCCCGACGACGCGCTGGGACGACCCAGACGCCACCTCCGGCGGCGGGGCAATCTGGCGCGGGTGCCCACTACCCAGCAGCGGCAAGGGCAGCTCACCGATAGGCCAGCCCGCCATCGCCACAATCTCTCCTGCGCCAAGCTCCAGCCCAGGCCGCCACGGCCGCCGCACCCCGTTGAGCTTGGCAGGGTGCTCCGTGCGAGCGCGCAGCCGCACCCCTGGGCCCTCCAGCAGGCGCAGCGCCCCGAGTAGCCCCTGCAGCAGCGTCCGCTGGCGCAGCGGGGAAGCCGCCCGCACCCCCAAGCGCAGACACGCCGCCGCCCGATGCCGCCCCACCTGCGCCCGCATCCGTCGACCCCGCTCACCACTAAGAGACGGAATCGGCACGAGGCCAAGCAGCTCCAGCCAGCCCTGCGGCTCCACCCGCCCCAGCGCCTCTGGCGAGAAGCGCCGCCCCAGCTGCAACTGCACCACCAGCTCCTCGCCCTCAGCCGTGGCCGCAAGTGCCGCCAGGACGGCCCGTACCACCGTCGCCAAACGCTCCGTCGCCAGTCCCACCCCGACCGGCCGGGCCGACACCACCACCGCCTGGCTCACCGCCCGCCGCGAAAACCCACGAGACACCCGGCAGCCCGGCACCAGTTCACGCACCAGCGATACCAGTCGCTCACCCGCAGCCGAGCCCACCGCCCAGACCGCCTGACCACCACAGGCGCGCAGCTCCAGCACCACCCGACCAAGCGAACCATCCGCCAGAATGCGCTCCACCAGACTCACCGCTGTGTCCTGGGCGAGCGGCAGAGCAAAGCGCAGCTGGTGCCACACCAAGGGACAAGCGGGGCGGGCCATCACGGGGTACCTCCCGGTGTGGAGGACGGAGCCGCAGCCTCGTGAGGTGAGCGGTGAGCACCGTCATGACGCTGGTGAGCACACCGGCCTGCCGAGAAGGGCTCGTTTGCAGCACAACGCCCCACCGAGGTGACACGCTCATCCCTCGAGCAGGCCCCCGCACCTGAGGACACCGCTTCAACCGCCGCTGGCTCCACAGCCTCATCCGCCTCTGCCGCCATCTGCCGCGCCAGTGCCAGCACGATCCGCGCCACCGCTCGGTGGTCCATGCCGCTGCGTCGTACCGGCACCAGCCGCACCTGCCGCGATGAACCAGGGCGACCACCGTGGTAGAGGGCCATCATGAGTGCCTCCTTGGGGTATGAGGCCGTCCACCGTTCTTTCGGTGGCCTGCATCCGTGGGCTGAGAACTGCGACGCCGACGGGAACGTGCTTGTTGCGTCTTGTCGTCAACTGGCCAACTCGGGCACTGCTCAACCTGACCCACCTGACGACACCGATCCGTCTGCCGCTCGCTTCTGCTCGGCTCCCTCACCACTCCCGTCGGCTGCGCCACCAGCGCACTGCCAGCCAGGCGACGGCGCTCACGGCGAGCAGCCCGACGAGCCAGGGCCAGCTGCTTTGCACGATGGCGACGATCCACCTCAGCCCCATCGCGATCAGGAGCAGGCCGACGCCGCATCGCAGCAGGCTGCCAGGCAGAGAACGCCTCGAATCGCTCATCATCACCATCTCCTCGAAGACTGCGCAGGGGGTACTTGTCCTGCCACAGCCGACTCATCGCTCTACCTCCTTGCCGTTACCGCCGCGGCCATCGCTAGCGGACTCGTCGGTCTGCGGCATCGCTTCTTCCTCGTGTGCCCACTCGCTGTACCGCGGCACGGCAAAGCCGGGGATACGGATGTCGGAGTCCACTTGGTCGCCCCACACTGCCCAGGGCTGGTTCGACTCTGGCCGGCGGCGGGCAAACAGCTCCAGGTACGGCCCAGGGCTGACCCGCTCGATGATGGCGAACTGCTCGGCTGGCTTGCGCGAGTGCTCCGTAACGGGGGCGTTAAACCAGGTCGGCTGGGAGCGCGAACCCAAGGGGGCTCTCCCTCGGGTGCAGAACAGCAGCTGCTCGGTGGCGTTGCGCAGCTGGTAGCGGCCACCCAGGCCAAGGCGAAACTTCACCCAGGTCAGCGGGCTGCGCACCGTAAAGCCCCAGGCCTCAGCCACCTCATACGCCTTCGGCAGCAAGGCGTTCGTCGTCCACAGCCACAAGTGGGCATCGCGGGCCGCCAACGCCCCCACCGGCAGAGCCATAATCCGCGCCAGGCTCATCGTCCGGTAGTGCTTCTCACCGCTCTGCAGTGGCCAGGGCGGATCGACCAAGATGGTGGCAAAGCCACCAGGCGGCAGACCAGGGATGGTGGGTGATGAGCCAGTACCCTCAGTCGACACGCTGGCCTTCCTGCCGCTACCGGCCGCTTTGCTTGCGCTGTCTTGGCTAAGCACCGCAGCGCCGCTGCCAGCGCTACCAGAGTTACTCCGACCGGCCGAGGCAGGTCCATCGCTCATAGCGCCGCCCGGTCGCAGCACACCCGCGTCCTGCTTCATGGCTGCGCCCGCCTGCCTGGCTGCCGCACCGTGCCGAGCCGCCGCTCCCCCAGCGCACGCTCGTCTTGTCTGTTTCGTCTGCTGCTGCATGATGTCCCTCCTTTTTGCTTCATACTTGCTATTACTCCAGGCAATCCCACTGCCAGCTATTTCGCACATCGGCAGCCAGCTGCCCTTATCCCATACATTCCACGAACACTCGCGTGTTGCAAGGCCCTCAGATTCAGATTGCCAAGCGACGCGACACGAGACGTTCTCGAGCCGTTTCTGTGGTGCCACCCCAGGAAACAAAATGGACACACGCGCCACTTAGTGGCCACGAAAGTCGATGCTGTAGTTTTTGCAACACGCGGGCGAAAATGACGCAGCATGTGAGTGAGGATTGCCGACGATTGCTCACGGTCGTCGCACGGTCAGCGGGTCGTCAATGCAGCGCCAGGCTGAGATGCAGACACTCACGACTGCCGCTCATCCGACCGAGCCGGTCGCTGCTGCGTGCACCGCCGGGGACGTGGCCGCGGCGGGCGACGCGAGGGCGAGTGAGCCGGCCAGGTGGGACGGGCTGTACCAGCCGCCGACTGACCACTGTTGCCGTCACCGTTCGCACTGCCCGGCTCTGCTCCAGAAGACGCACTGCCACCACTGGCGCTGTTGCCGCTGCTCTCGTCAGTGACACCGCCACCGCTGCTGGCACCACTCCCGCTATTGCTGGTGTCGTGCCTTCCTCCGGCAGCCTCAGCCGTTGCCTCCCGCACTGCCTGCTCGTTGTCCTGCAGCACCTGGGCCATGGCTGCCTGCATGGCTCGGCCGGCCTCTTGGCGCTGCTGGCTCAGCTCGGTGCCCAAGGCCAGGGCGGCTGCCCAGGAGGAGCTGGCTGGTACGCCTGCTCCAGCTGCTCTGGCCGCCTGGTGTGCCGAATGCCAGCTGGCTGCGACCTCACCGGCGAGTTGGCCGGCTTGGTAGCTGCTCGGCAGCGCGGCAGACAGCGACAGCGGCGGCGCACCGACGGGCAGCGGCTGACTCGTTCCGCCTGGTGGTGCCTCCCGCCACTGGGCCAGGCCATCGCGCACCCCGTGGGCGAATGCCCAGCCGATTGCGCCCACCACCGCCAGGCCGATGAGGGCCAGGATCCCGATTACGACCGTCATGATGAAACCTCCGAAGATGAGAAGAAGAGAAGAACGTGAGGAGAAGGAACGAAGGCGCGAGGCAGAGCGCTCGCCACCGGGCTGACAAAGCCGCAGGACAGCAGCCCTACAGCTGCCCGATCCGCTGCCCAGCCCCCAGCGCGTACCCCGTGATGATCGCTTCGTAGAACTGAGCGCCGCCGGGGGCGATGCGGGTCTGGGCCTCGGCCTGGGTGACCAGCGTGGCGATGTTGGTCAGGACCTGGGAGGTCAGGAAGGCCCGGGCCTGCTCGGCCTGAGCCGCCACCTCTGCCTGGGCGGCGACCTGCTCGATCTCCCGCCGAGTCACCCGGGCCTGACCATTGCCCAGCACCACCCCCATCCGGGTGCGCTGGGGCGAGAAGAGACTGAGATTGGTAGAAGCCATGAGAGAGGTCCTTTCGAGAAGAGAGGAAGGAAGAGAGGAAGACGGCCAGCCGGGCTGGTCATCTCACGTTGACGGCCCGTGCTGCCACTCTGAATGGAGCAGGCCGTACCACCTGCCACGAGCCGCGCCAGGCTGGCGTTTTCTGCCGGTCTGGCCCTGGGCTCGTGGTGTTGGTGAGAACGGTAGGTAGGCCGCGCCGTAGTGCCGTCAAAGTTGGAAGAAAGTTGGAATAGAGGGATCGCTCAGGCGTCCACCACTGACACACACGAGCAGCACTACCCAGCCCCACCGTGGTCGGCAGCACGGCCACGGCTGCGAGGAGCCAGTCCGCCAAGGCAGGCGCAGACGACTCGCCTCTGTTCTTCGGCTCCCCCGCTCTATCTCCTGGTTTGTCCCGACCGCTCGGTCTAGGCTGACTCGCGGCCCGTCCCCCGTGAGCACCGCGCGGCCATTGCGCCTGGCGGGCGCTTCACCGCTCAGCCCACTGCCGCTCACGCCCTGCTCCTACTTCCCCAGGAGGCTTGCTCATGTCCCGCGCTCGTCTCGATGCCGATGACGCTGCTTCCTTGCTGCGTGAGCTGGCATGGCTGCGCAAGCGCGGTGGGTTTACGGCGGCGCGGCTGGTGCAGGCCCCGATTGTCGATGAGGTGCTGCGAGGCAGCTTGGAGGACTCTTTTGAGCGGCTGCGCCATCGCTTTGTCTCAGCCATCCACAGCCTGAGTGAGAGCGGGAGTGAGCAGGATGAGCCGCTAGTGGGTGTGCTACTGGCGGCCTTCGCCCTCAGCCCTGAGACGGCGGGTAGTGGCAGTCTGTTGGAGCGGCGGCGGGCGATGGCGAGCCGCTTGGGGTGCAGCATGGAGACGATCGCTTCCCGGGAGGAGGTCGGCTTGCGCCTGTTGCACAGCCGCCTGGTGGCTGGACGCTACGCCCAGGCACCGCTGGTGCTGGATGTGCCGGAGATGCACGGCGGGATTGTCTATGAGGAGACCACCACGCTCATCGTGGTCGAGCACCGTCAGTGGCGGGGCACGGTGGAGCGCTACCGGCTGGCCAACATGGCCGGCGAGCTGGACTTCGTCACCATCTCGCGCTCCTACCCGGCTCATGTCACGGCGCAGCCGGGCGGGGAGTTCAGCGTTAACAGCCGTCCTGTCGAAGGGGCTGGGTGGAATGACCACTTCTGGCACATCGATCCGGCCACCGGTAGGCGCACGCCGATGCAGGACGCGACGCGCTACGACCTCGCCTTCCGGGCAGAGCCTCTGCCGGGCGAGGAGCCCACCACGCCGATCTCACTGACTAGCCGGGCCTTCCATGCCCGCTCGCTGCTGGCCACCATCCAGGTGCGCTTCATTGGGGAGGTGCCAGCCAGCATCTGGCAGTTCACCGGGGCTAGTCCCTTCGCCCGCCCCCAGGCAGCCAACCAGTACAACCGCACCCACCTGGACACCCAGCAACGCGCCACCCTCACCCAGCGCGACGTCCACGGCGGGCTGTTCGGCGGGTTCGGGTGGGAGTGGTGAGGAGCGACCGTCTCACCAAGTGAGACAGCCGGGCACCAGTAGAGCGGTCTCACGTTGGAGGCATCCTCAAACATCGGTTGGTGACGATAGACAACCAAGCGGCCAGAAACCGCATAGCCCACAATGACAACGCAGCAAAATTCTTGACAGGACAATCACCTCCGGCATTGGCGGTAGCCGAGAAACCTCAAAGACGACTTGTGAAATTATACAACAACCGGGAAACTATGTGTCAAGAGTGCGCGCTTCCCTCCAAAAGGGTCCACCTATATCCACTTTGAAACGAGGCGAGAACAAAATGCACTAACAGATACAACAATCATCGACATTTACCCGCCCTCGACTTAAACCTTGAAATACTTCCACAAACTTGTTAGGATAACTAATATGTCAAGCACACTTAAAGAATTCGACAACAAATTCAGAGTTCACGAACTCATGATCGTTGAAACGGAGCATTGGCGATGGTCAGTTCGCCCAGTTCACTCAACACTAGGGGCCGGAATTCTATCGCTACGCAGATTCTGTACATCGATGTCCGATGCTACTGTTGAAGAGATGGCAGACTTGGCAACAATAAGCAGCATCCTCGAAGACAGGTTAAATCGTACGTTTGCACCTGAAAAAATGAACTATATTATGCTCATGATGGTTGATGATCATTTACATTTCCACGTCCTTCCACGCTACTCTAAAGAAATTAAATTTGCCGAGCATACTTGGGTGGACGAAGGCTGGCCAGCACTTCCTGTGATGAGCGATAATTCAAATCTCTCTAACTCAGAAATGCTTTTTAGTATTCGAGATGCATTGAAGTGAAATGACATGAAATTGGCGTTTGTTGAAGATCCTGCTCAGCGTTTCTTGGGTGAATATTTGCAAAAGACTGAACAAGTTTTTGAGTACGCTCTTCGAAAGTTCGACATCAACGCAACTTGTGCAATAATCCCCGCCGCAGATCTCTGCCTACCACATGACGTAATAAGATTGTGCGGCGGTTTCGCCACTGGTTGCTTCGTCACGTGGCAGTGTAGCACTCCTGTGATTCCAATCGACACAAATGTCAATATTGATACGTCATCAATATTCTGGCTAGACGAAATACCTACATTGACAGAAAATGATTTTTTGCGACTTCGTAGAAGCATTGAAGAAGACAGTAGCTACGAGTGGAATTTCCATAAGGGGAATCATTTCATATCTCTTGTTCGAAGGAATTCAGACGACCGGCCAGCACTGATCATTCACTCCAATGAAAAAGAATTTAAATTTCAATACAACGGGTTGGCGCCAACTGAAGGAAATTGGTACTCTGATTCTATTCAGACATTTTCGACAAACGGCCGATATATTCGTCTTCTTGTTGGGGAAAAAGTTGAGTTATTCTATGAAATGGCAAAACTGTTAGAACCATTTAATGTTCTGCGACATCGTTTTATTGCTACACAGTTACTCAAGAGAAGAAAATTCGAAGACGAGCATCATCATCACTACTACATGCCCGATAGAAATTCGGTTGCTATGGGATGTTTCCTGCAGAACAAGCCTTCAATCGTTCCTATATTTTCAGCGCCAGGCATGGACATATCGCTATTTCGCCCCGCATATGGAGGAAGTAATCAAATTATTTACCAAGACGAGACCGCGCTTCTGATCCCGCATGGTTGGGGGAAAACTATGCTATCTTTGTCCGAGATAACACCCTCATCGAAAGGTGTCACACTGAATGGGAGATTTTATCACAACAAACCTAAAGTATCAATTGGCAAAGATCCTGCACTTGTTGTTCGGGAGTTCGATCAGAATCCCAGTTCTCCGACGAGTATGTTCTCACTAATGGCGAGACACACTCCTGGAACTGTCGTCGAAACATTGACACAAATTGCGTGGTTCAATAAAGACGGTTATGCCGCCAAACAGTAGGCAAACAATTCGACGGTATTTGACGCATGAAGTACTTAATCAGGCATGGTCAAACAGACCATAATGTTCGAGGAATTTATCAAAGTACCTCAGATTGTCAACCTCTAACTCCTACCGGAGAAAAACAGATTCTGAGCATCGGCCGTCAGCTTGAATCTAAACGGATGACTTCAATCCTATCTAGTCCATCATTTCGGGCGCGGCAATCAGCTTCTTTACTTTGCCATAGACTCTCTTTAGACGCGGAGATCTGTGATTGGCTTGCGGAGGTCAGCAATCCGAAATGGGCGGGGCTGAGCAAAAAATTCATACAGTCGAAATTTTCTAGTGATTGGAAAGCATGGAGAGATCATCCTGACACTGTTTATTGGGGAAATTTGAATCGAGTTCTAGACGATAAAGCACGCGACGTCGTCTTCGGAATGAATCGTCTTCGCGCATCCTCGGAAGACATTCTCGTATCGCACGATCACACGCTTCGTTCGATAATGATTCAACAATGTGATTTAACCATAAGTTCTCACAAAAAATTTTCTATTCCACAAGGAAGTCTTTCTCTCTTAGACTACACCAACGGCCAGCCCAGTAAGATACGCGCAATGGGGCTGCGTTTCGACGACGAAGGCCCGTGTCGTATTTCCTGTAATAAGTCAGCTAGAATAATATTGGTAAGGCACGGTGCAACCGACGGGAACGCCTCCCGCATCTATCAGGGTCTTAGTTCCGATTTAAGATTGTCCCATGATGGATTACAGCAGATGGCGTTTTCTGCAGAACTTCTCTCCAAAATAGAACCGACTTTCATTTTCACAAGCGAACTTCGTCGAACGCAAGAATCTGCTGAAATCCTCGGTTTCTCGAAGCATCCGATTCAAGACTCGCGATTGAATGAATTTGACTACGGACATTGGGTCGGTAAAACAGAATCTGAGGTAATGTCTCAATTTCCGGACGAATACCGCAAATTTTATGACGGTAGTCATTCGCAACCAATTCATGGAGCGGAGTCTTTTGAAGGATTCAAAAAACGAATTAGAGATGCGTTGTTTGACATCGTAAGAAAACTAATGAGCAGTAACGATATCGCTGGCAGAACTGCTATCATAGTCACCCATGATGTTGCCGCACGAATAGCTATTTGTGAACTTCTCAACATCAATCCAAGCACTTTTGTTCGCTTTCCAATATGTAATGGAGGAATCTCGGTTATCGAACTTAGTCCTGGAGGATACTGGCGATTAGTCTTGCATAATGCTCTTAACACGGATATAGCTGATAGGTATGATCATGCGTATTTCTAGTTCTCGACGCTCGCTAGATAGTATGGTGATGCTATTTACTGTATTTCTTGTAATTCAGGCAAACTTTGTTTTCCCTATGATAGCCAATAATGTTTTAGTTCAACTAATTGTAATAATTAGTGCAAAGGGTTTTTATGAGCTGGTTATCGCAGGTATATATTGGTGTATAAATCATAGTTCTCTACTACTCCATGCCGTTTGGGGACCATTATATCTTAAAGGAATCTGGTCATACGCTTACACTCTGGAGGGGAAAAAGTATGTTGGGGTCTGGGAAATAGACCAGGATATATATGGTCACAGTGTTGTGGGGAATGGAGTAGACGATGAGTTACATGTGCGCACCATTGTTCGATCCGTTTCTCCGTTAGTAGAAGAGCAAGGGGGATACTATTTCATTAATCTTCGTAACGAGTTGAACAATGGCAATGCTCGCGTCCTTTCGAGAACCACGCTTCTACTTGATCGTCCTTCAAGATTTTGGAGTCTTGTGCAAACTATGAGAGCCACTACTGAGGTGTTCGGGGGCCCCTCTGATGGACAACTGCATGCCGACGTAATATTCCATCGTCATTTTGATGCTACGAGCATCGATGAAGTTATTTCAGAACTACGTTAAAATGTTCGCATCGGATGATTTTTTGTGCGACTTAAAGTTGTTCAACTAAGGTAATTTCTGATGTCTGCAGAAGAGCAGGTAGACGTTACAGCGCAAGAGATTGCTCGAGCCGAACCCCGTGAAGCTGTTGACGCTAAAGAGCACCAACAACGCAACGATGGTATTGACGGTGAATGACCACATAGGTTGATTATTTAGGGTAGACCAATCAGTCGGTTAGTTGTTCAGTCTCCAACTGGACTGGTGGTTAACAGGGTGCTAGAGCCTGACAATCAATCTTGAGGGTACTTCACCAAGCTACCTCATCCGACCTATGACAACTGGGAGTGGAGGGTGAGGGCAGAGAGCAGGTACTATCGTTAGAGTCGATCATCGGTAGAGTTTTCTAGGACCTCTTTTCATAGACCTCGATGCCCACCTATCACCTGGATACACACATGCACCAGCACCGGACACTGGAGATGATCACGGCGGTCGCCACGACCGCGCCTGATGTAGCGTCAGATGCTTCGCCATCCGCACTGGTGCGCTCAAGTGCGGCCCCAGTCCCCCGATGTTACACAGCTGTTGCCCATGGAGGCAGTCTCGATGGTTAGGAGTAATAGCTTCAAGCCACCGGCAGTTGACACATTCCACCACCTGTTAGGTGCCGTGCGACACATGCAGTACCTGTGTGGAGCCGTCAATCGCTGTTCAGGTAACATTCAGCCATGGTGACGGTGAAGCTTGAGCAGCACGTTTGGGAAGTCGGCGATAAGCTCGGTGCTGGTGGGTATGGATCGGTGCGAGAGGCGTGGAGGGACGGCGTCGAGCGCGCAGTGGCGAAGTTCGTCTCGATCAAGCCTGGCGCGCAGCGCGAGCTCCTGATCGGAGCCTCAACGAACTTGCCCCATGTGGTGCCCGTGCTGGACAGTGGTGAGCATGACGGCATGTACGTCCTGATCATGCCGCGTGCCGAGTATTCTCTCCGCCAGTACATTACGGATAATGATCTGTGCCTCGAGGAAAAGATTGCTATCCTCTCCGATGTCGCGCACGGGCTGAAAGAGATTGGGCAAAAAGGTCTGGTTCATCGTGACCTTAAACCAGAGAATGTGCTCTACACAGACGGCGTCTGGCAGCTATGCGACTTTGGCATCGCCCGCTATCGAGACGCCTCAACATCTGCTGTGACGCGTAAGCATAGCTTCACCGCGCTGTACGCGGCTCCAGAGCAGTGGCGGAGTGAACGGGCAACCTCAGCCACCGACATGTACGCCTTCGGAGTCATGGCCTATGAACTGCTGGAAGGCCACCTACCGTTCCAGGGACAGACCACCGAAGCGCTACGAGAGCAGCACCTTCACACCACTCCACCGGATGTGAGCATCAAGGCACCTCGACTACAGGTCATGATCAGGGAGTGTCTCAACAAAGCGGCCGGAGCGCGCCCCACCGCCAGTTGGGTTCTGCAGCGACTTGCTCACGCCACAGACGCTCCTGCAAGTCCTGGCATACAGCAACTGCAGCAAGTCTCGCAGCAGTATTCAGCTCAGCGCTCGCAGGTACTAGCCGAAGATGAGCAGCGCAGGACCTTGCTGGAACGACGCAAGGAACTATTCCAAGACGCATGCCGATCATTTGAAAACCTCCGAGCGAGAATACAGAACACAATCGTCGATGACGCGCCTTTTGCAAAGACCGAAGAGCGGCGTGAGCAGACAAATCTCGGTGACCAGATCACGATCTCGAGCGTGACATTGGTTGCGGCGCGTCTCGAGTTTGTGGGCCCGCGAATAATCGAACCGAAGCGATGGAGCGGACCATTTGAGGTGATTGCCTGCGCCAGTATCCAACTGTTGCAAACATCGACTCACAACGACTACCCTGGACGCTCACATTCTCTGTGGTACTGCGATGCGCTACATAAGGGGCAGTTTGAGTGGTTTGAACTTGCGTTTATGGATGTGCGTAACCATCAACGCATGGTGCCATACGCAGCACAGCCAGAAGAGATCTCGATTGCATTCGAGCGAGTGATTAGCGGCACACAACTTGCCTGGCCCCTCGAGCAACTTGATCGCGCAGACCCGAAAGAATTTGTTGACCGTTGGATTGGCTGGTTTGCAGAAGCGAGCAATTCCAAGCTGTTTAGACCATCAACCATGCCGGAGAAGCGTGTTGAGCGCAATTGGCGGGAAGAATAGGATTGTTATAGCGATCACTGCACCTAAAATTGAAAGGAGTTCACGCATGTTCAAGAAACGTGACTGCATCACAACACCCAAGTTCGACACCAAAGTGCCATCCGAAGACGACCTACGTAGGATCGAGAATGTTCTTCGAACGGTAGGCGGAAAGCACGTGGTGTGGGGAGCAAAGGAGGTTCTTAATCTTTGGCTTCTCGAGCAACGAGAAGCTCAGGAAGTAAAGATTGCAAACAGAATGCTAGTTTCTAGTTGGTGTCTGGTTGCCGCCACAATAGCGCTTGTGTTAGCAACTGCTGGCATGGCCGTTGCTGCCCTTCTTTAAGGGGGCGGGGGGCGGGTCGCGTTACGAGCCTCACCCGGTAAACGGTGGCCTGACTCATGACGCTTAGTGTGCCGGGGGTGGGGTGCTCAGGGCGGTGAGGATG
>ERZ773008.2341-NODE-2341-length-12440-cov-3.740089_pt1 | contig 12440 bp, 12 predicted proteins | sample MGYA00580664_ERZ773008 | MGnify/ENA primary metagenome ERZ773008 (study PRJEB29015, sample SAMEA2738016) | human oral metagenome | biome: human oral; feature: human-associated habitat; material: dental | place: China | collected 2048 ... | reverse complement strand
AGAAATTTTGCGTCCATGCGTTATTTTGCGGCAAAATTTTAAAATTTTAAATTCAGTCGGGCGCGAATTTTAAAATCCGGCTTACAAGCAAAATTTCAAAACCCCGTGCAAGTGCAAAATTTTAGGATTTAGGGTTTTACGATCTGCGTAATTCTGAAATTTTAAGCATAGTTAAGCTTTAAAATTTCGAAAATTTCAAAGCTTAAAAATTTCAATAATTTTGGTTGCGAGGATTTTGAAATTTGGAATTTTTCAAAATTCCAAATTTCAAGATTGATTACGCTCTGAGATTATGCGAATATAAAAGCCTTAAAAATTCTAAGAATTCCAAAGGCTAGAAATTTTAAAATTTTAATATCAATCAGATTCTAAAACCCCGTTAGCTAAAGCGTTTTAAATTCCAAGAATTCCAAATGTGCGCGATTTATTCGCCTAGAGCTTTGTCGATGAGCTTGACGTCTTCGCTTGCGCTGCCGTCGATGACTAGGGCTTGATCGCCGCCACTTACAGCGCTTTTTCCGTTAAATTTCGCGCCCACTTCGATGCCGAAGCTTTGCGATAGCACGTCGCCTACGAGTACACCGCCGCCTAGCAGCTCGACGAGCTCGGCTTCGATATTGCCGAAAAATTTGCCGCTGATTACGATATGCTTGGCCCTAATCGAGCCGCGCGCGGTACCATTTTTACCGATGACGACGGTGTTATCGGAGATCACGTCGCCTTCGACATTGCCGTCGATATGCAAAATGCACGACAGGTGCAGCTCTCCTTTGATGAGCGTGCCTGACGAGATTATTGTTGTTTGAGCGGTGTTTGCATCGCCTTTATTAAAGATTGCCATGGGACATCTTCCTCCTTAGTAAAAATTTCTTTGTAATTTTTTTCGTTCCAGTTGATGAAATTTAGCGGATCTAGCGGCAGCTGCAAAAACCTAATCTCGTAGTGCAGATGAGGTCCGGTGCTAAGTCCGGTGTTGCCGCTAAAAGCGATGAGATCGCCTTTGTTTACAAACTCGCCTACTTTGCGAGTTAAATTTGAATCCAAATGCGCATATCGTGTCGTAAAGCCGTAATTATGTCGGATCTCGACTAGATTGCCATAGCCCGTAGCGCCAGCGCCGCTATATTGGATGATACCGTCTGCAGGCGCGTAGATGGGCGTTTTGGGCGGAGTGCGCAGATCGACGCCTGGGTGAAACTGCTTGCGCTTTAAGATAGGATGGTTGCGCCAGCCGAATTTCTCGCTGAGTTGATGAGTGCGCATGACCCTGCCGTTTGGGATTTGCATAAAAATTTCTTTTATCAGCGCGTCAGAGAATTTTTCGTTGATGATCTTTTGCGCGCGCTCTTTGATCTCTTGTTCGGAAGTAGGTTTGATGTGAGATAGGCGGTCGATCGCGCGCTCATCCTCCTCAGGATCAAGCCCAAACTGATGCTCCAAATCCGAAATTTTACCCTCGATGGCTTCAAATTCCATCTGACTTGCCGCGATACCGTCGCGAAGTTTTTGATTTAGCTCGTTAAGCTCGGTTTTAGTTCGTGAAAGGCTGTCGATTTTAGAGCCCAGATACCTGATATATAGCGCACCTGTGACGAAAACAGTGAAAACAAATAGTACCAAATATAACGCGATCTTTTTGATGATTTGCGAGAGCAAAAAATTCCTAGAGCCGTTAAGGTCGGTTATGGTTATCATAAATTTGTTTTTCATAATGCGGCATTATAATGCAGCATAGCTGAAATTTCAAAAAAATTGTAGATAAATTTAAAAGCCATTTAATTTCAAAATTTCACTAAAAGATAAAATTTATTACTTAGTATAATTATAATTTAAGCAAATCTTGCTATAATTACAGCAATTTTAAATAAAGGAGACACAATGTCAAAAACGGTAAAACAACTAAACAAACTTCAGGCGGACGCTCATGCGTTCTTTGTTGCATTCCACGATTATCACTGGAATGTTAAGGGCTTACAATTCGCGCAGGTTCACGCTTACACCGAGAAAGCATACGACGAGATGGGCGAGCTTTTCGACGATATGGCTGAGCGCGCGCTTCAAATAGGTGGTAAGGCTGTAACTAAAGCTAAGGATCTAATTGAGCTTTCAAAAGACGCTCCGATTAGCGTAAAAGATAGCTATAGCGTATCTGAGGTACTCGAGGATGTTAAAAAAGCCTACGAGTATTTGGTAAAAGAATTTAAAAAGCTTCAAGAAGTAGCCGAAGAAGAGGGCGACGATACGACTTCAAATATTGCGCAGGATCACTACGGCGATTATGAAAAACGCCTATGGATGCTAAGCTCAATGCTAAGCAAATAATCCTCGCAAATCCTTTCAAAATTTTTAGGGGCGTATGCCCCTAAAACTTAAATCTACTATTTAAATTTTTAAAATTCTAAGATTATGATTTCACACTAAAATTTTAAATTCTGCTTGAAAACTAAAGTCGAATCGCTCATTCAAAGGAAAATTCATGTAGGTTTTAAATTTAACATCATCGAAATTTAACTCATTTGCCATGTAAAAACATAACTCTTTTTATAAAGCTCGGTTTCATTTAAAATTTTGCTGCGTCGTTAAAATTTCTTGTCGATTTCAAATTTCATAGCCGTAAAAATTCTAAGAGCTAAGGCTTTGTAGCTAAAGAGTGGCATTTGCTAAAAGATATTTATATTTCTTTTTAGCGTCTGATGATAAATTTTTACTTGTAGTTTTACTATTTTGATTATTTTTAAAACCTCGGTGCTTATAAATGAAGCGGAATTTTAAAAATTTCAAAGAATTCCGCAAAATTTTGCAATTTCACGGAATTTTAGTTTTTATAGAATTAAGCTCTAGTCTTAAAAATTCTCTTCGGTATTGCGGTCACTGACATGGTCCCACGGCAGCTTCATTCCGCCCAGGATATGAAAGTGCAGATGCATCACCTCTTGACCTCCGTTTTCGCCGCAGTTGCAAACTAGACGGTATCCGCTCTTATCAAGCCCCATTTTGCGAGTTACTTCTTGGATAAAAGCGCTCATTTTACTCATCACTTCAGGAGGCGTTACTTGGAAGTTTTCGTAGCATTTCTTAGGGATCGCCAGGATGTGGATCGGCGCTTTTGGGTTGATGTCGTGGAAGGCCAAAAATTCATCGTTCTCTAACACTTTGTTGCACGGGATTTCGCCGTTTACGATCTTTTCGAAGACGTTCATTTTAGATCCTTTTATGAGGTTGAAATTTAGCCGCGATTATAGCCAAAAAATCCAAACACGCAAATTTACCTAGCTTTTATCAAATTTTAACTACAATCGCGCCATTAAATTTAACTACAAGGATAGAATTTGCAAGAGATTAAAGCAAAAATCGACGCTGCGGCAAGCCTAAGCGAGCTGGAAGCCGTGCGCTTGGAGCTTTTCGGCAAAAAAGGCATCATAACGGCGCTTTTTGCCGAGCTTAAATCCGCAGCGCCCGAGCAGAAAAAAGAGCTTGCCGTAAGCGCGAATGAAAAGCGCGATTATTTCAGCGAGCTCATCGCCGCAAAAAAGGCGAGCCTGGAAGAGGCGGAGCAAAAAGAGGCGATGAAAAATGAAGCAATCGACGTCACGCTTTTTAACGAAAACGTAAGCTGCGGCGCGCTGCATCCCGTGATGGAGACGATGGATAAGATCATTGACTACTTCATCGCGCAAAATTTCAGCGTCGAAAGCGGCCCGCTCATCGAGGACGACTTTCATAATTTCGAGGCGCTAAATTTACCCAAATACCACCCTGCGCGCGATATGCAAGATACGTTTTATCTAAATGACGGGCGGCTACTGCGCACGCACACTAGCGGCGTTCAGATCCGCACGATGGAGAAATTTAAAGCTCCGCCGGTGCGCATGATCGCCCCGGGCGCGGTCTTTCGCCGCGATATGGATCTAACCCACACGCCGATGTTTCATCAAGTGGAAGGCCTCGTAGTCGAGCAGGGAGACCGCGTGAGCTTTGCAAATTTAAAATACGTTTTAGAGGAATTTTTGCGCTATATGTTTGGAGACGTAAAGGTGCGCTTCCGCCCGAGCTTCTTTCCGTTTACGGAGCCGAGTACAGAGGTCGATATCAGCTGTATTTTCTGCCACGGCGAGGGATGCCGCGTCTGTAAGCAGACGGGCTGGCTCGAGGTGTTAGGCAGCGGTGTGGTCGATCCTAACGTCTTTAAAGCGGTGGGCTGGAAAAACGTCAGCGGATACGCATTCGGGCTCGGCGTGGAGAGATTTGCGATGCTGCTGCACGGTATCCCCGATCTGCGCTCGCTATTTGAAGGCGATATTAGATTATTGGAGCAGTTTAAATGATAATAACGAGAAATTGGTTGCAGGAGTGGATCGACATAAGCGAAATTTCAAGCGAAAGGCTGCTTTCTACGCTAAATTCCATCGGTCTTGAGGTTGACGCTCACGATAAAATTTCACTTCCTAAAGGCGTCGTAGTAGGACTCGTAAAAAGCAAGCGTCGTCACGAGAATTCTGATCATCTCAATGTCTGCGAGGTTGATGTCGGTAAGCAGAGCTTGCAGATCGTCTGCGGCGCGAAAAATGTTGAGGCAGGGCAATATGTCGCGGTTAGCCTAATCGGCGCCGTGCTACCTAGCGGTCTTGAGATAAAGCCCGCCAAACTTCGCGGCGTGGAGAGCTTTGGCATGATCTGTTCGGCAACCGAGCTTGGGCTTGCCAAGACGAATGACGGCATTATGGTGCTTGATAGCAGTATCGGCGAGCTCGTGCTGGGCAAGGAGCTGCGCGAGTATGAAATTTTTAACGACGATCTTATCGAGATCGAGCTTACCGCTAATCGCGGCGACTGCCTTAGCATCTTAGGCATAGCGCGCGATCTGGGCGCGGCACTTGATCTGCCGCTAAAGGAAAAGCACGAGTTTGAAGATGCCGACGGAGCGCCTGGTATCGGTAGAATTTTAAGCGTGCGTGCAAGCGATGAGGTAAGCGCTAAATTTGCTTTTCGAGCTTACGAGATCAAAGGCGAGCTGAAGCTAAATTTAAAGCAGACCTTGCGTCTTGCAAGCGTTGGTATTTTGCAAAGCTGTGCGGTGCAAAATTTCATCAACTACGCTACTCATTCTACCGGAGTGTTGCTGCGTGCTTATGATTTTGAAAAGATCGCTTCCGCAGACGGCAAGGTGGCGCTTGACATAAAGCCTATGCCAAACGGCGAGTTCGGCGTTTATGCAGGCAAGAGACTGCTTAGCGTAGCAGGAATTTGCCAAGACGCGGAGCTAAAGGCATGTTGCAGTAGCAAAGTGGTGCTATTAGAGGCAAACTACACCGCGCCAATAATCATTGCTAAAGCAGTAAACGAAAACAAAGGACTAAAAGGCGACGAGCACGTGTATCGCTCAAGTAGAGGCAGCGAGCCAAAGCTTAGGCTGGGGCTAGATCTGCTATTTAGATTGTTACTTAAAAATAAAGCCGTGAGCCTATATGCGGGCACACAAAAGATTTCAAATGCTTTGGAGCCGCTTATCGTGGGCTTTAGCGAAAAAGAGATAAACTCAATGATCGGCGCGCAAATTCCGCGCGATAAGATCGTAAAAATTTTAAAAAGGCTGGGCTTTGATGTAGGCGTCGAAGCCGATCTAATCACCGCCAAGGTACCGCCTTTCCGCCACGATATCGTAAATTCTCACGACGTGTGCGAGGAGATCGTGCGTATCGTGGGCATCGATAATATCGCCGCCGCGCCGCTAAGCTTCTACGAAAAAAACCGCCTAAACGATACCTACGTAAGCTTATGTAATGGACGCAAGCTTCGCAGCAAGGCGGCAGCAGCGGGATTTTTCGAGTGCGTACATTATGTATTTGACGATAGCAAGGCGCTAGAAAACTTAGGCTTTGCGCCGTGCAAGGTTAAAATTTTAAATCCGATCAACGGCGAGCTGGACGCGCTAAGACCGACGCTGATTAATCATCTGCTGGAATCTGCTGAGCGAAATTTAAAGAATTCTCGCAGAAGCGTCAAGCTTTTTGAGCTAGGAGAGGTCTTTGACGAAAGCGGCGCGCAGAGCCTAAGGCTGGGCTTTATCGCTAGCGGACTAAAGGCGGAGCCCTCTATCGCTGCCGGCGCAAAACCCGCTGCGGTGGATTTTTTGTATTTTGCAAATTTAATCCAAAGCGTCATCGGTAAATTTAAGGTCAGGCTTCCTGGCGAAAATTTGAAATTTTTAAGCGAATTCGAGCAAGCTCAGATCGAGCAAGGCGGCGAGATAGTGGGCTTTATCGGGCGCGTGGATTACGCCGTAGAAGCAGGGCGCGATCTGGATAAAAGCTATCTGTGCGAGATCGATTTTTCCAAGCTTAAATTTAAAAATATCGTAGCGGACGCTTATTCGAAGTTCCCTAGCGTATCGCGCGATCTAAGTATTTTGGTGCCGAGCGGAATGCGTTTCGAGCAGATCAAAGCGTGCATAGACGCCCTTAAAATCGAGGCGCTAAAGGAGCTTATCCCAAGTGATCTTTATAGCGACGAAAACCTGGGCGATTCAAAGAGCCTGACGATCAGACTTGTATTTCAAGACCTTCAAAAAACGCTCTGCGATGAGGAAGTCGCGGGCTTTACCGATAAAATTTTAGCCGCGCTTAGCAGCGAGCTGGGACTTGGGCTGCGATGAGAATTTTTGCGCAAGCGGGCCCTTTGCGGGCGGAGATTTCAAATATCGCCGCGGATAAATCGATCTCGCACCGTGCGGCGATCTTTTCGCTGCTAGCGGAGGGGACGAGTAAAATTTCAAACTATCTAGCCGCCGAGGATACGCTAAATACGCTAAAGATCGTGGAGCTTTTGGGCGCTCGCGTACAGCGCGTAGAGGGCGAAATTCTGATCACTCCGCCGGAGGTTATCAAAGAGCCGAACGTCCCGCTTGATTGCGGCAACTCGGGCACCGCGATGCGACTATTTATGGGCTTTTTGGCGGGACGCGAGGGCTTTTTCGTGCTGTGCGGCGATCGGTATCTAAGCGAGCGCCCGATGAGGCGCGTTGCGGATCCGCTTTGCAAAGTAGGCGCTAAAATTTACGGACGAGCAGGCGGCGAAAAGGCGCCTATCGCGGTGCTCGGGCAAAAGCTCGGATATTTTGAATACGCGAGTAAAATCGCGTCCGCACAGGTAAAGACCGCTCTTATTTTAGCGGCCTTGCGCGGCAGCGGGTGCAGGTTTAGCGAGCCCGAGCTTAGCCGCGATCACAGCGAGCGGATGCTAAAAGCGATGGGCGCGCAAATTTTGCGAAACGGCCTTGCGATCGAAGTCGCGCCGCTTAGCTCGCCGCTTAAACCGCTTGAAATTTTTATCCCAAACGACCCCAGCTCGGCGTTTTTCTTCGCCGTCGCCGCAGCGATAACCCCCGGCTCGCGCATCGTGCTAAAAAATATGCTGCTAAACAAAACCCGCATAGAGGCGTATGAAATTTTAAAACGCATGGGCGCCGAGGTAAAATTTAATAAAACGAGCGAAATTTACGAGCAGATCGGCGATATAGAGGTTGCTTACGCGCCGCTTCACGCCGTGGAGGTGAGCGAAAATATCTCGTGGCTGATAGACGAAGTGCCTGCGCTTGCTATCGCCTTTGCTTGCGCGCAGGGAAGTAGCGTGCTTAAAAATGCCGCCGAGCTGCGCGTAAAGGAGTGCGACCGCATAAAGGTAACCTGCGAAGGGCTTCGCGCCTGCAGTATCAAGGCGCGCGAGCTGCAGGACGGCTGGCAGATCGAAGGCGGCAAGGCGAACGCGGCGATCATCACGCCGTGCGGCGACCATCGTATCGCGATGAGTTTTGCGATTTTGGGCTTAAGATCGGGGATGATCATCGAGGATAGCGATTGTATCGCGACGTCGTTTCCGAACTTCGCCGCGATTTTAAGACAGATCGGAGCCGGCGTTGAAGATTGAGATGGCCAAAAGCTACGGCTTTTGCTTCGGCGTCAAGCGCGCGATCAAGATCGCAGAAAGCGCCGGCGAGGCCGCTACGATCGGTGAACTGATACATAACGCCGAAGAGATTAATAGGCTAAGGCAAAATTTCGGCGTCAAAACCTTAGAAGGCGTTAGTGAGATCAAGGACGAGCAAAAGCTCATCATCCGCACCCACGGCATCCAAAAGGACGATCTTCAAAGATTAAAGGCGCAAAATAAAGAGCTCATCGACGCTACCTGCCCCTTCGTAACCAAGCCGCAGCAGATCGTAGAAAAGATGAGCGCGGAGGGCTATGATATCGTAATCTTCGGCGATAAAAATCATCCCGAGGTAAAGGGCGTGAAATCCTACGCAAAATCGCGCGTATTCGTGATCATGGATACGAAGGAACTGCAAGACGTCAAGCTCGGCTCGCGCGTCGCGCTCGTTTCGCAGACTACGAAAAAGATAGAAAGCTTTACCAAAATCGCGGATTTTTTGATGCAGCGCGCGAGGGAGCTGAGAATTTTTAATACGATTTGCAATGCGACGCTGGAAAATCAAGAGGCCGTAAAAAGCCTGTCGCAAAAGGCCGACGTGATGATAATCGTAGGCGGGAAAAATTCCTCCAACACCAAACAGCTTTTTTTAATTTCACAAAATTTTTGCAAAGACAGCTACCTTATAGAAAACGAAAGCGAGCTTGAGCGCTCGTGGTTTGAAAACAAAAGCCTCTGCGGTATCTCCGCAGGAGCCAGCACGCCCGATTGGATCATCAAAAAAGTAGTGGCGCGAATCGAAAATTTAACGCAGAATTTATAAGCCCTCTTATCAAATTTACTCTTAGAAATTTATCAAATCGAAAGCAAATTTTAGCTAGAATCGCGCATTTTAGTTCTTTTCAAAAAAGCACAAATAAATTTAAAGGAAGCATATGGCTGAGGTGAACGAGAAGGTTCAAAACCACGCAGAGGAAGATTTTGCGACATTGTTAGAGGAGTATGACGCCGGGAAGTCTCGCGACGAGGTCGTCACAGGTAAGGTTATCGCCCTTAAGGACGGCGAGGTTTTCATAGACGTAGGCAGGAAGTCGGAGGGCATTTTAGATGCCGCCGAGGTGAGCGACGAGCAAGGAAACCCGCAGGTTAATGTAGGAGATGACATCAAAGTCGCTATTATCGGAAGCAGAGGCGGTCGCCCGGTCGTATCGTATAAAAAGGCCCTAAAGAAGGAAAAAGTAAAGGCGTTCATCGACTCCTATGATGAAAACGCAGAAAATGTCTATGACGTTAAAATTCTATCGTTTAATAAGGGCGGTTTCGTTTGTGCTAACGCAGATGATGTGGAATTTTTTATGCCTCGCTCGCAAAGCGCGCTTAAAAACCCAAATGGCGCCGTCGGTAAAAATTTCAAAGTAAAGATCATTAAAGTTGATAGAGACGAACAAAGCATCGTAGTATCGCGCAAGAAGCTACTTGATGAGGATCGCAAAGCAAGCAAAGAGGCGATCGAGAAAGTAATCGCCACTGAGGGCATCATCGAAGGCGTCGTCAAAAAAATCACCACCTACGGTATGTTTGTAGACGTAGGCGGCGTGGACGGACTCGTGCACTACAGCGAAATTTCATACAAAGGCCCGGTAAATCCAAGCTCGCTCTACAAAGAGGGCGATAAGGTTCCGGTTAAGGTTATCAAATACGATAACGATAAAAAGCATCTCTCTCTTTCGATCAAAGAGGCGATGCCAGATCCTTGGAACGAGATCAAAGATAGCTTGGAAGTGGGCGATACTATCCGCGTAAAAGTAAGTAATATCGAGCCTTACGGCGCGTTTGTCGATCTTGGCAACGACATCGAGGGCTTTTTGCATATCAGTGAAATTTCGTGGGATAAAAATATCAAAAATCCGAAAGATTTCATCAGCGAGGGCGAGGAGCTTGACGTCGAGGTCGTAGAGATCAACCCTAGCGAGCGCAGATTACGCGTGAGCCTTAAAAATTTACTCACCAAGCCTTTTGACGAGTTCGTTGCTAAGCATAAAGTGGGCGATGTGCTAAAAGGCAGCGTCACTACGATTACAAATTTTGGTGCGTTTGTGAGGATCGACGGCGTAGAGGGGCTTTTGCATAACGAGGACGCTTCGTGGGATCGCGGCGAGAAGTGCAAAAATTTATTCAAAGTAGGCGACGAGATCGAGGTTAAGATCATCAAGATCGACAAAGATACTCAAAAAATTTCTCTAAACCACAAAGAGCTCGGCGATAGCCCGATTAGCGAGTTTGCCAAGAGTCACAATCAAGGCGATGTCGTAAAAGGCAAGATCCGCGATATTAAAGAGTTCGGAATTTTTGTCGAGCTTGGAGGCGGTATAGACGCGCTTATCCGCAAGGAAGATCTTGGCAACGTAAGCGTAGATAGCCTAAAAGTAGGCGACGAGATCGAGGCTGCGATCGCTTTCATCGATGAGAAGAAAAACAGAATCCGCCTAAGCGTGCGCAGGCTGGCTCATCAGAAGGAGCGCGAGGTGCTAAACGAGATCAATAGCAACGACGACGAGAAGCAAAGCCTAGGGGATCTAATCAAAGATCAACTAAATAAATAACTCCTCCCGCAAGGCATCCCCGCCTTGCGGACCCACTTCTAAAGGTTAAATTTAATGAAAACTATCATAGTCTGCGACGCAATCCACAAAATCGGTTTTGATCTGCTTAAGCAAGAATCGGACGTTAAAGTAATCGACGCTACGAACGTGCCCAAGAGCGAGCTTTACGGAATTTTAGGCGATGCGGACGTCGCGATCACCAGAAGCTCTACGGCGGTGGATGAGAAATTCCTTGGCGCGGGCACCAAGCTAAAAGCGATCGTGCGCGCGGGTGTGGGCGTAGATAACTGCGACATCGACGGCTGCTCCAAGCGCGGCATTATTTTGATGAACGTACCTACGGCAAACACCATCGCCGCGGTCGAAATGACCATGTGCCATCTGCTAAATGCGGCGCGCAAATATGTAAATTCCTGCAACGATCTGAAAATTAATAGAATTTGGAAGCGCGAGAAATGGTACGGCACCGAGCTTTATAAAAAGAGCCTCGGCATCATCGGCTTTGGAAATATCGGTTCGCGCGTGGGGGTTCGCGCGCTTGCGTTTGGGATGAACGTCATCGCCTACGATCCGTATATCGAGCCCGAAAAGGCCACGAAGCTCGGGGTAAAATATACGAAGAATTTCGACGAAATTTTATCTTGCGACTTCATCACGATCCATACGCCGAAAAATCAAGAGACGATAAATATGGTAGGCGAGCCGCAAATAGCAAAGATGAAAGACGGCGTACGCCTAATAAACTGCGCTAGAGGCGGGCTGTATAATGAAAAAGCGCTCGCAAACAATCTACGCAGCGGCAAGATCGCGTATCTCGGCATCGACGTTTTCGATAAAGAGCCTGCTACCGATCACGAGCTTTTAGATATCGAAAATTTAAGCGCGACTCCGCATCTTGGCGCAAATACGCTCGAATCGCAAAGCAATATCGCCAGGGAAGCCGCAGAGCAGGCGATCAGCGCCGCGCGCGGCTTAAACTATCCAAACGCTTTAAATTTGCCGCTTAAGCTCGAGGATCTGCCACGAGGAATTGAGCCGTATATAAATTTGGTCTCGAAAATGGCCTATCTTGCGGCGCAGATCAACAAAGGCCCCATCAAATCGATTCGCATCGAGGGCAGCGGCGAGGTGGTGCAGTATCTAAAATCGATGCTCGTTTTTGCGATCGTCGGCACGCTGCACGATTCTTTGGGCGATTCGCTAAATTATGTCAATGCTAAATTTCTTGCGGATGAAAAGGGGATCGAGACGAGCTTCGGCGAGCTTGCAAACAGCGTCTATAAAAGCGAGATCGCGGTAAAAATCATGACCGACGAGGCGATCTCAAACGTCGCAGGTACGGTCTTTGACGGCAGCGAGGAGCGTATCGTAAATATCGGCGGATTTAAGACCGATTTTAAGCCGAAGGGCAAGATGATAATCTTTAAAAACACCGACGTGCCGGGCGTTATCAAATCCGTAAGCACGATCCTAGCCGACGAGAACATCAATATCGCGGATTTTCGCTTAGGCAGAGGCGAGGAGGGGGACGCTTTGGCGGTCATTTTGGTCGATTCCGAAGTGCAAAAAAGCACGCTAGATAAGCTGGCGGCGCTTCAAACCTGCCTAATGGTGCGCTACGCGGCGCTTTAATCCTTTTCCGCTTAGGAGGCGAAATTTTAAATTTCGCCTCTCCCGAATTCTTTAATAATTTAAATTTACTTCCTGTGTGCAGAGCCGCGCTTGCGATACGTTGCGACATGCGCTCGGCAGATACGTTTTGGCGCGCGGCTTGTGAAAACGCTGCGCACGCGTCAAATTTAACTCTCGCCCTGAGCTTGCTTTTAAATTTCGTCCTTGCAGAGCTGCTTTTAAATTTCATCATCGCGGGCGCCGCCGATTAAATTCTGCCGCTATGCGAGTTCGGCACTC
>ERZ773008.2337-NODE-2337-length-12449-cov-4.717041_pt1 | contig 12449 bp, 9 predicted proteins | sample MGYA00580664_ERZ773008 | MGnify/ENA primary metagenome ERZ773008 (study PRJEB29015, sample SAMEA2738016) | human oral metagenome | biome: human oral; feature: human-associated habitat; material: dental | place: China | collected 2048 ... | reverse complement strand
TCTCACATTTACATATATTAAATACAAAGTTTGAAATTATTTCAGTTCCACATTCAGAATGAACTACTTCGGGGTGAAATTGCAATGCATAGATGCCATTATTATTTGTAATAGCCGCGATTGATGAGTCTGTTCTGGCGATTATTTCAAAGCCGTCAGGCAGTACTGTAATATGGTCGTTATGGCTCATCCATATGCTCGAAGTTTTTGGAATGTCTGAAAGTAAAGGATTTCTGTCGTCAATTACTTCTAAAATAGCTTTTCCGAACTCTCTTGACTCGGCTTTTTCGACTTTTCCACCGTTAAGATGTGTAATAAGCTGCATTCCGTAACATATTCCCAGTATAGGAATTTCCAAATCAAAAACTGCTTTATCGACAGTAGGGGAATCTTTTTCATAAACTGATGCAGGCCCTCCCGAAAAGATTATTCCTTTAATTTTTTCTTTCCCTTTTCTAATTTTTTCAATGTCGATAAACGGCACAATTTCGCAGTAAACTTCCATTTCTCTAATTCTTCTGGCAATAAGTTGACTGTATTGTGAACCGAAGTCAACAATTATGATTTTCTCTTTCACAATTTCACCTCTATCTATAAAAATTATTTTATTAATTATTATTAACAAATTATATATTATTTTATGCGATAAATCAATAATAATTAAAATAAAAAGGTTATTTCAAAAAGTGAAAATCAGAAAATAAATAAAACAAGAAACGTATTTATTCATTTGCTAAAATTTAACTGATTTAAAATAATCATTCACTAAGAAAAAATTATAAACTCGCCAATGGCTCAAACAATAATTTTTTCTAACGTTCATTTCTTATTTTAAATTGTAAAATTTTAAAGAATTCATAAATATCGTTTCTTGGATTAAATTTATTATATTTTTTTATTCTTTGAAATAACCCTTTTATTTTTTCCCTTAATATTATTGATTATGTCATAATTTTAGTCTGGTCTTTTCCGTCATCTTCAAATACAAAATAATCAAGAACTTTCAGCCTAACTTCCTCTCCTATTTTCAGAGTATCATAAGTAGAAGCCCTCGCAGTAACTCTCAAAATATTTCCATTTCCAACTTCGACTCTAAGGTCGTTACAGTCTCCGAGATAAAATTTGGAAAATACTTTTCCTGTCAATTTTCCGTCATCTGAAAGAATAACGTTTTCAGGTCTGATAGCTACTATAACGTCTTTTGAAAAAGAGCTTGTATTAGGTAGACTCTGACCGTTACTGTTATTTAAGAGAATGTTTCCATTTTCTACTTTTCCTTTTATGAAATCCACTTTTCCTACAAAATTTGCAACAAACACATTGTTAGGACGGGAATAAATCTCCTGTGGAGTTCCTACCTGCTGAACTTCTCCTTTATTGATAAGGACTATTCTGTCGCTCATAGTCATTGCCTCTATCTGGTCGTGAGTTACGTAGATCACTGTAATTTTTAATTTTTTTGTTATTTCCTTGATTTCATATCTCATTTCTTCACGCAGCTTTGCGTCCAGATTGGATAAAGGCTCATCCAGTAGTAGTATTTCAGGCTGTGCTACAAGAGCTCTTCCCAAGGCTACCCTCTGTTGCTGACCTCCTGACAGTTCTGACGGAAATCTGTCCTTATACTGTTCCAGATGAACGATTTTCAAAGCCTGATTGACCCTTTCTTCTATCTCTTTTTTATTTACTTTCTTAATTTTTAAAGGGTATGCAATATTGTTATATACATTCATATGAGGCCACACCGCATAGGACTGAAATACCATTCCTATTTCCCTTTTTTCAGGAGAAATAAAGTTGTCCTTTCCTGATACAACCTTATCTCCTATATAGATTTCTCCGCTTGTGGGTTTTTCAAAACCTGCGATAAGTCTCAACATAGTAGTTTTCCCACAGCCCGAAGGACCTAACAGAGTTATAAATTCCCCGTCTTCAAATTTCTGGTTGAATTCCTGTAAGACCTGAACATCTCCAAATGATTTTGTTACTCCCGTTATTGTTACCGAAGCCATATTTTTCCTCCTGCTTTAAATTGAAAATTGCCCTTTTGTCAATTTGTTCAAAAGATAATTGACAATGATTACGAATAATAAAATAGCTGTTGCAAGGGCACTTGCTACCTGCTGACTGTGATAAGTCTGATAAATATACAGTTCGTAACCTATTGTTTTTGTGTTTGACGAATAAAGTAAAGTGGACATCGTCAATTCATAGAATGACGGCATAAATATCAGAAAGAACCCTGCGACAATACTTGCTCCGATTAATGGCAGAGTTACGTCTTTCAGCATACGCAGCCAGTTGGCACCTGAAATTTGTGCCGCTTCTTCCAATGACGGATGTACCTGACTCATTGCGGAAACGACTGTTCTCATCCCCATAAGCATATATTTTATCATATAGGCTATAATCATTATTGTAAGTGTATTGTAAATATTGATTTTAAATTTCCCGCTCATGGATATTATAAGTGCGAGAGCGATTGTAACACTCGGAGTTCCTGAACCCAAAGTTATAAGAAAATCTGGAATTCTTTTTCCTTTTACATTAGTTCGCTGCAATAAATACGCCATTATGCACGAAATCATAATTCCGAAGAATGCCGCTGCAAGTCCCGCGATTATACTGTTTTTAGTTGAGCTTAGTATTGAAGCCCTTGAGAATACTTTATTCCATGCACTCATTGACATATTTGACAGACCTATAGGTTTTCCCATATTTACCGTAAAAGAAGTAAGTGCCACAGTAACAAAAGGCAGGATTACTACGAAAAATGAGAAAATTGAAATAATTATTGTTATCGGCAATCTCCATTTCCCTAATTCTACGATGTTAGGTCTTGTAGATTTTCCGCTCATTGTTATATATTGTCTTTTTCCTATTACGAAAGTCGTAATGTATAAAACTATATTTGCTATTGCCATTAGAAATACTGCCAGTACCATTGCGTCATTCAGACCTTCTTCGGAACCTATATGTACAAAATCTATGATACGTGTAGTTACGGTATATATCTGTCCCGGAGCTCCAATAATCGACGGTATCCCGAATGCAGAAGCGGAAGCTACAAATACAAGCAGTCCCGCGGCTATTATACTTGGCGTCATCATGGGAATAGTTATTGTCATCAATGTTTTAAGAGGAGAAGCACCCGATATTTTAGAAGCCTCTTCCAATGACGGGTCCATTTTCTCCATTGCCCTTGATATTGTTATAAAAGCATAAGGATAGTAAAAACAGGTAAGTACCCAGACTATCCCTCCTACTGTGTAAATATTAAAAGGAGCTTTTGATAAATTAAAAATCTGCATAAGAAATTTATTTAGAACCCCTGCATTTGGATTTAAAAGCCTTAGCCATGCCATTGCACCGACATAGGGAGGTACCATATATGTAGTAACAAACAAAGTTCTGAAAAACTTCTTGCCGTACATATCTGTCCTTCCCACTAAAAATGCCAACGGAAAAGCAAGTATAACTCCGAATATAGTTGTTAATCCCGAAATTACGATAGTATTTATTAATGCTGTCCAGTTTAAATCGTAAGTATATACTCTCTTAAAAGATTCTAATGAAAAGCTTCCTTTGGGAAACAGAGAACGGATTAATAAATAAGATAAAGGGATAACTTCAAATATTACTAAGAAAGCTACAACAATCAGTATGACTATCCACTTTATGTCTATGTTATATTTTTTTGCCATTTTTTCCTCTTTTCAAAATTAAAATTTTCAGAATGGAACATACTCCTGCCGGGATATGCTCCATTTTTCTAATTTCTATCAGTTTATTTTGGTGCTTTTGTTATATATTTTTCAAAAATTTCACGTAATTTGTCTCTGTCGTGATAAGTTTTATCCCAGTTTATAGGCATAGCTGCTTTCAGAATTTCAGGAGTAGCCAAAGCATCGAAAGGAGCTTTTGCAGGGTTTTTAAGTACAGAGTGCATCCAACCTTCCACTATTGCTTCCTGTCCTTTTGGAGATAAGAACCAGTCAGTCAAAGCTTCTGCCGCTTTTATATTTTTATTAGGCGACATTTCTTCTTTTATAGTCATAATTGTACTTGGAATAGCTATTATTCCGTCAGTAGGATAAATCACTTCAAGTTTAGAGCCTTCTTCCTGTCTTTTTTTCAGAATAGATTCTTCCAGTATCATGATCTGAGCGGCTTCACCTGTTTCCAGTTTTGTAACTGCAACGGAACCTGATTCCACAACTGCTTTCTGCTTGGAAAGACTTTCAAAATAACCTTCTCCATATTTGTCAGTCAATGCTGATACTGCCGCTAAAGCTGTTCCTGATTTTAATGGATCAGGAATGGAAACTTTTCCTGCTAAATTCGGTTTTTTCGCAAATTCGTCGAAAGATTGAGCCAAATCCTCTTTTTTGTATTTGTCAGGATTATAAGCCAGTACCATATTTAATATACGGACAGGATACCAGTATCCCTCTTTGTCATAATCCAATGCTAAATTTTCAGCATTTTTTGAAAGATAAGCGTGTAAAACTCCTTTTTCTTTTAATTCCAGCGAATAAGACGGCTCTGCAACCATAAGCATATCCGCACCTAATTTATTTGCCTGCATTTCTGCTACGATTTTTGATTGTAATGTTCCCGTTCCTCCCTGAAAGAATTCTACTTCCAGATTAGGAAAATCCTCTTTCAATTTTTCTTTCACATTGTCGATAATATCTTCGTACATCGAAGTATAAATAACGATTTTTCCTTTGATTTCGGCATTTTTACTGTCTGAAGAACCTGATTCTCCTTTTTTGCCGCAAGCTGTTAAAGTTAAAAGTACCAAAGTTACTAATAATAACAGAATTTTCTTTTTCATGATTTTTCCCTCTCTCTAAAAATTTTTGACACTATTATTTTACCTTAATTATCTTAAAAGTCAAGGTAAAATATAATTAATTGACATATTTTTTGAAAATAAAAACATAAAATGATAAAAAATTAATCTTTATATGACAGATTTATTAATAAGATTTATTGATAAGAATTCCAAAATATGATAGGATAAAACTAAATACAATATTTTACAGGGAAAGGAGGAGTATATTTCGGTTAAATTTAAGTCTGCTATAGTTAAATTATATTAAAAATAGAAAAATACTTATAGTAAAAAATAACGAAAAAATGATTTTATTGAACCGAATTATACGTGAAAGAAATGAGTTTTGCTGAAAATTATAAAGAAATTTATTCTATTGCAAAGGATATTTATCTGCATCCCGAATTAGGATATAAAGAATTTAGAACTTCAAAAATTGTTGAGGATTTTATACTGAAATACTGTCCTGATATAAAAATTCAAAAATTCTCAACTACAGGATTGAGGGTGGATTTACCAAAATCATCTAAAAACAGTCTAAATATGGTATATATGGCTGAACTGGACGCAGTCTATACGCCTACCCACTTTCATGCTGACAAGGAAACAGGGGCAGCTCATAATTGCGGGCATTATTCCCAAGTAGCCATTGCCCTGTCATTATTCAAAGAACTGATTTTAACGGAAGAACATAAGAATATCGACTATAACATAAGTTTTATTTTTATTCCGGCAGAAGAATTCCTTGATCTGGAATACAGAAGAAATCTCAAAAAAGAAGGGAAAATAAAATATTTTGGCGGAAAGCCCGAAGCTATGAGACTCGGTATTTTTGATGACTTTGATTTCGGAGTAATGGTACATGCAATGGCTGGAAAATATGAAAAAAGAACAGTAGAGATAAATTCGGACTTGGCAGGGTTTATGTATAAAAACTATACTTTCGAGGGAAAAGCTGCCCACGCAGGTTTTGCCCCTCAACAGGGGATAAATGCCTATAGTATGTCTACTGTTTTTAATGTAGCCGTGGGATTATTAAGACAGCATTTTGAAGAAAAGGAAATGGTAAGAATAAATCCTGTCATTTTAGAACACAAAATGGGAGTAAATGTAGTTCCTCAGTCAATAAAAATCGGAACTGACTTTAGAGCCCAGTCAGTGGAATATATGCTTGAAGGAGCTAAAAAACTGGATAATGCCGCCAAAGGGGCAGCCCTTTCATTGACAGGAAAAGTGAATATAGAAACTCAAATGGGCTATCTTCCTTTCAAACAGGATAGATATCTTTCAGAATTTGTAATGGAAGAATACAGAGATTTTTCTCCCGTTGAAGACATAATAACCGATAGAGCAATAAGTGCCGCAGGAGATTTGGGAGACCTCTCATTTATATTTCCATGTATTCAGATAGGATATAGCGGATTTATAGGAACAATACACGGAGATGACTTTATAGACGAAGATCCTGAATTTATTTTTTCCATATTTCCTGAATTTGTTTACAGAGTTCTGAAAAGAATGTCAGGAAAAATTGACAGAAGTAAATTGCATAAAAAAAGCTATGAAGAATATGAAAAAGTCATAAATGAGCTGGAAGGAGAGAAAAATGAAAAATAAAAATTTTATTTATATGCTTTTATTTTCAGTAATTGTGATATTCATTGCCGAAATGATAGGTATTAAAGCAATAATGGTCGGTAAAGTGAGGATTGGATTTCTGCCTTTAGTATTCGCCCTTGCGATAACAATGCTTTTTGCCATAAAAAGTCTAAGAAAAGGGATAATTCAGAAAATATATTCAGAAGAAAATGTAAAATTTGCAGGGAAATATCTGATTATAATTTTGTTACCGCTAATGGCTAAATATGGAGCGGATGTCGCACCGAAATTAAAAGATATTTTATCGATAGGCTGGATATTTCTCATACAGGAAGTAGGAAATCTCGGAACAATAGTTTTAGGTCTCCCCGCAGCTATACTTTTAGGACTGAGAAGGGAAGCCATAGGAGCGACTTTAGGACTGGGAAGAGAGGGAGAATTGGCATATATATCCGAAAAATATACTTTAGATTCTCCTGAGGGAGAAGGTGTGCTGGCGATGTATATATTCGGTACTCTTTTTGGGGCATTGTTTTTCAGTATAGTTGCTCCTCTGTTTACATTTTTCGGTCTTAGTCCCGAAGCATTGGCGATAGCTTCAGGAATGGGATCGGCAAGTATGATGACAGGAGCAAGCTCAAGTCTTGCGGCAGTATATCCTCAACTAAAGGAAACTATAAGGGCTTATGCGGCGGCGAGCCAGATGCTTACAAGCTTTATCGGTACCTTTACTATGGTATTTTTAGCCGTTCCGTTACAGAGATTTATGTATTCAAAACTCACAAAGGAGGGAAAAAAAGATGTCAAATAACAGTAATAAGCAGGAATATATAAAAATAATATTGACACTCATAATGAGCCTATTATTAATATTGTTTACCCAATGGATAAAATTACTTAAAAATCCGAAGTCAATGCCGATTACTAAAGAAACAGTATTTGGACTGGTAATATTGGGAATATTTTCGATTTTAGGAATATTTATTCATGGCATTGTTCAGAAACAGCCTATAAAAATAATAAAAGATTTCCCTATTTTAGGCTGGGTTTCTATGGTTTCACTCGTAGCCTGTATAATTTTTCCTCAAGTAATAGAAGCGGTAAATTCTATAGATTTTTTGTCAATTACAACACCGATATTGACTTATGCAGGAATATCCGTGGCAGACAGATTGAAAGATTTAAGAAAAGTATCATGGAAAATAGTAATTGTTGGAATATTTGTATTTCTGGGAACATATTTAGGTTCAGCCATATTAGCTCAAATAGGATTTTTCCTGTCAGGAAAATAATTCGTATGAAAGTAATTCAAAAATCAGAAAATTTTCTGAACTTAAAAAGTTATAAATTTAACCGGAAATTTTTATAAATAATAAAATAGGGGGACTGTTCCCCCTACTAGCCCCCTACCCCGCTTCTCGTTTGCTAAACTCAAAGTATCTTTTGATTATTCAAATTTTACATTTATTCAACTTTTCGCTAAGAAGTTACTCGAAAATGCGGGGTGGGGATTAAAATTCATATAATTACTCACTCAATTTCTTTAGAATATCATCATATCTTTTTTGAATTTCTAATTCTGTCAAATTATATAAATATTCCCCATTTTCATCTTTGAAATAGTCTGAAATGATTTTTGTATTTTTAGTACAAATCAATAATTTTTTTAACATCTTTTTCAAAACACTAATTTTATTAAATAGAGTTTTTGTATCAATTTCATTATAGATAGTTTCTATTATCACAACTTTAGAAAGCATATCCATTTTATAAAAATCTTTTCTCATTTGAACATAAATTTTCCTTAATATCTTTATATTATCTAAATTAGATATTAACATTATCAAACTAAGATATTTATTTAATAAAACATCAATTTTATCCTCGTTTTTTATTTCATTCAATAAAAATAAAACTCGTTCAATTCTCCATTTCATTTCATAATATTTGGGAATTTTATATTTTTTATATTCTAAATATACTCCTTCTCGTTCCATTTGATAGTATCTGCCGTTATAATGCAAAAATATATCTTTTGCTTTTTTATATATTTTATTTTTCATAACATAAAATTATTCCTTTCATTAAATCAATATAAATTTATTTTATAGCTTTCCAATAACTCCCTTCTTTTATAAATTTAAATCCATTTTTCATTAAAAAATCTACTTCTTGTTTGAAATATCCTGTAGCTGTTTCAGGATTATGTGAAAGATAAAACTCTTTCCCTTGTTGAATTTGTTGTTCTAAAAATTTTCTATTAATCTCCCACATATTTTGCTCTCCTACTTTAGATACTGCTTCATTCCACCCTTTTGTTCCTAAATCAAAATATGTTGAACCCTTTATTTGGGCTTCATTTATATAAGAGATACCATCCTGACTATATTTCCCTAACATTACTGTATTACTATTTGTGTTTTTAGTTGCTTCTATTGCATACTGTTCATAACCTGAAGTTACTTCTGGTTTTTTAGTGAGAAAATCAGCAGCTTTATCTACTCCTTTTTGAATTCCTTTTCCTATAGCACTCTCTGTCACTATTTTTTCTACTGTCCCTGGTCCTCCAATAAGTTCTGCTCCCATTGTACCGCCTACTACTAATCCCATTGTTGCCCAGTTTACTGTTGTCCAAAATTTACATTTCTCTGCATACAAACCACATTCACTCTTTGGTTCTATATACCCAAAATCGCTTGTATATGATTTTCCCCCTGTTTTTTGAGTTGAAATTCCTTTATCTACAACTTTATTTTCTTCTTTATCCGTTTTAGTAAAAAATCCTGAACCAGTACTATAAAATGTACTTGACGGTTTTGTATAATCCAACTTAATTTTATCTCTTATTCCTACTTTTTTAAATAAACTGTCATATTTATCAAATTCTTCTTTTGTACTGAAGATATATACTCCATTTTCTTTCTTGCACTTATCCGAAGCTTTACAGTATTTTTCTATGTCTTTAAGTGTTTCTTTAGCATTTCTGTAGTCTTTTGAACCTCTATCGTCCATACCTCTGAAACCTGCCATAGTAGGTTTAATTGCAGGTGTATTTGGATTACAGTTGAGAAGTGTTTGTCCATTTTTACGGCACGCTCCTCTGTCATCTCCAACGTGTTCTCCAAAATCTCTACTGCTGTAGTCTTTTCCGTCCGATTTTGCTTTTATCGGGATGTCATTATCTTTGTACTTATCCTGAAAATATTGGTTTGTTGCTCTTCCCGTACTCTCAAGTCCAAGTTCTTCTGTTCCTGTCTTTTGTTGTCTTCCCTCGACTTTTCCTACAATGTGGCTTCCCTCTTCTGTTATTGTCCCTATTATTCCTGAACGTGTACCGTTTTCGTCTGCTTCTGTATTTACAAGAATTGTATGTGTGCCGTCTTTTCCTACATATGCCGTTCCTGCTAATGCCTTGCCGTCCTTACCTATCAGCTGTGGTGCATTCTTAGGGTCTGTATATATTACTTTTGCCTTGTAGCCTAAGTCCCTGTATGCGTCTTCAAGGGCTTTTCCTAAAAAACACAGTAGGGGGACGGTTCCCCCTACTACCCCCCTACCCCGCTTCTCGTTTGCTAAGCTCAAAGTATCTTTTGATTATTCAAATTTTACATTTATTCAACTTTTCGCTAAGCAGTTACTCGAAAATGCGGGGGTTTCGTTTTATTTCTCTACTTTTTCTTTTTTGTATACATCTTCTGTGTCTATTATTTCTTCATAACTTCCATCTATTATTTCTCTTTTTAAAAAATCTCTCCATTTTGACATTGCATAAGCTACTTCTTCTCTGTTTATGTAGGCTCTTTTATCATCTTCTTCACTAAAAATTACTGCAATATCAACTGTTTTATCTTCAATATGTGCTTCCCAGCCTTGTGAACCAATATCACAATAACTTATATTCTCGTCATTTAATTTTTTTAATACAAATTCTGCTAACTCATAATCTGTATCAAAAAGATATCCCGCTAAATATACTTCATTTAATATATTTTTTTTTAATACTAAATCCCAAAACTCACTATATTTAAACTCTTTGGGTATTTCATATTCTCTTCTTAAGGATTTACATACTACAATATATTCTTTTTCAAGACAATCTTCTTCATATTTATATTTAAAAATTAACTTCATATTTCTTTTCTCCATTCCATTTATGGTTTTATCGGATAAGCTGTTATTACTTCTCCTTTTTGATCTAAAACAACTCTTATCTTAACTCCTGTTGATGATTTTCCTTGCCATACATTTTCTTCTATTCTATTATTTGGATTTTTAAGTACATTATCTATTTCTACTTTTATCCTGTTTTCTGTCCAATTGTCTGGAAACATTGTTGCTTTTCCACCATTATTTGTTTTTTCTAAATACTTTCCGGGATTATTCGGGTCCGGTACTTTTATCTTCGCTTCATATGCTCCTCCCGGAAATTCCTGTATCTTCTCTTCTACTATTATTCCTCCTCTTGTCGAATGTCCTCCAATAACTTCTGTTCTCCCATTCTTTCCAATTCTTACCTCTCCTTTCGCTATATGGTCAAAATTTTTATAACTTGTTGTTATATTTTCAACTTTCTTATCAGCCTGTTGATTTAAGTTATTATTTTCAGTTTTATTTACTGTCGTTTCGCTATTTTTCTGATTACTTCCAGAACCTTTGTTTCCTGTTTCACCTGCTCTGTTATTTGCTTCCCATTCACTGTATGCTTTCCTACTATTTTCATTCATTCCTGCATATAACGAATTTACTATCGGAGCTGCTGAATTATTTATTACATTTGCTGTCGCTCCTATTACTGCTCTGTAATTCACTTCTGCATTGTAGTTCTTCCATTGCTTTTCACTTATTTTCCCCTCTTTATATAACTGTTCAGGACTTTTTCCCTCATTCTTGGACAACTTCATTACTCTGTCATAGTCTTTTTCTTCTTTTGCTTTCTGACTTGCATTATTGTACGCTCTGTCTATTCTTTCCTGTGAGTCAAATCTATAATTCCCTCTTATTCCCATTGCTTTCGCTTTCTCTGAATATTTTATCAACTCTTCATCTGTCTTGAATATTATTAACTCACTTGTATTATCTGAATTTGGATTACAATCCTTTCTATCTCCTGCTCTACACGCCAGTCTGTCTGTATAATCTTTCCTTAAATCATCTGCTGTCTTCTGCTGTTCTTTTTTACATTTCCCGTTACAGTCTTTGCTACTTAGCTCTTTTATGAACTCGTCTCTTATTCTTTTCTTCTCGTCCTGTCTTTTTTTAATAGGTCCTACTACTTCCTTATCTATTGCCTCTTTTGTTTCATTTATTACTTTCTCCTGTGCTTTTCCTCCTTTAGTTATGTCATTTGCGTTGTTTATTAAGACTTTTCCTGCTTTTCCACTTAGTCCTAAAAATTGCCCTGCTGCTCCTTTTAAGTCTCCTTTTACTATCTTGTTTCCTATTTCTTTCAGCTCTTTTTTTCCTTTTCTTATCTGTTCGGCTGTTATGTCTGATGTTATTTCACTGTCAGGGTCAAATTGGGCATAATCAAAGGAATTAGGGTCTATCTTGTCATTTTTACCTTTCAGCCTGTTTTCTATCTCTCTGTAGGCTATCTCTCCTGCTACTGTCGCTTTTAGTTGTCCTTCGTTGTTAGGTTTGGCTTTTCCTTTGTCAAATCTGTCTCTTATCCCCCATTCCCGACCTATTCCTGCTCTTACTGTATTTTCATCTGCATTTTCATTGATGTATATCTTTCCTGTTACTTTGTCATAAAAATATGGTATTTCTTTTCCCTGTTCTCTTGCTTCTTCTATTCTTTCCTTTATTTTTTCAGGCAAGTTTGGGTCGTCAGGATTAAATTTACCTCCTATTCCTAATTTATCCTGTATTTCTTTATTTTTTAAATCACCTTTTGTTATCAGTTCTATTTCAGGAGCCGTTTTTACCCTTAATATATCTTCTTTGATTTCCTCATATCTTCTTTTCTCTGCTTCGGATATATCGCTGTCATCGCTTCCGTTCAGTATAT
>ERZ773008.2336-NODE-2336-length-12449-cov-5.528482_pt1 | contig 12449 bp, 10 predicted proteins | sample MGYA00580664_ERZ773008 | MGnify/ENA primary metagenome ERZ773008 (study PRJEB29015, sample SAMEA2738016) | human oral metagenome | biome: human oral; feature: human-associated habitat; material: dental | place: China | collected 2048 ... | reverse complement strand
CTAACTTACTATTCGGTAAACTTCAACAAGTTACAGCTAACGGAGTTGGAATGGACCCATTAGTTGCAGTAGCAGCCAACGCATCTGGAGGGGTTGTAGGTAAGATGATCTCTCCACAATCTATCGCAGTTGCAGCAGCAGCGGTTGGATTAGTTGGAAAAGAATCTGACTTACTTAAATTTACAGTTAAACACAGTTTCTTCTTACTAATTATAGTGTGTATTATAATTTATCTACAAGCAAGTGGAATACTAGGATGGATGATTCCTCATCACCCATAAAATAAAATAGTGAATTAATTAAAGAAGATTGAGATTTTCTCAATCTTCTTTTTTTGATTTGCCCTTTAAATTTAATAAAAGTTTTATAAAAAAATATTAGAAATTACTAGTATATTTATTTACAAGTAGGGAAAATAGTGGTATTATTGGTAAGTTAGATTAATTATTTTGATATATAATTATTATAGTAAAAATATATTATATAATTTATTTTATAAGTTAATTACTTAAGGAGAAAAAAATGTCAGTAAAATTAAGAGATGATGTTAGAAATATAGCTATTATTGCTCACGTTGACCATGGTAAAACAACACTGGTTGATGAGTTGCTAAAACAATCAGGTATTTTTCGTTCTAATGAACATGTAGAAGAAAGAGCAATGGATTCTAATGATATAGAAAGAGAACGTGGTATTACTATTTTAGCAAAAAATACTGCGATTGATTATAAAGGAAAAAGAATTAATATTCTAGACACACCAGGACATGCCGACTTTGGTGGAGAAGTTGAGCGTATTATGAAAATGGTTGATGGTGTTCTTTTAGTAGTAGACGCTTATGAAGGAACTATGCCACAAACTCGTTTTGTACTTAAAAAAGCTCTTGAACAGAATTTAAAACCTATCGTTGTTGTTAACAAAATTGATAAAGATTCTGCAAGACCTGAAGAAGTAGTTGATGAAGTTATCGATTTATTTATCGAATTAGGTGCTAATGATGACCAACTTGAATTCCCTGTTGTCTATGCCTCAGCAATTAACGGAACAGCATCTTTAGAAAGTGATCCAAATCTACAAGATGAGAACATGCAATGCTTATATGATACTATTATTGATTACGTACCGACACCAGTCGACAATCGTGATGAACCACTTCAATTCCAAGTAGCGTTATTAGATTACAATGACTATGTTGGACGTATTGGTATTGGTCGTGTATTTAGAGGAAGTATGAAAGTTGGAGAATCTGTTTCTCTAATGAAATTAGATGGAACTGTTAAAAATTTCCGTGTAACAAAGATTTTTGGTTATTTTGGGCTTAAACGTGATGAAATTCAAGAAGCCCATGCGGGAGATATTGTTGCTGTAAGTGGTATGGATGATATTAACGTTGGTGAAACGGTTTGTCCTACTGAGCACCAAGAAGCACTTCCTATACTTCACATTGATGAACCAACTTTACAAATGACGTTCTTAGTAAATAATTCACCATTTGCAGGAAAAGAAGGGAAATTTGTTACGGCAAGAAAATTAGAAGATAGATTAATGCAACAACTAGAAACTGATGTATCTCTTCGAGTTGAATCAAATAGTAGTGATTCTTGGGTTGTAAGTGGACGTGGTGAGCTGCACTTATCTATTTTAATTGAGAATTTACGTCGTGAAGGTTATGAACTTCAAGTATCTAAACCAGAAGTAATTATCCGTAATATTGACGGAGTAGATTGTGAACCAGTTGAACGCGTTCAAGTAGATGTACCAGACGAAAGTGTAGGAGCTGTAATTGAATCTCTAGGACAACGTAAAGGTGACATGGTAGATATGCAAGCTGATGGAAATGGACAAACACGTCTTATCTTTAATGTACCAGCGCGTGGTCTTATCGGATATAGCACAGAATTTATGTCTATGACAAAAGGATATGGAATTATTAATCATACATTTGATTCTTACCAACCTATGCAAAAAGGTAAAGTTGGTGGACGTAGAAATGGCGTATTAGTTGCATTAGAAAATGGTCAAGCGACAGCTTATTCAATTTCTAGTTTAGAGGATCGTGGTACAGTGTTTATTGAACCAGGTACAGAGGTTTACGGAGGTATGATTGTAGGAGAAAATAGTCGTGAAAATGATTTAACGGTAAATATTACGAAAGCAAAAGCTCAAACAAACGTTCGTTCTTCTACAAAAGATCAAACAGTAACTCTTAAAAAAGCACGTATTATGACATTAGAAGAAAGTTTAGAGTACTTGAGTGATGATGAGTATTTAGAAGTAACCCCTGAATCAATAAGATTACGTAAAAAAGAATTAGATAAAGCGGTGCGTGAAAAAGCAGCACGCAAAGCTAAATATGCAGAAGAATAAATTCAATAAAAAAAGAAACTTTATAATATAGAGTTTCTTTTCTTATTGAAAAAATATAATTTTATATTATATATCTATTTACCTATAAATAAGGAAATGTAAGTATAGTATTTTATTATATTTATTATATTCTAAAATATAATAAAATATATTGATTTATAAAGTCCTTGATAAGGTTATAATCCTTATGTTATAATATTTATAGATATTAATCTAAAAATATAATTAAACAATTTATAAAAGGAGGCGTTATTATGGCTTTAAAATACGACGTTGTAATAAAAACAACAGGAATGGGAAGTGGAGAACAAGAATTAATAGATAATTTAATGAAAGGGTTCATTCATGTTCTTTCTCAAAAAGAACATTTACCACAACATATTGTTTTTTATGGTGAGGGAGTAAAATTAACTACTAAAGGATCTGAATCACTAGAAGATTTACTAGAATTAGAAAAACGAGGTGTTAAAATTCTTTCATGTGGAATATGTCTAGATTATTATGATTTAGATGATTACCTTAAAGTAGGTGGAACTACAACAATGTCAGAAGTTATAGATATAATGACTAATAGTGATCTAGTAGTTGAACCATAATAATGTTATAAGGCTAGTTGATATAATGAATGAATCACGAGAGATTAACGGAAAGGTGATAACAATATATTACTAGCCTTTTATTTTTAATTAGGAGGTATATATGACGAAATTTAAACCTTTTACAACAACTTTAATAGGTAGTCTTCCGAGAACTAAAGAACTACTATTATTAAAAGAAAGTAGTAATAATAGTTCGAAATATGAAAAAGCGTATAAAGAAAAATTATTGGAAGAAACTCGCAGAGTAGTTGAATTACAAAAAGAATGTGGAATTGATGTAATAGTAAGCGGTGAGTTAAATAGAGATAATTATATGAGTTATGTGGCTGAAGTCGTTGATGGTATAAAATTACTTAATATGGAAGAAGTAATGTCGTTAACTAATAATACTGATAATTTTAGCAAGAGTTTAGAAGAAATGGATGCTGCAGACGATACGATGAATAGCCCTATATGTTTTTCAAAACTTGACACAAAAAAGAGACTTAATGATTTTGAATTTGGTATCTTAAAAGAATTAGTAGATGGCGATATAAAATGCACCTTACCAAGTCCATATTTATTAACACGTTCAATGTGGTTAAAAGAAGTAACAGGAAAAGTTTATGATGGGCGTCGTGAATTGGGAGAAGATGTTGTAGAACTTTTATGTAATGAAATACGTGAATTGGTAGAAAGTGGAGCCAAAATAATTCAAATTGATGAACCTATTTTATCAGAGGTAGTATTTACTAATGAAAAAGCAGATAACTCTTTTTACTGAGGGGCCTTATCAGAAAAAGTCAAGGTTGACAAAGAGTTAAAATTTGCAAAATCATTGCTGACGCCTGTACTTGCAGAAATTAGAAAGTATGAAGGTGTCACCAGTGCAATGCATGTATGTCGAGGGAATTGGACTACAGATGAGAGTGTTTTATTACATGGCGCATATGATAAATTAGGTAAGTTTTTTGATTCGCTAGATGTAGATATGTTAGCACTAGAATTTTCAACACCGCGAGCAGGAGAAATAGAAAAACTATTCTTTAATAACTTCTTAGATACCAAGATAATTCTAGGGTTTGGTTGTATTAACCCGCGAAGTGAACGAATTGAATCTGTTGAAGAAATAGTTGAAAGGGTAGAGGAAGTTTTACAGTTTCTTCCACCTGAAAAAATTTGGTTAAATCCCGATTGTGGTTTTGCAACATTCGCTAAGCGGCCGTTAAATCCGTACCCGATTATCCAAAAAAAATTGAAAAATATGGTTGCAGCAGCGCAAATATTGAGAGAAAGATACTACAAAAATTAAAGGAGCTAATTAATTAGCTCCTTTAATTTTTAATTTCTAAGTTTCCATCTTTAAGAGAGATATTATCGCCTTCTTTTACTTTATCATACTGTTCTTTAGTAACGGTAACGTGTTTTATTTCGCCATCTTTAGTTTTTATTTCAAGCATATAAACAGGTACCTTACTATCTTTAACATTATCTACCAATTCTTTTTGTTTATCACTAGCATGAATATGATTACGAGAAGCTGTTGAATTAAATAGTGTGTACCATAAAAGCGCATTTGTGATACTGCTTCCTGAGAAAAAACCACTATTTCTGTAATTATTATTTAAATACTCTGTATATTGCTTTTTGTAACCTTTATTATTATAACTATTATAGTTTTTGTTGTAAGTTCCTTTAGAGTTTTTAGAACTTGGGTTAGAAGTAGGTTTATTGCTAGATGTTTGAGAACTTGGTTTTGCATTCGGCTTACTGCTGGTAGGTTTGCTACTTGGTTTTGTTGAAGGGCGCGGAGTAGAGCTTTTTTTAGCATCTACAACATGAGTATTTGTTATCCCAATTGAAGAAAATATAAGTGTAAGAGAAAATAAAATTTTTCCTAATCTTTTTAATTTTTTATTTTTTTCTTTTATATATAATTTATTATGATTTTCATTCAATATATACTCTGAAGTAGTTATTGTTTCGAAAGAACTGATTAACTTATATTTCGAAGTTAAATCTAAATAAAATTTAGGGAAAGGATCATCATAAGTTATAATTGAAAAAAAAACAGGTTTAATTATATGATAATATGTATTTCTTATTATAAGAACTCCTAAAAATGTCAAAAAACAAAATAATATTTTTTTTTTCATAACATTACCTCTTTTTAGAATTTTTTTAAGATTTTTAATATTCAAATTTCAATCCAACAGGGTTTTTAAATTCATCTGTGTAGCTTATACTTCTTTTGTCCGCAATTAAATATCTCTCTAAAATTATATTTTAACAAACAGAAAATTAGTTTTTTTCATTTGATTGTCCAAAGTTTTGGATGCACTTTAAATTTAATTTCAAAAAAAGCACTCTGTTTCCAAAGTGCTTATTTTTTTTTACTAAAGTTATATTTTAAAATCAAGCTTAAAAATCACTTGATTTATCAGTTCAATTTTTAAAAATTTGAACATATTATTGTTATTCAACAATAACTTCCACAACTTCATCTACCGTAAATCTAGAAAAATATTCACTAATATCAACTGTTTCTAATTTTTCTTTCACAGCTTCCCTTGTATATTTCGTATCTTTCAAAAGATTTTCAATTTCACTCAAATCTTCATTTTTACCAAAGAAATCTCCATAGAATTTAATGTTTTTAATTCTGGAATTTTCCACTTTGGCAAAAATTTGGATTTTACCATTTTCAAATCTCTTTCCTCTAGTTATATTAAATTCTGGCGACTCTCCGTAATTCCATTCCCAACTTCTCTTAATTTCAGCTCTCTTGGCAATGTAATCCAGCTCCTCTTGGCTAAAAACATACTCTTTCATATCTGGATACTGTTTTTTCATATATTCCATTATTTTTTCACCAAATTCATTTACAGTAATCGGTTCTTTCAAATGAGGAAGTATGTTTGTAACACGGCTTCTTACTGATTTTACGCCTTTTGACTCAATTTTATCCTTTGAAACTTTCAATGCATTTCCTAATTCTCCAAAATTTACATCAAACAATAAACATCCATGATGCATTACACGTCCTTTTATATATGCTTGAGCGTTTCCACAAAATTTCTGTCCATCTATTTCCAAATCATTTCTACCTGTAAATTCTGCTTTTACTCCCAATTCTGCTAGAGTTTCTATAATTGGCTTTGAAAATTCCTTAAAGTTAAAACCTTCCTTATCTTCCTGCTTATTGGAGATTATTGTATAATTTAAATTGTTTAAATCGTGGTAAACTGCGCCTCCGCCAGAAATTCTACGAACAACATGGATTCCTTTTTCACGAGTATACTCTGTGTTAATTTCCTCAATTGTATTTTGATATTTTCCTACAACAATTGTTGGCTCATTTATCCAAAGTAAAAATATTTCGTCAATATCACGCAGCTGCTTAAAGCAATATTCTTCCAAAGCAATGTTAAATGCTGGATCATTTGACTTACTAACATAATATTTCATATGTTTAAAATTCCTTTCAAAATTTCAATTTATTTCACTTTTTTATTATTTTCTTTTTCTAGGTAAATGAATCGCTTCATCTAATGCATCTGCACATGCTTCAAACAGAGCTTCTGAGTAAGTTGGATGAGCATAGATTGTCTTAATCACTTCATCTACTGTAATTTCCATTGCCATAAGCCCTGACGCTTCATTAATCATTTCTGCTGCTGATGGTCCTACAATGTGTACTCCAAGAATTTCGTGATATTTTTTATCAACTATAACTTTTACAAATCCTGCTGATTCTCCTGAAGCCAACGCTCTTCCATTTGCTGCAAACTGGAATTTACCAACTTTAATGTCATATTTTGCTTTTGCTTCTTCTTCTGTAAGTCCTGCCATTGCCACTTCTGGCACTGTGTAGATTGCCGATGGAGTTGTTTCAAGTCTGATTTCTCTATGGTTTCCTTGAACCGCATTTTCAGCAGCAACTTCTCCCATTCTGAATGCCGCATGAGCAAGCATCTTAATTCCATTTATATCTCCTGGTGCATAAATTCCAGGTACACTTGTTTCCATATATTTATCAACTTTGATTCGACCTTTTTCCATTTCTAGCTCAATTTCTCCAATAGCTTCCAGATCAGGTACTCTTCCGATTGACAATAATGCTTTTTCAGAAACAATGTCATCATGTCCGTCAACTTTGATTGTTAAGTTGTGTCCATCATCAACTATTTCCTTAATTTGTGTAGAAGTTAATATTTTCATTCCTTTTTTCTCAAGCTCTTTTCTAAGTACAGCTGAAGATTCCCTGTCTACTCCTGGTACGATTCTATCCATCATTTCCACAACTGTAACTTCACTTCCAAATGATAAGAACACTTGTCCAAGCTCAATTCCGACAACTCCTCCACCAATTACAGTAAGTGATTTTGGAATTTGCTGTATGTCTAAAATGTCATCACTTGTAAGAACTTTGTTGCTTTCAATTCCAGGAATATTGATTTTTCCGACTTTCGATCCACCAGCTAAGATTATTTTATCAGCTCTTAAAACAGTTTCTCCATTTACAACAACATCTTTATCCTTATTGATTTTTCCAACTCCATTAAACATTTTAATTTCATTGCTCTTTAGAAGTCCTCTTACACCATTTGTCAATGTTTTAACAATTTCATTTTTCAACTGCACAACTTTTGGCATGTCAATTGTGTATTTTTCACTTTCCAAAATAATTCCTCTTTTGCTTGCCATTTCGATACCTTCGAGAATTTCAGCATTTTTAAGGAAGGTTTTTGTAGGAATACATCCTCTGTTCAGACAAGTTCCTCCAAATTCATTTTTTTCTACAACTGCCACTTTTGCACCAAGTTGAGCTGCACGAATTGCCGCTACATATCCAGCAGGTCCTCCACCAATTACAACGACATCAAATTCATCTTCTGCCTTTTCTTTTTTAGGGGCAGGTTGAGCCACATTTTCTGATTTTGGCTGTGAATCTTGTGCTGGAGCTGCACTTGCTGTATTTGCTGAACCTGCTTCTGGAGCTGCTTCTCCTTCTGCACCAATATATCCGATAATTTCTGTAACAGGTACAGTTTCTCCATCTCCTTTTACTATTTTTATCAAATATCCTGATTCTTCAGCTTCCAGTTCCATACTTGTCTTATCTGTCATTATTTCAAGTAAGATTTCCCCTTCTTCTACCTTTTCCCCTTCTTTTTTATTCCATTTTATAATCTGCCCTTCCGTCATATCTATTCCAGCTTTAGGCATAATTATCTCTGTAGCCATAAAATTCACTCCTTTATACTCAAATAATTTTATATTTCATATTTTCTATCTAATTTTAAATTAACAAAGAAATTGGATTTTCCAAAGCATTTTTCAAATCCTGCATAAATTTAGCCCCAGCAAGTCCATCTACCACTCTATGATCGATTGTAAGAGTCAAAGTCATCATTGGACGAACTGTAATTTCACCATTTACAACAACTGGCTTTTCAACTGTAGAAGAAACTCCCAAGATTGCTGAATTTGGCTGATTTATTATTGGATTAAAGCTTTGCACTCCAAACATTCCAAGATTACTGATTGTAAATGTACTTCCAGTTTGCTCGTCAGGCGTCAACTTCATATCTAATGCTTTTTTCACTATCTTTTTAGATTCAACAACTAATTCGCTAAGTGTCATTTTATCTGCACCTTTTACAACTGGCACAAGAAGTCCACCGTCAAATCCTACTGCAATTGCCAAGTTTACATAATTATGCAGAATAATCTGTGTTCCGTCTTCTGACAAACTTGAATTTACAAACTTGTGCTTTAACAAAGTTTTTATAACTGCAAATGAAATAATGTCTGTTATTGTAATTTTCTTTCCTGTACTTTCTAAAATTGTATCAAGTATTTTCTTTCTTAGTGCAATAGCTTCAGTCATGTCAATTTCGTAATTAAGTGCAAATGTAGGTGCTGTTAGATAACTTTCTGTCATACGTTTTGAAATAACTTTTCTCATTGCTGACATTGGCACAATTTCTATATCCTGCTGTGCAACCGTTTTTTCTTCTGCAACAACAGCTTTTTCATGTCTTGCCAAGTCTTCTGTTTCCTGCGGTTTAGCAATCAATTTCAAAATATCATCCCGCATTATTTTCCCATTATGCCCTGTCCCAACGACATTTTCCAATTCAAGATTATGGTCTAATGCTATTTTTCTAGCAAGTGGCGATATTCTTACTTGCTTTTCAAATTTAAATGTTTCTACATCTTCCTTATGAACACGTCCATTTGCTCCACTGCCTTTCACAAGAAAAAGATCAAGTCCCATCTGCTGTGCTAATTTACGTGCCGCAGGAGTAGCTCTTAACTCATTATTTTCCATAGCTTCTTCCTTTCTATTTTATTTCTTCCTATATATTTTTTATTGTTTATTTTTTACTTTTCTAATTGCTTCTACAATTTTTTCCACACTTGGAATCATCGCTGTTTCAAGAGCGTGATTATAAGGTATTGGTACATCTTCTCCAGCTAACCTCACAATTGGGTGATCCAAATAGTCAAATGTGTCACTTTCTGAAATAATTGCAGAAATTTCTCCGATAAACCCGCTTGTTTTGTGAGCATCATTTACTAAGATTACTCTTCCTGTTTTTTTAACAGAATTCAAAATAATTTCCTTGTCTAGCGGAATCAATGTTCTAGGATCCACCACTTCTACGCTAATCCCTTCACTTTCTGCAATTTCCGCCGCCTTCATTACTCTTTCCAGCATTCTTCCATAAGTTACAATTGTAATATCTTTTCCTTCTTTTTTAATTTCACCTTTTCCTAAAGGAATAACAAATTCAGGATCTGTAGGAACTTCACCTTTCATATTGTATTGTGCTTTATATTCAAGGAAAATTACTGGGTTATTATCACGAATTGCTGATTTTAAAAGCCCTTTTACATCCGCAGGTGTTCCTGGCGCAACAACTTTTACTCCTGGAATATGAGTAAACCAAGATTCAAGTGACTGTGAATGCTGTGCTGCCGAACCCACTCCAGAACCTGCCGCACATCTGAATGTTACTGGCACTTGTCCTTTTCCACCAAACATATATCTAGTTTTTGCCGCCTGATTTACAATATTGTCCATCATATAAACGATAAAATCCATAAATGTCACATCAACTATAGGACGAAGCCCTGTCATTGCAGCACCAACTGCAGCTCCAGAAATTGCTGATTCTGAAATTGGAGTATCTTTTATTCTTTCTGGCCCAAATTCATCCAGCATTCCAACTGATGTTCCAAAATCCCCTCCAAAAATTCCTACATCTTCTCCCATTAAAAATACATTTTCATCTCTTCTCATCTCTTCCGACATTGCTGTAATAATTGCCTCTTTTACAGACATCAACTTTGTTTCCATTTTCTATCTCCCTTTCTAATTCGCAAATATATCTTCAAATGCAGATTCCAACGTAGGTTCTGGACTATTTTTTGCAAATTCTACTGCATCTTCAATCTGTTTTTTTGATTTTTCTTCAAGTTCTACTAATTCTTCCTCTGTCGCAATATTATTTTCAAGCAAGTAATTTCTGAATTTTAAGTTAGGATCTTTTAACTTCCATTCGTCAACCTCTTCTTTTGTTCTGTATTTTCCAGGATCAGAACTCGAATGTCCGAACCATCTGTAAGTTACGCTTTCAATAAATACAGGTCCTTTTCCTTCTCTCACATCCTTTACAGCCTTTTCAAAAGTTTCATAAACTGAAAGAACATTATTTCCATCTTCAATAAAATATCCTGGCATTCCATAAGCTGCAGCCCTTTGATAAAGATGCTCCACTTTTGCAACACTATTAATTGAAGTACTTATTCCATATCCATTATTAATTGCATAAAAAATAACAGGTACATTCCATACTGACGCCAAGTTCATTGCTTCGTGAAAACTTCCTTCATTTGTAGCTCCATCTCCGAAAAAACAAACTACTATTTTTCCAGTATTCTTCACTTTCTGAGTATAAGCTGCACCAACTGCCATTCCATGTCCACCACCGACAATTCCATTTGCTCCCAAGTTTCCACTTTCTAAATCAGCAATGTGCATCGAACCACCTTTACCTTTACAAGTTCCAGTAGCCTTTCCCATAATTTCAGCCATCATTCCATTCAAGTCAATCCCTTTAGCGATAACCTGTCCATGTCCTCTGTGATTAGATGTAATAAGATCATCAGCATTCAATGCCGCAATAGCACCAACATTTGCCGCTTCTTCTCCTACTGACAAATGTGTCATTCCAGGCACCATTCCTCTTTTCACAAGCTGATTTACCTTTAAATCAAAATTTCTAATGCTAAGCATTCGTTCGTAAATATTCAGCAATTTACCTTTTGATAGTTCCATAATTCCCTCCATTAAATATATTTTTATATCTTTATAAATTTTTAACAATCAATATTTTGTTTTTCAAAATTTTCCAATTAATTTTATCATAATTTTGTAACCATTACAACAAATATTTACAAGTTAAAAAAATATCTTTTAAGTACTTATTTCTTTTACTAACTTTAATCTTTTCTATTATACAAAATTATCCTTTACATTTTATAAATTTTACATTATACTTTAAAGTACTAAAAAATTAAGAATTGGAGGATAAATTAAATGAAAATCGCTGAAGCTCTTATTTTACGTGCCGATATTCAAAAAAGAATTTCACAGTTAAAAACAAGACTTAATAATAATGCTAAAGTTCAAGAAAATGAAGAACCTACCGAAAATCCCGAATTTTTATTAACTGAATTAGATGACTTGATTTCCCAGCTAAATGATTTAATAATAAAAATAAACAAAACAAATACTCTTTCAAAAATTGATGGGATTTCATTAGTTGAACTAATTGCAAAAAAAGACACTCTTTCACAAAAAGCGGGGATTCTGCGTGAATTTATAGAAATTGCAAGCCAAAAGATAAATCTTTATTCCACAACGGAAATAAAAGTTTTTAGTACGATTAATGTTCCAGAACAGCAAAAACAGCTAGATAAATTATCTAAGGAAATTCGTGAAACTGATACAAAATTACAGCAGGCAAACTGGACTATTGATTTGATTGAAGAATAGAAAAATATAACTTATACTAAATTCCATTTAAAAATATTAAGTTTATATTCTTTAATTAGAAAATTCACAATAAATTTTGGGCGTAGATATTATTAAGGTGAACATAAGCCTCTGGATATTAGGAAAAAAATATCCTACAAAATGACGTAATGCGGGGAAGTTACAATAATTACGATTAATCCCAGTATTGTTACATCAGTACGAATCATTGTAAATGTTACTACCATATGTTAATTAGTAATATCGAGGTTGGGTTGCGGGATTACTTTAGTTACAATATATAGATTGTTAAATATAAAGCAATTTTTTTATTTATATTTTTTAAACATTGTTTAAACATTACTTACAGTAAATAAATTTATTTTAAAAAATCCTATTATATACTCAAACCTATTTTAAATTAAACTGCTAAAATTATTTAAGAAATAGTTATA
>ERZ773008.2330-NODE-2330-length-12471-cov-11.422922_pt1 | contig 12471 bp, 7 predicted proteins | sample MGYA00580664_ERZ773008 | MGnify/ENA primary metagenome ERZ773008 (study PRJEB29015, sample SAMEA2738016) | human oral metagenome | biome: human oral; feature: human-associated habitat; material: dental | place: China | collected 2048 ... | reverse complement strand
GTTTACGTGTTCAAGCAGATAAAAAAATGTATCATACTGAAATGAAAAAAGTTTTAGAAAACGAAAAAAATATAGACTTAATTCAAGCAGAAGTTAAAGAAATTTTAACTGAAAACAATGAAATAACAGGAGTTTTAACGACTTCAAATGAAATCTTCCCTGCAAAGGCAGTTATTATCTGTACGGGGACTTATCTTAAATCTATGATTTTAATTGGAGAAAACTGTTACGAAAGTGGTCCAAATAACTGGAAATGCTCTACTTATTTAAGTGATAGTTTAAAAAATTTAGATATTCCTCTTAGACGTTTCAAAACCGGAACTCCTGCAAGAGTTCATAGAGACTCCATTGACTATTCAAAAATGGATATTCAAAAGGGAGATGACAATATTATTCCATTTTCCTTTATGAATGAAGGAAAAGATATAGGAAATCATAAGGAAGATTGTTTTTTAACTTATACAACTTTGGAAACTAAACAAATAATCGAAAAAAATCTTCATAGAAGTCCTATGTATGCAGGAATTGTAAAGGGTGTAGGTCCAAGATATTGTCCTTCTATTGAGGATAAAATCGTACGTTTTAATGAAAAAGACGAACATCAAGTTTTTATTGAGCCTGAGGGTTTAGATACTTCTGAAATGTATGTTCAAGGTGTCAGCAGTACTCTTCCTCTTGAAGTTCAAAAACAGATGTATAAAAGTATTTTAGGTCTTGAAAATGTTAAGATAATGCGTCCTGCTTATGGAATTGAATATGATTGTATTGATCCGACTATTTTAAGGGCTACTTTAGAGCATAAGGATATTAAAAATCTATTCTTTGCAGGTCAAATTAATGGAAGCTCCGGTTATGAAGAAGCTGCAAGTCAAGGTATTATCGCTGGGATAAATTCAGCAATGAATATTTTAGGAAAAGAACCTTTTGTGCTTACCAGAAGTGATGCCTATATCGGCGTTTTAATCGACGATTTAATTACAAAAGGAACTGATGAGCCTTATAGAATGATGACTTCAAGAACTGAATACAGACTTTCTTTAAGACAAGATAATGCAGATTTAAGACTTACGGAAATGAGCTATAATATAGGTTTGGCAACTAAAGAACGTTATGAAAAATGCCTAAATAAAAAAACTTTAATAGAAAACGAAATAAATAGACTAAAATCTTCTATATTAACTCCAAAGGAAAATACAAATAAGGCTTTGGAAAACTTGGGAAGTATGAAACTTAAAACTGCAGTAAGCCTTTATGATTTAATAAAAAGACCTGAGCTTGACTATGAGATGATTAAGGATTTAGATACAACTCGTGAACCTTTGGACAGAGAGATAAAAATGCAAGTTCAAACGATGATTAAATATGAGGGTTATATAGAAAAACAAAGTCAACAAATAGAGGCATTTAAAAAACTTGAAAACAAAAAACTTGAAAATATCGACTATAATTCCCTATCAGGTCTTAGAATTGAAGCTGTTCAAAAACTTTCAAAATTCAGACCTGAAACAGTCGGACAGGCGAGTAGAATTTCAGGAGTAAGCCCTGCAGATATAAATGTTTTGCTTATTCATCTTGAAACTCAAAGGAGAAAAAATGGATAATTTAAAAAGTTTAACTCAAAAAGAAAATATTATTTTAAGTGATATAGCTTTGAAAAAGTTTGAAATTTATAGAAAATTAATTCTGGAATGGAATGAAAAAATAAATTTAACAGCTATTACAGATGAAGAAGCTATGAATACAAAACATTTTTTAGATTGTCTATTGCTTACAAAAACTGAACTTTTTGAAGATACTAAAACTATTTTAGATGTAGGAACTGGTGCAGGTTTCCCTGCAATTCCACTTAAACTATATAATGAAAATTTAAAAGTAACAATGTTGGATAGCTTAAATAAAAGGATTAAGTTTTTAAATATCGTAATTGAGGATTTGAATTTAAAAAATATAGAGGCTATTCATGGTCGTGCAGAAGAAGTCGGAAAAAAAGAAGGCTTTAGAGAAAGTTTTGATATAGTGAGTTCAAGAGCAGTTGCTTCTCTATCTTTACTTTTGGAATTTACAATTCCATTTTTAAAAGTAAACGGACTTTTTCTTGCAATGAAAGGACCTTCATATCTTGAAGAAGTTGAAAATTCAAAAAATGCACTTAAAAAATTAAATTGCAAATTGGAGAATGTATTGAATTTTAAAATCGAGCAAAATGGAGAAATTTCAGAAAGAAATATTTTGATTATTAAAAAGGTAGGAAAAACTCCGAATAATTTTCCAAGGAATATGGGACAAATAAAGAAAAAACCATTATAAAAAACTAAAAGAAGGTTTAAATACCTTCTTTTTTTTAGAATATTTTATAGAAAAGTAGACTTCTAGTATAATCCACCGACAAGTACTACTTTTATTTACAAATAAAATAAAATTACACCTAAATAATATTAACGTATTTATTCTAAATATATCGACTGTGAAAATCTAAATCATAAGCATAGGACTTTATGAGATCTTTCGACTTCGTTTCACTTCGCTCAAGATGACGTGTTGAGGTGTGTTTTCTCTGCAAAATAATTCGACGTGAAACATTTTATTTTATATAAAATTTTTTAAATACCCTTTGAAGTCTATTTACTGTTAACGTCTAGCTGTTGGACAAAGTATATTCCCTTATACGTCATTTCGACTGTAGCATAAGCGAAAAGAATCTAACCCTAACTTTGGTCGAGATGACGTGTTGGGAGCTTCTCTTTGCAAAGTTCCATAACGTGAATTATTTCTGTTTAAATACAAAAAAATGAAGGTCGTTACTGACCTTCATTTTTTATCATTTAATCTTTCGATTATTTTGATCTTTTTCTACGTTTAGAATCTAATAATGCAACTAAAGCTCCTGATCCAAGTAACATATTTACATATGCTGTTAAGTTTGAACCTATATTTGTCTTAGGTAATCTAGGTTTCTTCAATAAGATAGTTTGATCTGCATCATTAATATCTCTATGAGATGCTATTTCTCTTCCTTTTTCATACATTGTTTCAAATGCTACTAGTTTACCTTGTGTTAAATATTTAGCTTCAACAACTGTACTTAACTCAATTGTACCATTACTCTTTTCAGCAACAAAAGTTTTTTCAACAGTTAATGGCTTACCATTTACTAATAATTCTTTTCCTGTAGCTTTATCCATCCAAACAAGTTTAACTGTATATTCTTTACCAACAACTAAATTAGTATAATGAACATAGTCTGTTAATGTCAATGATTGTTCAAGAACTGCTTCTTTCTTACCATTAACCTTAGCTTCTGTCTTTAATTTAGATTTTGGTTGATTTACTCTTACAGTTTGATTTTCATCATCTATGTCTTTATGTGCTGCTACTAGAACATTGTCCTTATACACTTCTTCAAAAGCTACTAATTGTGTATCTTTTTCGAAATGTTTAGCATCAACAGTTACGCTTAATTCGATTTCGCCGTTTTCTTGTTCAGCTACAAATTCTTTTTCTGCTGTAACTTCTTTTCCATCTACTAAGAATGGCTTTCCTGTTTCCTTATCCATCCATACTAACTTAGCTGTATATTTCTTTCCTACTATTAAGTTCTTATACTTAACAACATCTGTTAATACTACTTTGTCAGTTGGTGCATCTTCTTTTTCGCCATTTACTTTTGCTTCTGTTTCTACTGTTGGTTTCTTACGGTCTGTTATTGTAACTTTTCCGCCTTCTGATTTTACTATATCATCTTCTGCTACTTTTGTTACTTTTACATTTCCGTCTTTATCAACTTCAAATTCTATATCTGTTACTGTTAAGTATCCTTCTGGTGCTGCTTCTTCATGGAATACATATTTTCCTGGTAACAAGTTTAATTCTTTTGCTGTATCTGTTGATTCCCAACTAATTGAATTAACCTTTGTTCCATTATCATTTATTAAGTTTGTTCCATCTGCTGACTTAACTGTTATCTTTGCTCCAGCTAATTCTGTTCCACCCAAGTCTACTTTACTTACTTTTACTGGATTGAAGTTTTCTCTTACCACAACTGATTGATCAACATCATTTATGTCTTCATGCGCTGCTACTTCAACATTATTTTCAAACATCTTTTCAAATGCTACTAATGTTGTATCCTTTGTGAAGTATTTTGAATCTACTGTTAAAGTTAATTCAAGCTCTCCATTTTCTTGTTCAGCTACAAAAGTCTTTTCTGCTGTTAATTCTTTTCCGTCTACTAAGAATGGCTTTCCTGTTTCTTTATCCATCCATACTAACTTAGTTGTGTAAGTCTTTCCAATTACCAAATTCTTATAGCTTACTTTATCTGTTAATGTTAATTCATCTTTTGCTTTTACTTCTTTTTCTCCATTAACTTTTGCTTCAGTCTTTAAGTCTGGTTTTGGTTGTTTTACTTTTACTGTTTGATTTTCATCATTTATGTCTTTATGTGCTGCTACTAGAACATTGTCCTTATACACTTCTTCAAAAGCTACTAATTGTGTATCTTTTTCGAAATGTTTAGCATCAACAGTTACGCTTAATTCGATTTCGCCGTTTTCTTGTTCAGCTACAAATTCTTTTTCTGCTGTAACTTCTTTTCCATCTACTAAGAATGGCTTTCCTGTTTCCTTATCCATCCATACTAACTTAGCTGTATATTTCTTTCCTACTATTAAGTTCTTATACTTAACAACATCTGTTAATACTACTTTGTCAGTTGGTGCATCTTCTTTTTCGCCATTTACTTTTGCTTCTGTTTCTACTGTTGGTTTCTTACGGTCTGTTATTGTAACTTTTCCGCCTTCTGATTTTACTATATCATCTTCTGCTACTTTTGTTACTTTTACATTTCCGTCTTTATCAACTTCAAATTCTATATCTGTTACTGTTAAGTATCCTTCTGGTGCTGCTTCTTCATGGAATACATACTTACCAGCTCTTAATTTCAATTCTTTTGCTGTATTTGTTGATTCCCAAGAAACTGAATTTACACTTTTACCATTATCGCTAATTAAGTTTGTTCCATCAGCTGATTTAACAGTTATCTTAGCTCCCGGTAATTCTGTTCCACCTAAGTCTACTTTACTTACTGTCACTGGATGATATTTATAATCATCTACCATTGAAATAATAGTTGTTGAACCATCAACTTTTACAGTAGTTCCACTTACTGATCCATCTTTATTTACTGTAAACTTAATTGTAGTAGCTAAAGAGAATCCTTCTGGTGCTGCAGTTTCAACAAATGTATAATTACCAGGTTCAAGAGTTAATTGCTTAGCAGTTCCATCTGATATCCATTCTACTGATGGTACTTTAACTCCATTTTCTTTTATTGTAGCTCTTCCGTCATCTGAGCTCAATTTAATCTTTGCTCCTGCTAATTCTTTTCCCGCAACGTCAGTTTTTCTAAATTTAAAGTCATATTCCTTTGGTGTGAAAGTATTCTTTACATTCATACCTGAAACTTCAGAAGTATAACCTTCCGGTACCTGTACTTCTTTTACAGTATAAACTATAGGAATATCATCTCCGTTTGCATCACGTTTATCTGTTCTGTATTTAGGCAAATCTTTAAATTCATATTTCCAATCTCCGTTTTGATCCGGCTTTACAATTTGAGTTTTGCCAGGTACATCCTTCCCGTCAGCAACTAATTGGATTGTAATTTGTGATGGACGAACATTATAACCGTCGTCATTTACCCAAGTTTTTCTACCACAAATATTTGTTAAAATACGTTTATTTTTAACAGCTACAGTTGTTAATTTATTTAAATCTGGAGTAAATTCCAAGTTTTCACTTGTTGATTCAACTTGATATCCAGGAGGAGTACTGATTTCTTTTAGTACATATTTCTTAATAGGATTCAATGTTGTTTTAGAAATAGCTTCCCCATTATCTCCTGTAACCATTGTTTCAATTAATTCATCTGTATCTTTAACTCTAATTTCAAATTTCGCTTGTGGAAGTTTAATTTTAGGGTCAATTGCATCTACTTTAACAATCTTTACTTTTCCCTTATTTCCTTCTCCTGTTCCTGAAGAACTAGCTGAATTAAATCCGCCATGATACTCTTTATGAATTCCATCACCTTTTAAAATAACTTTATTGACAATTTTATCATCAGGATAAGTGGTTTGATAACGTAATTGAAAACTCTTTTTTCCCGGACTTCCTATATTCAGTGTAAAGGATGACTTATCCCCATTAAACTTAATCATTGAATTAAGTTCAGCTTGAGAATATTCCTTAATGACTTTCGTTACCTTTCCAATATTATCATATTCTACTTCTTTAAGCACTATCGTGCCATCCAAATATTTTGCTCCAGCTGGAGAAAGTTCATCTGATATAAAAGTATGTTGTAAATTAAGTCCTTTAGATAAATTAATTCGGACAACCCATTGAACCTTTTGTTCAGCCTTGTCTGGGTCGTATGCATATTTAGCTAAGGTTTCACCGTCCAATGTTCCTGGTTTATCTATATGAATCGTATGGGTAATAGGTTTTCCATTTACAGTAATTGTAAAAGTATTATTAGCATCAGTTTTTATTTTAGAACTTACAAATGATGCTTCTAATTTCATTGTCCCTTTAACATTATACAATCCTTCTACCGATTTAGTAAAAGTTACAACAATTTTTCCACCACCACCATTTACAGCGTTGATTTTACCTTTTGCTACAACAGTTCCACTAGTATCTACTAAATCAAACTGTGTAGCTGAGCCAGATAATGGAAATTGCATTTGTGTTGGTAATTGTACTTCAAAATAATCATTCTCTTTAATAGAATTCCCATAACTTGAAGCATCCCAATCAAGCTCTAAATCAAACTGATCAGCTGAATATAGTTTAGTAACTGGTGGATCTCCTAATTGATGCTTAAATTTATAAATATTAAAACGTGTTATTGATACATTTGGTTTTACTTCACCTGCTGCGTGAACAAATGATGCTCCAATAGTCTGAAGAACCATTGATAAAATCAAAAAAAACACTAAAAAACTTTTTGATCTTTGTTTCATATTTCCTCCTTATAAAATAAATAAATATACAATAAATAAACCTTCGTTTGCTTCTATATTATATCAGAATAATAAACAAATGTCTATAGTTTTTGTAAAAAGTCATATAATAAAACGTTTTTATTTGCAAATTTTGATAAAAATTATTATAAGTTATTTGTTTATCAATTTATTTCAAGAGATATTTTACAATATTTCTCTTATATTAATGTTGATTTACATTTATTTTTACATTGTACAGCAAAATTTAGTTATAAGAAATTCTTAATTAATTTTCAAAAATTTTCACATGATAATATTATCCTAAATATTTATTGTAAATTTAATATATGTTAAACAATTTTCTTCTTTAATATATATATTATTATTAATGTTTCACAAATATTTTTTAACACAAAAAAAGACGGTATTAAACCGTCTTAATTTCAAAATTCAAAGAATTATTTTATAAGTCTAGTAGCTCCTACGAAAGTATTTCCGAAATAGCTTCCAAAAAGTTTACTTACAATAACACCAGTACCTGGAGTTGATGCATGAACAAACTTGTTGTTTCCAATGTAAATACCAACGTGGCTAATTCTTCCGCCACCATTATTAAAGAATACTAAATCTCCTTTTCTTAATTCTGATGATGAAACTCTAGTACCATAATTAATTTGAGTATATGATGTTCTACTTAAATTAATTCCTACTTGTTTGTAAACATAATATGTTAATCCTGAACAGTCAAATCCAATGTTTGGATTAGATGTTGCCCAGATATATGGTTTACCTACTTGTGCTAATGCTAACTCAACAACTGTATCTATGTCAGCATTATAAGTTTGATTTTCTTTCTTAGATGAACTATTTGAATTTGAACTATTTTGCTTCTTATTTTCTTGTTTTGGTTGTTCAACTTCTGGTTTCTTATCAGAAAGATAAGTTTTAATTACATAACCAGTCTTTCCATTGAAATTGAATTCTACCCATTCACCTTTATCAATACCGTTAACTTTTTCGCCTTTTGATAAAATACCAAGCTTAGATGAAGTAGCAGATTGTTCAGATCTAACATTTAAGTTTTCTGTAGCATAAAGGCTTACTTTCTTAACTGTAGCTTTTTTAGCTTCTTCCGCTTTCTTTTCTTCAGCTTTCTTAGCTTCTTCTGCTTTTTTAGCTTCATCAGCCTTCTTAGCTTCTTCTACTTTTTTAGCTTCTTCTGCCTTCTTGGCTTCTTCTGCTTTCTTTTCAGCTAATTTAATTTCAGTTTCATTCTTTTCAGGTTCAACAGTTTCCTTAGTTAAAAGTTCAACATCAATTGTTCCAACTTTATCATCAACAGAAACAGTTGCCATTTTATCCCCGCTCATTTCAACTTTAACAACAGATCCTTTTTCAACTTTAATAGTTTCTTCTGTATTATTGCTTAAAACTGGTTTTATTTCTGTAGATTCTTTTACATAATATGCATTTTCCTCTAACTCTGGCATTTTAGTATCTTCTTCAGTAACTAATGAATATATTTTATTTTGTTGATCTACTTTTTCTAATTCTGAAACAGAAGGAGTTCCTAAGGCCATACTTAAATTGCTAACTAATGTTTTATTTACTTCCTCAATATTTGTACTATGAATTTCAACTGCAACTTTGTCTGCTTCGTCTGCATAAGATATTGCTGCTGGTATACCAGTACAAACTAATGCACACAACATAGAAGTTGTCAAAACTTTCTTAATTTTCATAATTACCTCCTAACTCATAGACACATTTTACACTAACTATTGAAAAAAGTCAATAAAAAGTTACAAAAAAATTACAAAAGGTTACAAATAAGTTACAACATATTATTTTTTACATTGTTTCACGTGAAACAATAATTTTAAACCGCAAGCGTTTCACGTGAAACATATTTTTTTAATAAATTTTCTTAAATTTAAAAAAATACATAAAATTTATGGTATAATAATTATGTTAATAATATAAAAAACGAATCATTATATAGTATATGTTAATGAAAGTTTAGAAAATTAAGCAATAAGGGAAGTGTTATGAAAATTTTTGATGCTTTTAAAAAGAAAAGAGAAATGAGAGTAATCTCGATATTTAACCAAAAAGGTGGGGTTGGCAAGACAACAACTGTTGTAAATTTAGCGTCAGCATTAGGCTTTAATAGAAAGAAAGTTTTAGTAATTGATATGGATCCACAAGGGAATTCAACTTCAGGATTGGGAGTTGAAAACACAGAAATAACAATTTATGATGTTTTAACTCATGAAAAGGAAATAAATTATACTATCCAAAAGACTAAGTCTAAGAATGTAGATATTATTCCTGCAAATTCTGATCTTTGTGGCTTAGAAATAGAACTTTTAAGTGTAGATAAGAAAGAATATTTATTACAAAATGAAATAGGTAAAATACCACCTAATTATGATTTTATCATTATTGACTGTCCGCCATCATTGGGAGTATTGAGTATTAATGCTTTAGTTTCTTCTCAAAGTGTTCTAATTCCAATACAGTGTGAATATTATGCTTTAGAAGGTGTAAGTCAATTAATGAATACTGTTAATATAATAAGGAAGGGTTTAAATCCTGACCTTGAAGTAGAAGGGGTACTACTTACAATGTTCGACTCAAGAAATAACTTATCTGAAGATGTAAAGAGAGAAACAGAAAATTATTTTAAGGATAAACTTTTTGATACAGTTATTCCTAGAAATATCCGACTTGCTGAAGCACCAAGTTTTGGAGAGAGTATAATATATTATGATAAAAATTCTAAAGGAGCTATAGCTTATTTGTCTTTAGCTAAGGAATTAATCAAGAATAGGAGAAAATAATGAAGAAAAAAGGTCTTGGTAGGGGTCTAGGTTCTCTTTTAAGAGAAGAAGACTTTATTACTGATGAGAATTTATTAACTGTTGAGTTGAATAAATTGATGGCTAGAGAAGATCAACCGAGAAAAAATTTTGATGATGATAGTTTAGAAGAATTAGCCAATTCTATAAAAGCTGATGGTGTTATTCAACCTATAGTAGTTAGGAAAGTTGATGATAAATACGAAATAATTGCTGGTGAACGTAGATTTAGAGCTTCAAAACTAGCTGGATTAGAAAAAGTCCCTGTTGTTGTTAAGAATGTTACTGATAGAAAAGCCAGAGAACTTGCTTTAGTAGAAAATATTCAAAGAGAGGATTTAAATCCAATTGAAGAAGCTATTTCTTTAAAAACTTTAATGGAAGAGTATAAACTAACACAACAAGAGCTTTCAGATATAATAGGCAAGAGTAGATCTTACATTGCAAATAATCTAAGACTATTAAATCTATCAGATTATATTAAAGAATATTTAATTCGTGGAGAATTAAGTCCTAGTCAGGGAAGAACTTTACTTTCTTTAGAGACAGAAGAAGAAAGAAAAAAATATCTTGATAAATTACTTGTTAAAGAGGTTAATATTAGAGATGTTGAGAAAAAAGCTAAGCAAAGTAAAAATAAGAATGAAGATATTTTTATAAAGGATATTTGTGAGAGATTAACTGAAGTTTTAGATGCAAAAGTTAAAATTCACGAAAAGAAAAAAGGTGGTCAAATAGAAATAAGCTATCTTAATGAAGCAGATTTACAAAGAATAATAGATAGCCTGATGAATATATATAATTTGGAGTAATAATATGATTTATGTAGATAATGGAGCTACCACTTTTCCTAAACCTAAAATAGTAACAGATAAAATTATGGAATGTTCTTTAGGATATGCAGGAAATCCTGGACGTAGTGGTCATAAACTTGCTATGAAGATGGATTTAGAAATTTATGAGACAAGAGAAAAAATCTGTAAACTAATTAATGGAAATGAAGTTCTTAATGTGATTTTTACTTTTAATGCTACAGATAGTTTAAACTTAGCAATAAAAGGTGTCTTAGAAAAGGGAGATCATGTAGTAACTACATCAATGGAGCATAATTCTGTCCTAAGGCCTCTTAATCAGCTACGAAAAGATGGTATAATTGATTTAAGCATTGTATATGCTGATAATAAAGGCTATTTAGAACCACAAAAAATTTTTGATGCAGTAACTCCTAATACTAAGATGATTGTAACTACTCATATGTCTAATGTATTTGGAACTATTGTAGATATAAAAAGTATTGGAGAGTTTTGTAGAGATAATAATATACTTTATCTTGTAGATGCTGCTCAATCTATTGGAGTCTTGGATATAGATGTTCAAGATATGAATATCGACTTGCTTGCTTTTCCAGGCCATAAAGCTCTTTTTGCACCAATGGGAACAGGCGGCCTATATATAAAGGAAGGTATTAAAGTTAAACCTTTAAAACAAGGTGGTACGGGAAGTTATTCTCATAGTATAGATCAACCAGAATTATATCCAGACAGTCTTGAAAGTGGAACACCTAATGGAGTTGGTATTATAGCTTTGGGTAAAGGAATTGACTTTATAAATCAAGTCGGTCTTGAAAATATAAGAAATCATGAAATTAGTTTAAAAAATCATTTTATAGATTTATTAAAGGATAATGATGATATTATACTTTATGGGACTCTAGATGATAGGCAAGGTGCAGTTGTAAGTCTGAATGTTAAGAATATGGATAGTTCAGAAGTTTCTTATATCCTAAGTGATGAATTCGACATTTATACAAGACCTGGTTTCCATTGTGCACCACTTGCTCATAAGTCTTTAGGTACGGATGAATTAGGAGCAATTAGATTTAGCTTTGGATATTTTAATACTATCGAAGAAGTTGAACAATGTGCAAATGCTCTTAAAAATATAATAGAAAGGAATAAAAAGTAGTGAATTCAATATTAGAATTTTTAAATTCACATTCAGGGTTATTTTTAATAATCCTGTTAATTGTCTTAATATTTATGTTGTATCAATACAACCAAATTAATAAAAAGCTTAGTATTCAAAAAAGAAAATATGATATGCTTTTGAGAGGTAGGAGCGATTTAAATATGGGAGAATTGATTCAAGCTCACTCACAAGATATTTTTGAAATAGATAAAAAAGTAAATGAACTGGCATACGAAGTAGAAATTGCAAAAAAAGGCTTTGCACTTCCAATACAAAAAATTGGTTTCGTAAAATATGATGCTTTTCATGACTTAAAAAATAAATTATCTTATTCAATAGCATTATTAGATGGCTATAATGATGGTTTATTATTAACTACTATCTATGGTAGAGAAAGTTGCATAACTTATGCAAAAGAAGTAAAATCAGGGATAGTAAATCAAGAACTGTCAAAAGAAGAAGTTGAAGCATTAAGGATGGCATTAGAAAAATAATGAGAAAATTGATGTTTATTTTAAATCCTAATGCATCAGGTTTTAAAAAATTTGATTTTAAGGATGCTATAGAAAATTATCTTAAAGATAAAAACTTAGATTTTGATTATGATATTAAATGCTCAACCAAAGAAGGTGAAT
>ERZ773008.2329-NODE-2329-length-12476-cov-2.963368_pt1 | contig 12476 bp, 16 predicted proteins | sample MGYA00580664_ERZ773008 | MGnify/ENA primary metagenome ERZ773008 (study PRJEB29015, sample SAMEA2738016) | human oral metagenome | biome: human oral; feature: human-associated habitat; material: dental | place: China | collected 2048 ... | reverse complement strand
CAGGGTCGCAACATAGATACCCTTCATGTTTTCGCATGAAGGGTTTTTGCTTGTCGACGCCCCGTCACTCACCCGCCCCTCATAACCAACCGTTTTCCTGCGCTAGGTACACGGCGTCGTGGTGGTTACGTGCCTGTGTTTTGGCGATGATGGCGGAAAGATGGTTGCGTACCGTCCCGGCACTGAGCCCCACCTGCGCCGCGATGTCGGTAATGGAACTGGCTTTCAGAGCCGCACGGCAGATGTCCATTTCCCGTGCTGTGAGGGGGTTGTCGGGCATGAAGAGTGATTGCTCGGCCAGGTCGGGGTCAATGGCGCGGAGTCCGCTGTGTACTCGACGGATGGCGTCAGCAAGTAGATGTGGTGGGGTGTCTTTCACTAGGAATCCTTTGGCACCTGCGGCGACGGCACGTTTGAGGTATCCGGGTCGTCCAAAGGTAGTCACGATGATGGTGGCACAGGTGGGGAGGGCGTCAGTGAGTGCCTGGGTGGCAGTGATGCCGTCCATGCCGGGCATCTCAATATCAATGAGCGCCACGTCAACATGTGCTTTCAGGGCGGCGGCAACAATCTCCGTGCCGGAGCCGACGTCCGCCACCACCTGGAGGTCTTTTTCGAGGTTGAGGAGTGCTGCAAGTGCGCCCCGAACAAGGGCTTGATCGTCAGCAATGAGAAGAGTGATCATGGCGTGTCCATGGTGATGTTCAGTTCGGTTCCAGATGAGTCGGAGGTGATGGTCAGGGTTCCGCCGGATTCCGCTACCCGAGCTTCCAGCCCACCGAGACCGTTTCCTCGGTGAGTGCTGCGGAAGCCGCGGCCGTCGTCACGCACAACAAGGCGAGATGGGGCCAGTTCGACGACGCAGTGCGTGGCCCCCGAATGCCTGATCACGTTGGTCACGGCCTCCTTTAGGGCCCAGGCAAATACGCGGGAGGTGTCGTCGGGAATGCGTGTCGCGTGGTGAGGTGCCGGAACCGTCGCGCGGATTGATGCGGTAGCCAGTGCCTCGGCGGCGGACACCAGTTCGCGTGCCAGATCAGGTGTGCGCAGGTGAGTGACGGTGGCGCGAGCTTCGCCAAGCGCGGAACGACTGAGTTCAGCCACTGCCTCGATTTCGCGCCGGGCCTGCTCGGGGTCGTGGTCGATGAGTTTGCGGGCGAGTTCGGATTTCAGGTTGATGACGGTGAGGGAGTGCCCCAGCACGTCGTGGACGTCGCGGGCCACGCGTTCGCGTTCCTGCACTATGGCAAGCTGCTGTTCCACGTCTCGTCGGACGAAGTCCACTTCCACCCCGTAGCGCCCCGCAATGATTACCATGACCACAATGGCCAGCGTGATGGGGCCATAGTCATCGTTGATCAATCCTACGATTAGCAGCGGCAAGGCGATGAGCAGGGTGATCGTGGTAGGAATGACCATTCGCCATTCCAGTTTGTACAGGATCACCGCAATGATGTACGGCACAAAGGTCGCGGTGGAAGGAAGCCTGGTCAGCCATCCTATCGTGACGGTGATGGCGAGCAGTACCACCACCCAGGCCACAACATCAATGCGTAACCGCCATGCGGGATGCCGGAGCATCATCATGCTTAGCAGGTATACGGCGATGAACAGCGCCGTCAACGCGTAGCTTGTGGTTTTGATGACGGCGCTGTGGTCTGACTTGGAAACGTCCGTGATGAATAAGGTGAGGAAAATCAGCCAGACGCCTGCTTGTAAGACGTAGCGTGTGGACATGGTTTCAGCCTATCGAAACCTCAGCGGCCCATACCGGCCTCTACCGGCCCTTATCGCGGCGCCACAGGAGCGTGCAGATGAGCGCGAAAATAAGGGTCCACGCCGCGATGTTCACCAGCGCGTACCACAGGGGATCGTTCACCGTGTAGGGGTCGCTGCTTATGGCCTGGATGCCGTCGGAGAGGGGATAGCGGGCGAGTGAAACGCTGCCGTAGATGGGGGAGAACCTGGCGAACGGCATGAATGACTCCGGCATGGGGGCGAAGGCGTTGCCCAAGAACGACATAGGCACAACCGACAGAGTGGACAAGGACACCGCTGCTGAGGAGCGGAACGCCGTGGCAAAGATCAATCCGTACAGGCTAAAGGGAATGACCGCGATGATGGAGAGCGCGCCCGCCGCCAGCCATTCCCGCACTGGCATGGAGGCGTTGCCGAAGTACCCACACAGGAACACGCCGATCACGGCCAGCGCCGCCCGCGCCATGGTGGTGACTATTTGCGCGACGGTGCGCTGCCAGGCGCGCAGCGGGGTGAGGGCGAGCTGCCTGCCCCAGCCGGAAATTTCGTCAATAACCATGTTGCCCACGGTCCCCACCGCGCCGGTGATGGCACCGTAGGCGGCCATGCCGATCATCACGTAGGCGGCGACGTTGCCGTCGTTGAATGCCCTGTCCGTTTTGGCTGGCTCCAAACACGATGAACAGTATGGAGGGCAGCGCAATGGACACCGCCAGCGCGGTGGGTTCTTTCAGCGCGCGCCGAATGTCAAAAGATATGTATCGCAGGGTGTTCATGACTCGGTCTCCGTGGATGTGAGGTTGAGGAAGACATCTTCCAGCGAGGATTGGCTGACCATGATGTCTGTGGCTGGGGTGTGGTTGACGAGCTGCCGCAGGAGTGCGTCGGAGTCTCCGGTGTTCAACAGCGTGCGGTTCCCGTTTGTGGTTAGTGATGCCACGCCGGGAATACGGTCGGTGGGAAAGTCCGGCGGGAATGTCGCCGATACTGTCCGCCCACCCGCCCGCGACCGAACTTTATGCGTTGTGTCATCGGCGACGATCTGCCCGGAGCGCATCATGACGATCCGTTCGGCAAAGTTCTGGGCTTCCTCTATGTAGTGGGTGGCAAACATAATGGTTTTCCCGTGTTGAGCCTGTTCCTGCATAGTTTCCCAGAAGGCGTGACGGGCACCCGCGTCCATGCCTGCGGTGGGTTCATCGAGGATGAGGAAGTCCGGGTCGGGCAGTAGTGCTAGGGCGAAGCGGAGCCGCTGTTGCTCGCCACCGGAGCATTTAGCCACGCGCCGCCGGGCGAGGTGGCTGAGATTGGTGCGTCGGAGGACGGTTTCCGGCAGCTGTGGGTTGGGGAAGGTGGTGGCGATCATCGCCACGGTTTCCCACACCGTCAGGTTTCCCAGCAGCCCGCCGGTTTGCAGGACTGCCCCGATTTTCGACGCCGCGATGGCCTGCCGCGGTGCCGACCCAAAGGCTTGTATCGTCCCGCTTGTCGGTGTGGTCAGCCCTAGGATCATGTCTATCAGCGTCGATTTCCCGGCACCGTTTGGCCCTAGCAGGGCGATGATTTCTCCCTGCTTAATGTCAAGGTTCACCTGGTTGACCGCGCGGAATGTCCCTTTAGAACGGTCCCTGAACTCCTTGATCACGTCGCGTGCGTGAATGACTTCTGTATTCATACTTTTTAGTGTTGTCGGGTAGCTTATGCCTGACACGTAGCTGTTGTCATGGGCAAGGCATGACTTTTGTCATGGATGTGGGCTTTTGACAGAACGTGATGAGTCACGTGCTTTGTGCGCGCACTCGTCCACCCCTAGACCATCCGCCTCAAATTAATTAGTATACGAATTATGTCCCCTGATTTTCTCCCCACATCCATGGGTTTCCTGGTCAACCGCCTCGCCCGTGAATTTCACGCCGCGTTTACCTCGGCGTTGGCAACAATCCCAGGCGGCATGACCTCCGCGCAGTTTGCTGTCCTGCAGGACATTTATGAGCACCCGGGCAGTTCCCAAAAAGAAATATCCAAACGCACCGGCATGGATGTCGCCACGCTCACGGAGCTTCTGCGCAGGTTGGAGCAGCGGGGCCGTATTGTGCGCTCAAAATCCCCAGAAGATGCCCGGCGGCATGTCGTCTCGCTTGCCCCGGAAGCCACACAAGACATACGCCAAGCTCGCGAGGCCGCAGCCGCTGTGAATGCCCGCGCCGTGGCCGGGCTATCTGACCATGATATTGCGGTGCTGCGTCGGTGCTTAACCACGATGGAAGGTAACCTCCAATGAACTGGATCATTGGCATCAATGCCGTCATGGCAATGGTCACCATTGTTTTTGGCATAGTGGCCTTGGCTCGGCCCACGCTCCTATCGGGTGCGCCTGCCGATGCGGGGTCCCGCTACTACGCCGCCATGTATGCGGCCCGTGCCATTCCTTTCGGCGCAGGCTTGGTATATGTGCTCATCGTCGCCGTTCAGCATGCGGTCCCGTGGCTTGTAGTTGCGGGTACCATTCAGGTCTTGGATGCCGCCATCGGGTGTCGACGCCGCGTCGTCGGTGCCGTCGTAGCACCTTTGGCGCTTGCATTAGTGCACTTGGCAACCGCAGTGCTCGTGCAAATGGCCTATTGACATGCCGGTTTGCCAGTATTCCTATCACCTGTGTAAAGTTTTTTCTCGTGCGATGGGGCAACCCAGGCATAATCTTTTTGGCCCTGTGGCGCAGTTGGTTAGCGCGCCGCCCTGTCACGGCGGAGGTCGCGGGTTCAAGTCCCGTCAGGGTCGCGGAGTTTTCATGGAATAAAAGCCAAAAACTCTGCCCAGGTAGCTCAGTCGGTAGAGCATCCGCCTGAAAAGTGGAAGGTCACCAGTTCGATCCTGGTCTTGGGCACACCTAAAAGCGTCTGCTAGACATATAGCAGGCGCTTTTTGCGTACGATGCCCTAAATTCCATGAGTCAAGGAGATGATCGTATGGCTATTGTCACGCAGCACAACCCGGCCGAGAGCCGCTACACCATTGAGGTGGATGGGCAGGTCGCGGGGTTTGCCGATTATGTTGAATCAGGAACCGTTCGCGATTTCAACCACACCGTGGTCTTTGACGAGTTCCAGGGCCAGGGACTATCAAAGCCACTGATCAAGGAAGCACTGGATGACTCCCTGCGCAGCGGCTTCAGCATTGTCCCCACCTGTTCCGCAGTGGCCAATTTCGTGGCCAAAAACCCAGGCTATATGGAGTAGTCAGCCACCACGTAAGCGTCCGGGTCCACCAGTTTGATGCATTCCTCGGACTTGCGGGGTCGGCTTTTCGCCGGGATGCCCACGGCAATGTGGTTGGCGGGTACGTCTTTGGTCACTACAGCATTGGCGCCAATGGCGCTGCCTTCCCCGATGGTGATGGGGCCCAGCACTTTCGCCCCAGCGCCCACGGTGACGTTGTCTTCCAGGGTGGGGTGGCGTTTTGTCTGGGTGAGCACCTGACCGCCCAGGGTTACCCCGTGGTACAGCATCACACCATCGCCGATGTGGGCGGTTTCACCAATGACCACTCCCATGCCGTGGTCGATAAAAAAGCGCCGACCGATGGTGGCACCGGGGTGGATTTCCACTCCGGTGAGAAAGCGCGTGAACTGGGAGAGGATGCGCGCCGGGAGTTTCAGTCCGCGTTTCCACAGGACGTGGGCGATGCGGTAGGCCCAGATGGCGTGTAGCCCGGAGTAAATGACGGCGTTTTCGATATCGCCACGGGCTGCGGGGTCGTGGTCGCGGGCGTTGGCGAGGTCTTCGCGGATCATCGAGACGATGCGATTCATGGGGTTCAATTCTATAGAAAACACCCCGCGCGTCACGCAATGACGCAGGGGTGTGGAGACTGGGTGGTCTAGTTGTCTAGTTGCGGATGTCGTCGAAAAGTACGGTGGAGACGTAGCGCTCACCGTAGTCGCAGGCAACGGTGACGATGGTTTTGCCGCGGTTTTCTTCCAACGCAGCAAGCCTCAAGGCAGCGTAGACATTGGCACCGGTGGAGATGCCGCCAAGGATGCCTTCTTCGGAAGCGAGTTTGCGTGCGGTCTCAATGGCATCTTCGTTGGAGACGGTGTAGACATCATCAAGTACTTTGCGGTCCAGGATGTCGGGGATGAAGTTGGCGCCGAGACCCTGAATCTTATGGGGGCCGGCCTTGCCGGTGGTGAGCAGGGCGGATGCTTCTGGTTCCACACCGTAGATTTCCACTGAAGGCTTGCGCTCTTTCAGCACGTTGCCCACACCGGTGACGGTACCGCCAGTACCAAAGCCTGCGATGAAGATGTCCACTGCGCCGTCTGTGTCCGTCCAGATTTCTTCGGCGGTGGTGGCACGGTGCACTGCGGGGTTGGCAGGATTGGAGAACTGCCGGGCAAGGATGGCGCCCTCGGTTTCGGCGACAATCTCGTTGGCTTTGTCCACAGCACCCTGCATGCCTGCGGAACCAGGAGTCAGCACGATTTCTGCACCGTAGGCGCGGAGTGTGACACGGCGTTCGAGTGACATGGTTTCCGGCATGGTGAGCACCACCTTGTAGCCGCGTGCAGCACCGACGAGGGCAAGCGCGATGCCGGTGTTGCCGGAGGTTGCTTCCACGATGGTTCCGCCAGGCTTGAGGGTGCCGTCGGCTTCTGCGGCTTCGATAATGGCGCGGCCGATACGGTCTTTCACGCTGTTGGCGGGGTTAAAGAACTCCAGCTTTACCAGCACCTCGCCGGGCAGGCCGTCTGTGAGGCGGTTGAGGCGGACTAGCGGGGTGTTGCCAATGGTTTCGGTGATGTCCTGGTAGATGTGACCCACGTGGTTCTCCTTTGTTAGTTTCAGGGTTACAGGAGATACTCTATACCAAACATAGACAGAACTCTAGACAAAGTTGTCTAAAATGTGTCTGGGTCGGGGAAATGATACGGTTATTCAGGCCAGGGTGATAATGTCGCAAGTGCCGCAGTGAACGGGAATGCTGGTGAGAATCCAGCAGCGGCCCTCGCCACTGTATGTTCATGTAACTTCATAAACCCCAGCCTGCATGCCACTGTCACCTGACGCACCGATGGGAAGGCATGCAGTACCCCCAGGGGAAAGTGAGCAAAGCCAGGAGACCGGCTGCGGTGAGTCACAACCAGGAGGTCCGCGAGGTGACGGACCCGGCTACAGAAAGAGGCAAACTCTCATGCATATTGCAGAAGGTTTCCTTCCTGTTGCTCATTGCATTGCGTGGGGTGCGGCATCGACGCCGTTCGTGGCGCACGGAGCCTACGCAGTGCGGAAGCAATTGAAAGAGAATCCGGAAACTGGCCTGCTGCTCGGTGCGGCAGGTGCATTTACGTTCGTGCTCAGTGCCATCAAGATCCCGTCCGTGACCGGATCGTCATCGCATCCCACAGGAACCGGCTTGGGAGCTGTGCTGTTCAAACCACCTGTTATGGCCTTCATGGGTAGCATTGTGCTGCTCTTCCAGGCGCTCCTTCTCGCGCATGGTGGTATCACCACCTTAGGGGCCAATATCTTCTCCATGGCCATCGTTGGCCCATGGGTCGGCTTCGGGGTGTGGACGGCGTTGCGGAAGATGGGGGCGTCGTCAAGCATCAGCATCTTCTTCGCAGCGTTTTTCGCTGACCTGTCCACGTACGTGGTTACGGCCCTGCAGCTGGCCGCCGCGCACCACGGCGCAGGATTCGGTAACGCGGTGGCTACCTTCCTTGCGTTGTATGCCCCGACGCAGGTGCCGCTGGCGATTGTGGAGGGCATTCTCACCGTCCTGATTTTCCGCAGCCTCACGACCATTGCCCCGAAGGAGCTGCGGTCGCTGGGCATCCTGCGCCGACGCTCCAACACTGAGGAAGCCCCACTGGAAGGAGCGCGAGCATGAAAAAGTCAACCACACTGACGTGGGTGCTGATCGGTCTGGCCATCATCATCGCAGCCTTCCCCATGTTCTTTAACCTCGGTGATCCGAACTCTGAAGAACAATTCGGTGGTACAGACAGCTCTGCTGAATCCGTTGTCCAAGAGCAAAACCCAGACTACAAGCCGTGGTTCTCGCCACTGGTTGGCGAACTGCCACCCGAAGTAGAGTCCGGCCTCTTCGCCTTGCAAGCAGCACTCGGCGCAGGCTTTTTGGGGTATGCGTTGGGAACCTACCGAGGTCGGAATAAAGCCCTTCGCGACTCCGAAAAAGGCTCTGAACAGGACTAATGAACGCCCTGGAACGCGCGGCGGCAACAAGCCGATGGGCAACTCACAACGTTGGCGAGAAGGCGCTGTTGCTCATTGGCCTGCTCTTTTGCGCCATTTCCCTCCCGCCGATTCCGGCCTTGCCCTCCATCGCCACGGTTCTGTTAGTGGCAGCGTGGCGTGCGGGGGTTCCGTGGCGGCTCTACTCCGCGCTCGTCGCCGCCCCCGCATCGTTTGTAGCGTTGGGCCTGGGGCCGCTGATCTTCGCCATCACCCCTCAAGGCATTGTGCTTATCGACGCCGGCCCCATCACTGCCGCCACAGTTCTTGCGCGATGCATCGTGGGAATGATGGCGACCATGCTGTTCGCCCTAACCACTCCCATGGCGGAGTTGTTTGGGTGGATGCACTCGGTGCGTTTCCCCACCTCAACTGTTTACGTCACGGCGCTGACCTATCGGATGATTTCCACCCTGATTGTTACCTCGCGCAGCATGTGGGAGGCGCAGGCTCAGCGTCTGGGGCATAGTTCCATGAGTCGGTGGATTCGATCGTCCGCTGGGTTAGCGTCATCGCTGTTTGTGGTGGCCTTTACTCGGGCGCGGCGGCTGGGGGAGGGGGTCGAACTGCGGGGTGACCCCGCGACGATGTACAACACTCTCCGTGTCATCCGGCCGGTGCGCTGGTGGTACGCGGGAGGGTACGTGCTGCTACTCAGCGCCATTATTGCAAGTTCGATTGTCTTATGAAGCGAAGTGAGATGGCTACTCTTGTTGAATTGAAGGAAGCGTCGTTCAGCCACGACACCGGCCCCGAGATCCTGCATCAGGTGAGCCTGAGCGTCCAGGAAGGTGCCCGGATCGCCGTGCTGGGTGAAAATGGGAGTGGTAAATCCACACTATTCCGCCTGCTCAGCGGCGCATGGACCCCGACAAGCGGTGAACTAGTGATTGCTGGCACTCCGATCACCCGTGCTCGCCGCAAGAAACAGGCACGTGACTTTGCCCGTGCGCATGTGCAGCTTGTGCTTCAAGAACCAGATGATCAGATTTTTGCTATGTCTGTGCGTGAAGACATTTCCTTTGGTCCCCTGAACCAGGGGTTGACTCCGGAGGAGGTGGAGTCCCGCGTTGATCAAGCAATGATGGCCGCCGAAGTGAGTGAATTGGCGGAGAAAGTTCCGCACCAATTGTCCTATGGCCAGCGCAAACGTGTCTCTCTTGCGGGTGCGCTGGCCATGCAGCCTAACGTTTTGATGCTTGACGAACCTACGGCTGGACTCGACCCCGCTGGGAGCAGGAAGCTGCTTCGCACCATTGAAGGTTTGGAGGCGGCCGTGGTGCTGTCAACACATGATGTCAATCTGGCCTATGAGTTTGCCACTGACGTTGTGGTGCTGCTGGACGGCCGACTCACTGTGGGCAGCTGCGACCACATTCTTTCTGATACAGAGCTGTTGCGTAAGGCGCGACTTGAATTGCCGTGGGCACCTGTCGTGTCCGTAGCACTTGGTCGGACCGTTAAACGTCCAGAGGATGTGCTGTGACCCTTATCCAAAAACATGCCCGCGAACAGGGAGTTTTCGGAAGGTGAGGTAGCAATTCAGGCTGGTTACACGGGAGGTGCGAGGAGGAACCTGAGATTGACTATTCACGTGTGCGTATTCCGAAATATGCCTGTCCACGGGCATGTACGGGCTACCTCACAAAAACAGCAATGAATCGATGTGTCCGCTAGGTGATCGTCTAAGGGGTGCCGCCCTTGGTGTCACGCTTCGTTGCCGAGTTATTGATGTAGCACAACCGGCAGGTGTCGGACTTTACCGTTGCGGGACAGTTCCAGAGTCTCACTGGATTCCCTCTTGCGCCGCCCACCATCGCTCACGAAAGTGGCCGGGCCAGTTGCACAGATGATTTTACCCGAAAACGCTAAGAAGAGCCTTGTCGTCAGGGTGCGGAGGGGGCAAGAAGGGGTAAGAAAAGTGATCTTCGCTACTTTAATAACCCAATTAGGGGGAGTCTGCTCTGGCGCTGGATGTGGGAACCCAAATAGACTGTTCATTCGCCTATATGTGTTTGTAGAAGAAAATTATGATGCCAATAATGCATCTTTTATATGCCGTTGTGCAGTTACATGCTAAAAAATGCAGATGTGCAGCAGCTGGAACCTGGGTGCTGTGACGTGGAAAAATTGGGGGTGTGTGAGGGGTGAACCGATGGAGCGTGTGCTGAAAAATCACCCCCTCAGTGACACTTCGTGATAATGAAAATGAGTACGATATTGGCGTCTCGTGGGGGTAGATCGTCGGGGGTAATCAATAAGGCTACCTACCCCTTAATAGGGCGTACGTTTGTGGATTTATGTAAAAAAAGACTCCCAAAAATCGGTATGCGTACCCCCCGTCGGGAGGATATACTTCACTTTACATAGGAAGTTAAAATCCGGCGGGTGTACCAAGTCGGGTGGTTGTGCAGGAGGTTTTGAGGTTGGATTCCCAACGCATCAAGGACGATGAGGACGCGATTCGCGCCGCACTAACGTCATTGAAGACTGCGACGGGCATTCCCGTTACGATGTTCGCTGCTGTGCTGCCGGATAATCGTCTGCAAATTAGTGCGTGGGTAGGACTGCGGACTCCTGCTCTGCAAAACCTCATCATCGACTCGGGCTGTGGAGTCGGTGGCAGGGTTGTGACCACGCGCCGACCCGTCGGCGTGAGCGACTACACGCGGGCTAATGTCATCTCCCACGAATACGACAACATTATTCAAGACGAGGGTCTCTACTCCATCGTTGCTGTTCCGGTGATTGTGCACCGGGAAATCCGTGGCGTGCTGTACGTGGGGGTTCATTCCCCGGTGCGCCTGGGTGACAAGGTTATTGAGGAAGTCACCATGACCGCCCGCACCCTCGAACAGGACTTGGCCATTAACGCCGCGTTCCGGCGTGGCGACGGCCGCGGGGGTCTAGGTAAACCCGGACGCGTGATGAACGGTGCCGAATGGGAGCAAGTGCGCTCGACTCATTCGAAGCTGCGCATGCTGGCTAACCGCGTTGGTGACGAGGAGCTACGCCGCGAGCTTGAGGAACTCTGCGACCAGATGGTTACTCCAGTTCGCGTGAAGCAGACTACTAAGCTATCTGCTCGCGAACTTGACGTGCTGGCCTGTGTTGCATTGGGTCATACCAACGTGGAGGCTGCGGAAGAGATGGGCATTGGCGCAGAGACCGTGAAGAGTTACCTGCGTTCGGTCATGCGTAAACTCGGCGCGCACACACGCTACGAGGCTGTTAATGCTGCACGCCGGATCGGTGCCCTGCCGTAGCTGGTAGCGAGGCTTAACTTTTGTTGGTGGGCTTGGCCCTTGGGGCGTCGTTACGCTCGCCGCCGGGGACCCACGGGACGTCGTCGCCATCGTTGGCTACCCGGGCCAGGATGAACATCAGATCGCTGAGGCGGTTCAGGTACTTGGCCGGTAGTTTTGAGGTGGTGTCCGGGTGTTCGCGCACCGCAGCCCATGCCGCACGTTCCGCTCGCCGCACAATGGTGCGGGCGGTGTGCAGAAGGGCTGCCGCGGGGGTGCCTCCGGGGAGGATGAACGAGTTCAGCGGCTCTAAGTTGGTGTTGTAATGGTCGCAGTCGTGCTCTAGACGGTCGATGTAGCTTTGATCGATGCGGAGTGGGGGATACTTGGGGTTTTCTTCAATGGGGGTCGCAAGGTCTGCGCCAGCGTCAAACAGTTCGTTTTGCACGCGCATAAGCGTGTTTTTCATTTCAGAACCTGGGTTGCCCAGCGCTAAAACCTGGCCGATGGCGCAGTTGGCCTCGTCACAATCCGCATAGGCCACCAATCGTGAATCGTCTTTGGGGACGCGGTCGAAATTGGACAAACCGGTGGTTCCATCGTCGCCGGTACGGGTATAAATCTTGGTAAGATGCACTGCCATACCACCAACCTAGACGAAACCGCATAGGCTATAAGCTTGTGAGTGAAAAAAAAGACAAATTTTTGGTAACAGGCGGGGCCCAGCTTCGGGGAGCGGTGAAGGTCAGTGGTGCTAAAAACAGTGTGCTGAAACTCATGGGCGCGGCCCTTCTGGCTGAAGGTACAACGGTTTTGAATAACTGCCCTGAAATTCTCGACGTCCCGTACATGAAGGATGTCTTGGAAGGTCTCGGCTGTTCCGTCATGATCAGCGGGCAATCCGTGTATATCACCACGCCAAGCGACCTGAAATCCGATGCGGACTTTGAGGCCGTGCGGCAGTTCCGAGCCTCCGTGTGTGTCTTGGGTCCCCTCACCGCGCGCTGCGGGCGTGCGGTGGTGGCACTGCCAGGTGGCGACGCCATCGGCTCGCGGCCCCTGGACATGCACCAAACTGGTCTGGAAAAGCTTGGGGCGAAAACTTACATTGAGCACGGTTGTGTGGTCGCCGAAACGGACCAGCTCAAGGGCGCCCACATTGTCCTGGACTTCCCGTCTGTGGGGGCCACCGAAAATATCCTCACTGCCGCAGTGCTTG
>ERZ773008.2328-NODE-2328-length-12479-cov-3.568899_pt1 | contig 12479 bp, 9 predicted proteins | sample MGYA00580664_ERZ773008 | MGnify/ENA primary metagenome ERZ773008 (study PRJEB29015, sample SAMEA2738016) | human oral metagenome | biome: human oral; feature: human-associated habitat; material: dental | place: China | collected 2048 ... | reverse complement strand
TGCAAATCTTCATAAACAGCCAGATCGTACATGGCTTTTAATCCATACCGTCCCTTTGTCGATAGTTTCATTCTATCATCCCTCAATTCCTACTATAATAGTATGTTTTTATTATAGTGATATGTTTACCCATTGTCAATGTTTTCTATCATTTTTTTCTCAATTAATATTACTATTTGATAATGAATGAACTTTAAGTAAATACAAGCCTGATTAAATATCTTTCAAAAACATTCTACCCTTTTTTCCAATTTTTCTAACTGACATAAGACAATTACGATATAAGTTTTTCTATTTGTATTCTTGTTTTTTTATGTTATGATTGAAAGAAAAGGCATCTATCGTCATTTTTTTGTACTTAAGATATAATAAAGAGGTGTCTGTATGAAAAATACAAAACAATTAGGAAACTTTGGAGAAACAGAAGCATCAAACTATCTGAAAAGCAAGGGATATGTTATTCTTGACAGAAATTTTAGAATCCGGCAGGGAGAAATTGACATCATCGCATTACAACAAAACATTCTGTGTTTCATTGAAGTAAAAACCAGAAAAAATTCAGATTTCGGTCTTGCTTGTGAAGCGGTAAATTATAAAAAACAACAAAAGATTCGATTTGTTGCCTCAGTATATCTCAGCACACATAAAATAAAGTACAAAGAAATTCGTTTTGATGTAATAGAAATATACACCGATACACAAGAAATAATTCATTTAGAAAACGCTTTTTAAATTTATACATAATTATAAAATATATTTTCATCAAATTATCATTATACTTGTAATTAAAAAAAATAACTTAATTAAGGAGGATATAATGTTTTTCAAAAGTTTGAGTTCCGGAATAGAAGGAATTGAGGGTTATATTGTAAATGTAGAAGCAGATGTATCAAAAGGAATTCCCAACTTTACCATGGTCGGCCTGCCCGATACTGCAGTAAAAGAGTCGAAAGAACGCATCCATTCTGCTATTCTTAACAGCGGATTAAAATTTCCGAACAAAAAAATCGTTATCAATCTATCTCCTTCCAGTGTAAAAAAAGAAGGTTCTCACTATGATTTGCCAATCGCACTCAGTATCTTAAGCAGTGAATACCGTTTTTTGGAAGAACGGTTTGCAAACACCATGTTCTTTGGAGAACTTTCGTTAGACGGTACATTGCAAAAAGTAAACGGAACCATTCCTTTTATTATTGCAGCAAGAGAATGTCCTTCTGTAAATTCTGTGATTTTTCCAAAAGAAAACAGTATGGAAGCTCAAGTTGTAAAGGATATCAAGTTGCTGACAGCATCTTCGTTAAATGAAATCGTATCCTATCTGATGGGAGTGGATGAATTGGAAGAAATATCTCCTATTTCATTCAATCCATCTTTTCAAAATGAGTATGATTTTTCAGATGTAAAAGGAAATTTAATTGCAAAGAGAAGTGCAGAAATTTCAGCTGCAGGATATCACAACATGTTGTTCATCGGTCCTCCGGGTTCAGGAAAATCTATGATTGCAAAAAGGCTCCCTTCAATTATGAATCCTCTTAATGAAGAAGAATACATACAGGTAAGCAAAATATACAGCAGCACAGGAAAATTTAACAAAAATTTACTGAATCGTGTAAGACCGTTTCGCTCTCCTCATCACACCGCTACTATGAAATCTATCATCGGCGGAGGACAAAATTCGACTCCCGGAGAAGTTGTATTAGCTCATAAGGGGATTCTGTTTATTGACGAGTTGCTGGAATTTGAGAAAAAAACCTTAGAAGCTCTTAGACAACCTATCGAGGATAAATATGTCAACATCAGTCGCATTAAAAACAGCTATCAATATCCTTGTGATTTTATACTGGTGGCAGCAACCAACCCTTGTCCGTGCGGAAATTATCTCAATCCTTTCAAAGAATGTGTTTGCACAGAATATCAAATCAGAAATTATTTAGGTAGAGCCTCTGCACCTTTGTTAGATCGCTTTGATTTGTTTACAGAAATGACTCCTATTGAGTTTGATGAACTTCATACAACTATTGCATCTGAATCCAGTGAAGAAATTTATAAAAGGGTATATTCTGCAATTGAAATTCAAAAAGAACGATTTAAAAAAGAAGATTTTTGTTACAATGCTCTCATTCCTGCAAAATATATTTCTAAATATTGTCATCTTGGAAAAACAGAGTCTGATTTCATTCGAACCGCTTTCGAAAAATTTTCTTTTTCTTTGCGAAGTTATCACAAAGTCCTTCGTGTTGCAAGAACAATAGCTGATTTGGATCAGGAAGATTCTATTTCTATTGTTCACTTATCAGAAGCAGTATCATTTCGAAAAGCTCTGTTAAAATATTGGGGGTAATTTTTATGTTCAATATATTTTTAATTTTCAGCATTGCGACTATCTCAGCAGAACAATTCCAATATATTTTGAATGAAGTCGGAAGTATTGATGATATACAGTTATTGACTCAGGCATCTATTCGTGAGCTAAAAAGTGTTTCTCAAAAAAAGAAATCTGATATTGAATCTGCTTTTGAAAAATATGAAGATTTTGTCAAAGAACTGCAAGTACAAGAAATTGAATATATCACTATCGCTATGCAAAATTATCCCACAGCATTAAAAGAACTGTATGATTTTCCGTATATCTTGTATTTCAAAGGTAATTTATCTCTACTACAACAATTTTCAATTGGCATTATCGGTAGCAGAAAACCGGATGCTTACGGTGTTTTCTGTGCAGACTTCTTTGGCAAAATATTGGCAGAAAACGGAATCATAACAGTCAGCGGAATGGCACATGGAATTGACGGAATATCCCAAAAATCAACTGTGAACTACGGCGGAAAAACAATTGCCGTACTGGGTTCATCTCTTAACGAAAAATCCATTTATCCAAAAACAAACTTATCTCTGTACCACAGAATACTTGATAACGGAGGGTTGATTTTATCTGAATATCATCACCGTGAATCTACCCTACCTTACAAATTCGTTGCAAGAAATCGCATTATTTCTGCAATTTGCTCAGGACTTATTGTGGTGGAAGCAAACTTTAAAAGCGGAACGATGACAACGGTTGAATTTGCACTGGAACTTGGAAAAACTATATTTTCTGTTCCCGGAAACATCAATTCCTCCAATAGCAACGGTACAAATCAATTGATAAAAAACGGAGCGAAAATAGTAACTTGCTTTGAAGATATTCTGGAAGAATTTCCGAATATTACTCCACTATGCTCCGCTCTGTCTAAATCATCTAACTTGTCCGAAGCGGAACAGAACATCTTATCTTTATTAGAAAAGAAGTCTCCCATTTATATAGATGAAATCGCACACACTCTTCAACTTCAGATAAAAGAAGTTTCCTCTATTCTTTCCATTTTAGAAATAAAAGGTTTTGTTCTTGAAATGGGAAATAATTTATACAGTTTAACTTCAATCTGATTTTAATTTTGTATAAAATTTGTATAGAAAAGAAGAGGACGTAACATTTTTTATCTCATATGATTCTATTTTCTTATCTTCTGTTGAAAATTCATGTAAGTATTGATATTCCAATTAATTAAATTTATAAACAATCATTTTGAACAGATGTGTTTCTCTGCAAAAAGATAACCTCTATTTGCTGTACTAATAATTTACAAATAAATTGCACTATTGCAAAAATAACTTTTTCGTATATAATACACAATTGAAAAGACGATAAAAAGCATTTTTTTATATGTAATAATAATTCAAGAATCATTACGATTATAATAGAGAAAGGGATTTTATATGGCAAAAAATCTGGTAATTGTAGAATCTCCTGCAAAAGCAAAAACAATTGAAAAATTTTTAGGAAAGAAAAATTATACAGTAAAAGCCTCTGTCGGACATATCCGTGATTTGCCAAAAAGCAAGCTTGGTGTTGATGTGGAACAAAACTTCGAACCACAATATATCACAATTCGAGGAAAAGGCGATATTGTCAAGGATTTGAAAAAAGAAGCAAAAAAAGCTGATTTTGTCTATCTAGCAACTGACCAGGATCGTGAAGGAGAGGCAATTTCATGGCACTTAGCATACTTGCTGGGTTTAGATATTAATGATAATAATCGTATTACCTTTAATGAAATCACAAAAGATGCCATCAAAAAAGCAATCAAATCGCCACGAAAAATAGATTTGGACTTGGTAGATGCACAACAAGCACGTCGTATCATTGACAGATTGGTGGGATACAAAATAAGTCCTATTCTTTGGATAAAAGTTAGAAAAGGGCTAAGTGCGGGTAGAGTACAAAGTGTAAGTACAAGATTGATTGTAGAAAGAGAAGAAGAAATTCGTGCCTTTACTCCTGAAGAATACTGGACAATCGATGCCACTGTAACGGGAGAAGATAAAAGGAAAGCAGTATTCAAACTAACTGAAAAAAACAATAAGAAAATTGAGCTGCATTCAGAAGAAGAAACAAAGTTAGTATTAAAAGATTTGCACAAAAAAGATATGTTGATTGATAAGATTGATTCCAAGGAAAAAAAACGTTCTGCTCCTAAACCATTTACAACCAGTTTGTTGCAACAAGAAGCAGGAAATAAAATTTCTTTCAGTAGTAAACGAACTATGAGTGCGGCACAACAATTATATGAAGGTGTAACTGTTAAAGGAGAAGGAACTGTCGGATTAATCACCTATATCCGTACTGACTCTCAGCGTATTTCAGAAGAAGCGCTAACCTCTTCAAAAAAATACATTGAGGAAACTTTCGGAAAAAATTACTACCAAAAATATAGTTCTCCAAAGAAAAAAAATTCTTCTATCCAAGATGCCCATGAATGTATTCGACCTACTTCTATTTATCGAACACCGGAATCCGTCAAAGATTCTCTTACAACAGATCAATATAAATTGTACAAACTTATTTGGGAAAGGTTTGTTGCAGCTTCTATGAGTTCAGCAATCTTTCACACTGACACCGTCTTAGGCTCTATTGATGATTATCAATTCAAGGTTTCCGGAAGCACATTAGTATTTGATGGATTTTTAAAGGTATATTCTTACTCCAAGGCAGAGGAACAGGAAATCCCAAAATTTGTCGAAAAACAATATTATAAAGTGAATAAACTTACAGATAAACAACACTTTACACAACCACCTGCAAGATATACCGAAGCAACCTTGATTAAAACACTGGAAGAATTGGGTATTGGTAGACCAAGCACCTACTCACCGACAATTTCTACCATATTGCAAAGAGAATATGTGAAAAAGGAAAAGAACTTCCTTATCCCAACAAAACTTGGTGAGATTGTAACTTCCATTATGAAAGAAAACTTCAAAAATATCGTAGATGTTGATTTTACTGCTGATATGGAAAAACAACTTGACTCCGTAGAAGAAGGAACGCTTCCTTGGAAGTCAGTAGTTGAAAAAATATACACTCCACTCATAGAGGATGTTACCGTTGCCGAAGAGAATTTAGAAAAAGTTCTACTGCAAGAGAAAACAGACGAAAAATGCCCTGTATGCAATGAAGAAATGGTAGTAAAGTATGGAAGGTTCGGAAAGTTCCTCGCTTGTAAAAATTATCCTGAATGTACCGGAACAAAACCTTATCTTGAGAAGATTGGGATGCCTTGCCCTGATTGTGAAGATGGAGAAGTAATCATACGACGCGGCAAAAAAGGACGAATCTTCTATGGATGTAGTAACTTCCCAAATTGCAGTTTTGTGTCTTGGAATCGTCCTACCGGAAAAAAATGTCCGGAATGTCAAGAAAATTTAGTAGAAAAAGCAACTAAAAAAGGAACACAAATTGTGTGTTCTTCCAAAACATGTTCTTATAAAGAAGAGGTCAAACAATAGGTTTCTTTTGTCACAATTTAAGTTTATTGTGTTAAATTTATTTAAATAATAATTTATAATTGTCAAATAATATTGAATATTCTTTTGAAATATGTTATTATAGTTTTGAATTTTTACAGTTTACATGTATTTTGAAAAATTTTATTTTTCATTTTTTCTTAATTATATACTTATGAGGTGATTTATTTATGTCAAGTATTCTTCTACAAAAGACAAGAACAATTAATAAGTTCTTACAAAATTCAGGGAATAAACCTGTGTCTTTCTCCGTATTAAGCGATACTTTGAATGAAGTTTTAAGTTCTAATGTTTATATTTTAAGTTCCAAGGGAAAGGTGTTAGGCTCTTCTTTCACTCATGAAGCAGACAGTTCTATCGTCCTTGATGAAAATTCCGGAGAAGAAAAACTTCCTCAGGATTATATTGATAATGTCAATAAGGCATCAGAAACTATTGCCAACCTAACCAAAGAATCTTTGCTTTCCGTATTCAAAGGCGATATCGGCAGCTATAATAAATATGCAACCATCGTTCCTATTGTAGGCGGTGGAGATCGATTGGGAACCTTGATTCTTTCTCGTTACGACAAAGAGTTTAGTGATGACGACTTAATTCTGGCTGAATACAGTGCTACCGTTGTCGGAATGGAAATTCTAAGATCTAAAAGTGAAGAGATTGAGGAAGAAATGAGAAACAAAGCAGTTGTTCAGATGGCAATCGGAACACTTTCCTATTCCGAATTGGAAGCTGTAATCCATATCTTCAATGAACTGAACGGTTCGGAAGGTTTATTGGTTGCAAGCAAGGTTGCGGATCGTGCAGGTATTACTCGTTCCGTTATTGTGAATGCACTGAGAAAATTTGAAAGTGCAGGTGTCATCGAATCTCGTTCTTTGGGTATGAAGGGAACTCACATCAAAGTATTGAATGATAAACTTCTGGATGAATTAAAAAAACACGGCATTAATTAATTCAAATGATTAAAAGAGCTTATATACACTTGTATCGAGCTCTTTTTCAGTTATATAGAAACTTTCACAAAACACTTTTACAAATACTCTTAATCTAGTACTCAAATACCAATCTCAAATCAAAAAAGTTAATCTAAAATAGATTTAATATGATATCATTAAGTTAGAAAATAAAAAACAGTGCAAGACTACTCTTGCAAAATTGATACTTTTTTTAGATTAAATTATAGTGCGGTTTTTAAATATGTGATGATAGAAAGGTTTTTTATGAATACTCCATTTGCAGAAATTGTTCGTCCCCACTCTATAGAACAGGTAGTCGGACAAAGTCACATTATTGGAAAAAATAAGTTAATCAACCGATTGATTGAACAAAAACAAATGATAAATTTAATTTTCTACGGTCCTCCCGGAACCGGAAAAACTACAGTTGCAGAAATTTTGGCAAAAAACAGCGACCTATCTTATTACAAATTAAATGCAACCTATTCAAAGACACAAGATATACGAGATATCGCAGAAAACATCAATACTTTTTCCGGAATAAACGGAATTTTAATCTATATTGATGAAATTCAAAATTTCAATAAAAAGCAACAACAGCTCTTGCTGGAATATATTGAAAAAGGACAAATTATTCTTATTGCAAGCACTACAGAAAATCCATACCACCAAATCTATAAGTCGTTATTAAGTCGATGTACTGTCATTGAGTTTTTTTCATTGGATGACAGAGCAATCAGAGAAGGAATACATCATGCTCTTAAAAATTTACAAAATAACGGCTATACCATTCAATACGAGGACTCTGTCCTTAACATGCTTGTTGTGTTTTCTTCCGGAGACCTAAGAAAAGGGTTGAATACACTTGGAACAATGGTACAACTGTATAGTGAAAACAACGAACTTTCTATCACCAAAGAACTGATAGAAACAGTTGCAACTTCAAAAGCTTTGCTCTATGATAAAAATTCTGATGAACACTATGACTTGTTGAGCGCTTTACAAAAATCTATTCGAGGGAGCGATGTAAATGCAGCATTGCACTATTTAGCCCGACTTCTGGAAAGTGGAGACATCATCTCTCCTTCAAGAAGATTGCTTGTCATGGCTTCGGAAGACATCGGCATGGCGTATCCTCAAGCAATTTCTATCGTAAAAAGTTGTATTGACAGTGCATTTTACTTGGGACTTCCGGAAGCCAGGCTTCCTTTGGCTCAAGCTACTATTTTATTGGCAACTTCACCAAAATCTAATTCCGGTATTGTTGCAATCGATTCTGCCATTTCCGATTTGAAAACAGTTTCAACTTACGATATTCCTTTACACCTGAAAGATAGTCATTATGTCGGTGCCGAACATTTAAACAGGGGAATCGGATATTTATATCCGCATGATTTTGAAAATTCTTATGTAAAACAACAATATTTACCTGACACGTTAAAAGATACAGTATACTATCATCCCAAAAATAATAAAATGGAAAATATGATTCAAGAACATTTTAAAAAGATACTACCCAAAAAATAAAAAATGATACCAAAGGAGAGATTGTTATGGCTATTATAAACTTCGAACCAAAAAGAGTATTTCATTATTTTGAAGAAATCTCTAAAATTCCGAGAGAATCACATCATGAAGAAAAGATTAGTAACTATTTAGTCGAATTTGCAAAGAAACATGATTTTTCTTACACACAAGATGAATTTTACAATGTAATTATTCATAAACCAGCAACATCCGGATATGAAGATTGTGCTACTGTAATGTTGCAAGGACATATGGATATGGTATGTGAGAAGGAAGAAGATTCTACACATAACTTTGATACCGATCCAATTGAACTGCATGTGGACGGAGATTTTATCAAAGCAAACAGAACTACTTTAGGTGCAGATAACGGTATTGCTGTTGCAATGACTCTCGCTATTTTGGATTCACATGATATCGCACATCCAAACTTAGAAGCAGTCTTTACGGTACAAGAAGAAACCGGACTTGTAGGCGCCACCCACTTAGATACTTCTACCCTGAAAGCAAAATACCTTATCAATATCGATTCTGAAGAAGAAGGTGAACTATTGACAAGTTGTTCCGGTGGTGTTCGAACAAAAGTGTCTCTTCCGACACAATGGACATTTATCGACGGCGATTATATCGCTTGTGAAGTAAGTATAAGCGATTTAAAAGGCGGACATTCCGGAAGTGAAATTCATCGCGGAAGAGCAAACGCCATTATCTTACTTGGAAGAATGTTGCATGAAATATCTAAAACAATACCGATGGAAATATTTGAAATCTCAGGTGGAACAAAAATGAATGCAATTCCTCGTTCTTCTCGTGCAATAGTTGCAATCAATCCTTCTCATCATAAAAAATTAAAACAAGAAATTTCCAAATGGCATGATATTTTCAAAAATGAATTGGTAAATATAGAAGACGATTTCAATGTAAATGTAACAGAACCTATAGAACATAATTCTCCTTTTGTATTTAGTGAAAACACAAAGAATTCTACTTTAGAATTACTGTCGGTAATGCCAAACGGAGTACAATCAATGAGTTTCATTGTGGAAGATTTGGTGGAATCCTCTCTTAACTTGGGTGTTTTGACATCGAGTGACCAATCAATCACATTCGAATCCTCTATTCGTAGCTCTGTTACCACAAAAAAAGAAATGTTGTTGGAAAAACTTATCATACTCTCAAAAAAATATGGTGCTACCCTGGAAAGTTCAGGTGACTATCCGGCATGGCCTCCTCAATTACATTCTGATTTAAAAGATTTATTCCTTGAAACTTATAAAGAAACATTTGATACAGAAATGCATGCTTACGCACTCCATGCAGGTGTAGAATGTGGAATCTTCAAAGAAAAAATGCCATCTTTGGATATTGTTTCTTTTGGGCCAAATATGTATGATGTCCATACGCCAAGAGAAAGACTGTCCATCTCATCAACAGAACGGTCTTATCGCTTGCTTATGAATATCCTAAAAAATAGCAAAAAATTAAAGAAATAAAAAATCAAATTTCAGAAATTATTCAAAATAAAACACCTTGTTATCAGTTTGAATACCATCCTGTTCTTCTGATACAAGGTGTTTGTTTATTCAATTGCTACTTATTCTGTAATGTTTCGGTATTCTTAAGCATCCTTTTTATACTATTATCTATTAGAACTGACAGGTTGAATGCTTTGAAATATATTATTCTCCAAATTATTTTTCAGCAATTGTACATTCTGCATACCAGGCATTTTAAACGGAAAATAGTATTAACTATTCCTCCAACATATGATTTATATTTTTATTCCCTTGTATCAAATTTGCTTTCCGGAAATATTTATTGAGTTTCTTAGAATTCAAAATACCACTTTACTTTGTTGAAGATTTTTTAGCTCTTCAACAAATATTGGAAACCCTTAAACTTTAGTCATATTCTACTTTTTCCATAAACAACCCACATGCGGGCGCAGTCGGTCCGGCATTCTCTCTTTGCTTGGTATTAAGTATATCAACTATAGAATAATTTTTTCCTTTTCCTATCTCAATAAGTGTTCCTGCAATAATTCTAACCATATTGTACAAAAATCCGTTTCCGATGATATGAATTTCCACAATATTGTTAATACAATTTATTTCTAAAGAATATATTGTCCTCACCGTTGTTTTTACAGAAGATCCTTCACTTTGAAATGCAGCAAAGTCATGTTCCCCCATCAAAAATTTTGATTGTTCTTTCATCTTGGACAAATCCAACTCTTTTCCGACAAAATAAGAACGATTTTTTTCAAAAGGACTCTCTATCTCATTCATATTAATACGATAACAATAAGTTTTCTTTTTTGAAGAATATCTTGCATGAAAAGAATCTTCCACCGCTTTGCTTTCTATAATACGAATGTCATCCGGCAAATAATAATTGATGGCATACTTTATCTTTTCAACCGGAATAGTTGTATCTATTACAAAATTTGCAACTTGCCCCAAGGCATGTACACCTCTGTCAGTTCTCCCAGAACCGATAAGATTTACCTGTTTGCCTGTCACTTCACAAATTGCCCTCTCTATTTCTTGCTGGATAGATTTTCCGTTATTCTGTTTTTGCCATCCACAATAATTAGTTCCAATGTATTGTATTTTAAGTAAAATATTTTGATTCATTATTTCTATCAAATCCTATTCTTCATTTCACAAACTCTGTTTTAAAAGTAAAAATTCCATATTTATGATTATAACATACTGCACAGTATTTTTATCTTCAAAAATCTCTATAAAACTCAACAAACCCTTTTTATGATGACAAAAAACAATATTGATATAAAATCATAATTTGTTACTCTTTGTATTATTATTTTTCCAGTCATTCATGATAAAATAAACTATAGCATATTTATATTGCTTATTTGAACAATCTATGCTATAAATGAGAATAGTTTTATATATCATTTGGAGGGAATCATGAAAAAATCTTATTATATTTTAATGATGGCAACAACATTGCTAATAACACTTCTATCAGGCTGTAGCAAGGAAGAATCAAAGCCGCTCAGCCAATCGGAATTTTATATGGATACACTTTGCACAATTACTATTTATGAGAATAAACCTGACATTCTAAAACAATCCATGACTATGATTCAAGACATTGAAAATCGGATGAGTAATGTTATCACGGCAAGTGAAGTATCCAAAATAAATGAACAAGCCGGCATCTCTCCGGTAAAGGTATCTTCTGACACTTTTTACGTCATAGAGCGGGCACTGTATTATTCCAAGCTAAGCAACGGAAAATTTGATGTTTCTGTTGCTCCGTTGGTAAATTTATGGAATATCAGTACAGACAATCCTAAAGTTCCATCCGAAAAAGAAATCAATGAGGTACTTCCTTTTATTAATTATAAAAATATTGTACTTGACAAAGAACAAAAAACTGTATTCCTAACAGAAAAAACTATGAAAATTGACCTTGGAGGTATTGCAAAAGGATATGCTGCAGACGCTATTGCAAGCTATTTTGAAAAGGAAGATATTTCCGGTGCAATTATTAATTTGGGTGGGAATATTCTTGTTTTTGGACAAAAACAAGATGGTTCTCCGTGGAAAGTCGGAATTCAAGATCCTACCACCAAACAAGAATCTCCTATTGCAGCCATACCTATAGAAAAAACAACTGCAATTGTAACTTCCGGTATCTATCAAAGATTCTTTGAAAAAGATGGCAAACTGTATCATCATATCTTGAATCCTACAACAGGATACCCTTATGATAATTCTATGATTTCAGTTACTGTCATTACTGATAATTCTACAGATGCAGATGCTTTGGCAACAACACTCTTTTCGCTTGGATTGGAAGAAGGACTAAGCATTGTCAACCAACTTCCAAACAGAGTGGAAGCTGTATTCATTGACAGTCAGAATAATATCTATCTATCAAACGGTTTAAAAAATAGATTTGAAATTATAGATGAAAAATTCAAAGTCATTGAATGATAACTTCTCAGTTTTTTAATACTAATTACTGATTAAAATGATAATAAGAATCTGCTTTGTTGATGCCATTATATTTTGTTCTCTTTATTTACCAATCATATACTATATTAATATTTTAAAATAGTGTTTAGTATCAACAATCTCCGAAATTCGGAATTCGAATTTCATATCAGGAAATATT
>ERZ773008.2327-NODE-2327-length-12481-cov-27.201513_pt1 | contig 12481 bp, 9 predicted proteins | sample MGYA00580664_ERZ773008 | MGnify/ENA primary metagenome ERZ773008 (study PRJEB29015, sample SAMEA2738016) | human oral metagenome | biome: human oral; feature: human-associated habitat; material: dental | place: China | collected 2048 ... | reverse complement strand
AAAACGAGCAAGATAGGGTAAGCGATCTTGATCTTATTCGCCAGCATGGTCAGCATACAGATAATGACCACCAGCGAGATGAAAAATAGCGTTTCAAATATCATCTATTCGAATTCTTATGAGGGTTAATCCAGTCGCGTGCATATGCCACGGACCATCAGCGAAATAAACTCTATGGCCCCCCTGTGAGCACGCCATTCTCGTGCCCCTTCAGGGCGTGCAAAGATACGAAGAATAGGCCTCACCGATAGAAGCGACGCGTCCCCACCCGCAGCCTCAGCTACGGGTGGGGACGCTGTTTTTATATTCTAGTAGGGTAACTCTATACAAAAGAGCTCTACATTCGCTCTACTTTCTCTTTTCAAGATAACGAGCGACATCAAACACCTCTAATGAGGAGTCTTGGCGCGCATATAGAGGATGCCTTGGATGCTTTTTTTTAGTTAACGCACCTATCTGCTTCCAGGCAACCTTACGCCCTCCTTCTTGCAGGACAGACACAATATCTCGGAAGCAATCCTTCAAATACGTGCGCTCCCCAGCATGATTACCCCAAGCAGCTAGGATGTCGAGTTCTTCAGATTCCTTGAAGAACGCTCTGATTGCCTCAAGATTCTTTTGGTGAAGTTCTTCATTTCGCTGTTGAGGTACTGCACCAAAGTTCGTAGCTCTCTGAGGATATAGATTAATCATCACAAATCCATCATAGCCATTATGCTCAGCGAATCCTCGGACTCTTCTCATAGTCGCATCTAACTTCGACTCATTGGCTGTGCTGGGGTTGACCCCGATTACGACCAAGGGCTTAGCCCCCTCACTTGATAGCACATAGCGATGATTTATATCATCACCAATCATCTTATACATAGCTCAAATTATATAGTTAATTGACAGTTGCCTATCCCAAGCCCTCAAAAGTAAGACATTCAGGTCATAAAATTAGGAAGTCCCTGAGGCGTCCAGCACATTATTCAGGCAGGCGATCACCTCCTACCTCTGTGGATTGCAGGCTGTCGTAAAGATGATGATGCTGGGAGTACGCACACCAGGCATCGTCTCCCCTCCAATTAGCATACCATCCATCATAGAAGAACACTCATCCAGATAGACGGCATCTGCTCGACCGTCGAAGCGAAATCCGCTTTTCGCTTCCCCCCTCCCTCTCGACTTATCGAAGGAGTACCAGTCGCTACAGAAACCATACCATGCAGGGTCATGGCTGAGATAAGCACGCTGCTCTGCCTGTAGCTTCTTCACCAGTCGACGATTGCCCTTAGCTTTCGCTGCCTTCAGATCCTTCTCTCGCTGGAGTGCCGTCACAAAGAGATCAGCCCGCACCCCACCAGAGAAGATATCGCGGAACTCCGAGGCATAGCCTCCACCAAAGCCATGGGCAGCGATGGGGTCATCGGGTGCGATCTTGTAAGTCTGCCACTGCTTCGTCTGAGGTGTATAAGTCATATAGGTGACATCGGCCTGGACTCGTTGATCGGGCTCATCTACACCTGTGAATGATCCCATAACACCTAAGTACGGGCCGCCGGAAGAAGTGTTGCTTTCATCCAGATTCCTTATAGCTACGAGCTTGAGGAAAGGGCTATGCGGATAAGCCGTCTCCTCACGCCACTCCTTTTGCGGACGGCTGAGGTCGAGAGACAGGACGGTATTGGAGAGCTTCCCATTCACACGACCCCCTATGAGGTAGAGCACATCCTCTATGCGAGCTGAAGCCATCCCACTACGAGGCTCTGGCAAGCTGGGTAGCGGAGTGATCTCCACGCCAAGGCTATCGCTCAGCTGAATCATATAGGCGTCACTTAGGTCTCCCGCAGCAGACTGCCCACCTACGACGATGAGCTTATCACCATACAGCTGGAAGGCCGCATAGGCCGTTGGGTGGGGCAAATGCCCTACGAGCTTCCATCCCATATCCAGCTCCGAAGCCTTTGTCTCACAAGCAAGATTAAATGCGCCAAGATAGTCGGCAATATAGATCTCAGAATAGTAGCGCTTCGCTCCACCCTCTCGAGCTGGACGGTCGGGGTAGTTACACCCACCAGCCATCACAAGTAGTCCCGGACGTAGTTCTCCCGCTATATGCCCCGACACGCCCTTGGCATAGGCGGGATCTAACTGAGGCGTCTTAGCCTCGAACATGCGATAATCCTCTTGCGCCTGTGACGTGCCGTAGCTTCCACCCACCGCAAGCAGGAAGAGAGCCATCAGTCGCACTCTATATAGTATGCTATTCATCATTGTCTATTCACTATTTAGTTTATAGGGACGGAAGTCCTCACCGTGATTTGGTAGCGTAAAGATGAGAATAATCGGCAGCATGACCATAGCCTCCTAACGCCCCCTTCTCGAGAGGGGCTGCTACCGACCTATATAGGTCAGCGGGTGGACCTATATAGGTCACGACGCGGAGCTATACTGGTCGTCGTATCGACCTATATTGGTCGGAGCAGCGACCTATATAGGTTCGCACACCCCACTCCCCAATATGCCCCTCCGAAGAGACACACAAGTCCTTCGCCTTATCGCGAGTATTCCTCTGATTCATCGGGGGGGGAAAGCATCGTTCTCGTGAAGAAAAAAGCGCCATCATGTAGTAGTTTTCCTCTGTCTATGTACGTAGTCTTAAAGACCAGGTACGTAAACCCAAATATCCACGTACATAGATATTAGAGCCACGTACGTAGCCCAAACTTATCTACCACTCGTCCATAACTTTTATCCCTACGCAGAGCAACAACCTCTATATATAATGTATAGTCGAGGGAGGCGGGAAAGGGGTGCATTGTAGCAGGTGAGGGTGAGATTTCGGGGGAAGGAAAGGGGCAATTTCGTCCCTTTTCGGGGGTAGTCAAGAGGAAGAAAAGAGGGGGCAAAGGAGCAAAAAAAATGTATCTCGCTGAGGGATAAAGCGGTGCGATTTTGGGCTGAACTTTGGAGGGAAAGTGCGGTTTTGTTTTTGTAGCTTTGCACAAACTTTGATTGGATTGCTTCGGGAGTCCACTCGTAAATATCACATTTTCAATAACCATCATGACAGAGAGCAAACGCGCTTTATCTGAATACGTTTACCAAAGTAAGTATTCCTTGTTCCGCGAAGACTTGGGTCGTAAAGAGACCTGGGACGAGAGCGTCGAACGTATCCGCCAGATGCACCTGACACACCTGGAGCGCATCGCCCCCCAGGCGCTGCAAGACGAGTGGTTCATGACCCAGTTCAATGAGGCCATCGACTACTACAAGCTGAAGAAGTTCGTTGGGTCCCAGCGCAACCTCCAGTTCGGCGGTGAGCCCGTCCTGAAGTCCTCAGCGAAATCTTATAACTGTAGCTACTCGCACTGTGACCGCCTTGAGGTCTTCCGCGAGATCGAGTGGCTCCTGCTCAGTGGCTGCGGCTGCGGCCTCTCCGTAGAGCAGGCTCACGTAGACAAGCTCCCCGCACTCCTCCCCGCCAGTGAGCTGTCTCAGGAAAGCGAAGCCTATGTCATCGGTGACAGCATCGAGGGCTGGGCTGACTCCATCCACCGCCTCCTCGAATACTATTTCATCCCAGGGGTAAAGAAGCCCGTCTTCGACTACTCTGAGATTCGCCCCAAGGGTGCTAAGATCGCTAAGCGCTTCATCGCTCCTGGACCTGACGGTCTGCGTATGGCACTGGATAAGATCCGTGCCCTGATGAATGCTGCCGTCGCAGCTGGTCAGAAGCGTCTCTCTGCTCTGCAGTGCACCGACATCATCGCTCATCTGGCGGACTCTGTCCTCTCGGGTGGTGTCCGTCGCTCGGCGCTGATGATCCTCTTCTCTCCCGAAGACACGGAGATGGTGAACTGTAAGCACGGCGACTGGTTCACTACCAATCCTCAGCGTGCTCGCTTCAACATGTCGGCCGCTCTCAACCGCGGCGAAGTCGATCGCTCGCTCTATGAGTCGCTCTTCCAGGCGATGCGCACGAGCGGTGACCCCGGTCTCTACTGGAGAGATAAGTTCGGCGTAGGCTGTAACCCCTGCTGCGAAATCGGCTTCTTCCCCACGGACAAGAATGGCGATACGGGCTGGCAGGTATGTAACCTCGCCTCCATCAACGGGATGGAGTGTACGAGCGAAGAGGAGTTCTACAAGATCTGCCGCTGCGCGTCTACGCTCGCTACCGTGCAGGCTACCTACATGGACTTCCCCTACCTCGGACAGGCTACGACGAACATCATTCAGGCCGATCCCCTCATCGGTGTATCCATCGGCGGGATCATGAACAACCCTCAGATCCTCACGAACAAGGATATCCTCGCCGTCGGGGCTATGCAGGTGCGCCAGCAGAACTCTCAGTGTGCTCGCATCCTCGGCATCAACCCCGCCAGCCGTACGACCTGCGTCAAGCCTGACGGTACGGTGAGCCTCCTGCTCGGTATGACCTCGGGTATCCACGGTGCTTACGCTAAGCGCTACCTGCGCAGCGTCGAGGCCAACATCGAAGAGCCCAACCTCAAGGCTTACGAAGAGGCTAACCCCAAGGCTGTACAGCCTAACATCTTCAAGCCCGCTACGGACAAGAAGATCTTCTTCCCCATCGAAGAAAGCGAAGACACTCTTCTGCGCAGCGAACTCAGTGGCGTCAAGCTCCTCGAGTACGTCAAGCTCGTCCAGCAGAGCTGGGTCATCCCCGGCATGAGCGACATGGAGTCTCCCATCAAGAATAATGTATCGAACACCGTCGACGTGCCCAACGACCAGTGGGATGCCGTCTGCGACTGGGTCTGGGAGAACCAAGACCACATCGCTGGCGTGACCTTCCTCTCCACCTACGGCGATATGGACCTGCCTCAGGCTCCTATGTGCAAGGTCTCGACGGCTGAGGAGATCCTCCGCGAATACGGCGTCGGTAGTATGTTCGCTTCGGGTCTCGTCGTGGACACGATCGAGGTCTTCGGTGACCTGTGGAAGGCTTGCGAATCAGCTCAGGGCCGTGGCGAGCAGCTCTTCGTCTCGGACTACGCTATCGATGACTACATCCAGCGTCACAGCGTCGAGGGCGAAGCCCCCTGCCTGGACCGTGAGCACGTGCGTGGCATCCTCTCAGCACGCCTGCAGGACAAGGTCGAGAACCTCGCTGCTAAGCGCGATATCGTCCGCCGTATCGAGAAGTTCGCCCACAACTACTACCGTGGCGACATCTACAAGGCGGTGAACGTGCTGAAGAGCGTCAATAACCTCCACCTCTTCGAGGTCCTGAAGAAGACGTACAAGCCCGTTGACTGGAAGAGCGTCGACTTCTCTGGCAAGCAGTTCACCAATGCCGATGAGCTTGGTGCAGCCTCCTGCGCTGGTGGTGCCTGCGAGATCAAGTAACGACTCCCCCGCCTCCCTGTGAGGCACTCAAATAAAGCACAAGCCCCCGAGTAAGCAAGTGAGCTTACTCGGGGGCTTGTCTATTGGGGGAAAGGGCCTCGTAGCTGGGCTACAAGACGCCCAAATCGAGGGAGAGGAAGCGGCGTATATACGCGGGGAAATCTCCGTATATACGGAAATATTTTTTCGTATATGCAGAAATTTATTTCCGTATATGCGAAAATTCGGCGCCTTATATACGGGCGTCCATCCCTATTTCTTCTGCTTGACGACCAGATTCATTAGGAATAGGATGACGATAGCGCCGATGGCTCCCGTCAGGATAGAGCCGATCCAGCCTTCGCCCAAGGAGATGTTGAAGACCTTCTCCAAAAGCCAAGAGCCCACGCCACTCCCCAGAATACCGACGACGATATTCCCGAGAAGGCCAAGGCCACTGCCTCGATAGATAGTCCCGCCCAGCCATCCGGCCAGGGCTCCTGTAATCAGTGTTGCGATCATACTTATAAGCTTTACTATTAAATTCAGCTACGAAGGTACGGTTTATTGGTTGGATGGCAAGACACCAAGGATCGGTACCTTCCCCCTTACGCTCAGGCCTCCTCAGGCTTCCCATAAAAGAGCCACCCCACCGTCAGCACGGAGCTAACGGTGGGGAGGCTTTGTATTGGACTTCGCCAGCCACCCGAAGGAGGCAAGGCGAGCGGTGTACTATCCGCCGAAGTCGTCGAAGAAGAGCTGGCTACGCGGTACGCCGAGGTCTTCGAGCATCACCTTCACGGCGTTGGCCATAGGACCAGGGCCGCACATATAGTACTCGATATCTTCGGGCGCATCGTGATCCTTCAGATAGTTATCGTAGATGACCTGATGGATGAAGCCGACGTAGCCGGTCCAGTTGTCTTCGGGCTGGGGGTCAGAGAGCGCGATGTGGAAGCTGAAGTTGGGGAACTGCTTCTCGATCTCGCGGAAGTCCTCTTCGTAGAAGATCTCCTTCTTGCTTCGTGCACCGTACCAGTAAGAGACCTTACGGCCCGTGTGGAGCGTGCGGAAGAGGTGGAGGATCTGAGCACGCAGAGGAGCCATACCAGCACCACCACCGATGTAGAGCATCTCAGCATCCGTATCCTGGATGTGGAAGTCCCCATAAGGACCGCTCATGCGGACCTTGTCCCCAGGCTTCAGCGAGAAGATGTAGGACGAGGAGATACCAGGAGAGACGGGGAGCCACTTGTGCGTAGCGCGGTCCATAGGAGGCGTAGCGATACGGACGTTGAGCGTGATGATGTTCCCTTCGGCAGGGTAGTTAGCCATCGAGTAAGCACGGATCGTCTCCGTATCATTCTTACAGGTCAGGCTCCACATATCGAAGTGATCCCAGTCGCCACGGAACTTCTCATCGATGTCGTAGTCGGCATACTTGATATCATAGGGAGGGATGGTGATCTGTGCGTAGCTACCGCTCTGGAAGTTCATCACTTCACCCTCGGGGAGCTTCACGACGAACTCCTTGATGAAGGTTGAGACGTTGCGGTTCGAGACGACTTCACACTCCCATTCCTTGACGCCGAAGACCGACTCAGGTACGATGACCTGCATGTCTTCCTTGACCTTGGTCTGGCAAGCCAGACGCCAGTGTTCCTTCTGCTCCTTGCGAGAGAAGAAGCCCGTCTCAGTAGGCAGGATTTCTCCACCACCTTCGACGACACGGCAGCGGCACTGACCGCACGAACCGCTACCACCGCAAGCGGAGGAAAGGTAGATATTCTCACCCTGCAGAGTGCTCAGCAGCGTACCGCCGATGGGTACTTCAGCTTCCTTCTCCCCATTGATGGTGAGCTTGACGTTGCCTGATGGGACGAGCTTGCTCTTAGCGACAAGCAGGACGATCACCAGGAGCAGTGTGACCACGAGGAAGATGCCCACACTGACGAGTATAATGGTTGTATTCATTTCGTTGAGTCTTCGCTTTCGTTACATCTTGACACCAGAGAAGCTGAGGAAGGCAATCCCCATGAGCGCCGTGACGATGAAGGTGATCCCGAGGCCACGCAGGGGCTTGGGCACATCAGAGTACTGGAGCTTCTCACGGATAGCAGCCATCCCGACGATAGCGAGCATCCAGCCGATACCGGAGCCGAAGCCATAGATGGTAGCTTCACCGATGGTGGGGAATTCACGCTGCTGCATGAAGAGTGATCCACCGAGGATAGCACAGTTCACAGCGATCAGCGGGAGGAAGATCCCGAGCGAAGCGTAGAGCGAGGGGCTGAAGCGCTCGACGAGCATCTCCACAAGCTGTGTGAAAGCGGCGATGACGGCGATGAAGATGATGAAGGAGAGGAAGGAGAGATCTACACCTGCGGCATCAGCACCGATGAGCCAGTCAAGCGCCCCCTGCTTGAAGACCTTGGTCTCGAGGAGGTAGTTGATAGGCAGCGTACAGGTCAGGATAAACGTGACAGCGATACCCAGGCCAAAGGAGGTCTTTACGTTCTTCGATACTGCCAGGAAGGAGCACATCCCCAGGTAGTAGGCGAAGATCATGTTATCGATGAAGATCGACCTAAAGAATAAGGCTAATGAATCCATTCTTTGTTAGTTCTTATTTGCGTGGGTAAAGGTTAGTTTTCCTGAAGCTCCTTGTTGTACGAGCGGTGGATCCAGATGAGCACAGCCACGGAGATAAGTGCCATAGGAGGCAGGATCATCAGACCGTTGTTGACATAGCCGTGGATACCATCGGTAGCGTAGAAGCTCTGAGGGATGATCTGGAAGCCGAGGAGCGTACCAGAGCCGAGGAGCTCGCGGAAGAAGCCTACAGCGACGAGGACAGCACCATAGCCAAGACCGTTCCCGATACCATCGAGGAAGGATTCCCAAGGGCCGTTACCCAGAGCGAAGGCTTCGAGGCGACCCATGAGGATACAGTTCGTGATGATCAGCCCGACGAAGACGGAGAGCTGCTTACTGACGTCGTAAGCATAAGCCTTGAGGACTTCGCTGACGATGGTCACCAGGGTAGCTGCTACGACGAGCTGCACGATGATGCGGATACGGTTAGGGATCGTCTTACGCAGGAGCGAGATGACGACGTTGGAGAAGGCGACGACGACCGTCACAGAGAGTGCCATGACGATAGCGGGCTCGAGCTTAGAGGTTACAGCCAGCGCGGAGCAGATACCGAGCATCTGCACCATGATGGGGTTATTCTTGCTGAGTGGCCCGAGGAGCGTTTCTTTATTCTTTTTATTCCAGAGAGACATGGCTACTGAGCGTTATAGGTTTCAAGAAATTTTTGGAAGGGCTTGAGCGAGGCAGCGAGCATATCGTTCACACCATTGCTGGTGAGCGTACCGCCCGAGATACCATCGACGTAGTCCTTATCCTCAGCCTTCTGGCCATTCTTGACGACAGCGATACCGGTGAAGGCGCCTTCGCGGAAGATGTGCTTACCCTTGAACTGGGCAGAGAAGTGTGGCGTGGAGATTTCAGCACCGAGACCTGGGGTTTCCCCAGCGTTGCCGAAGTCAGCCCCGTCGACCGTAGAGTGGTCAGCGGCATCGATAGCGATGTAGCCCCAGATCTTGTTCCACAGACCTGCACCATTGAGGGGGAGGACATAGAGGGTCTTCCCGTTGACCTCAGCGACGTAGACGGGGAGGTCTTGCTTCTCACCCTTAGCGATGAGCTTATAGGAGAGCTCAGTGTTGGCATTGAAAGCGTCGCTCTTACCGACTTCTTCCCCTTCGAAGGTCTTGACGACCTGGCCCTCTTCGTTGACGAGGAGTTCCTTCTTGATGAGGTCCTTGTAGGTGGAGATGACGGCGGACTTATCAGGGCTCTGACCGAGTGCGCGGAGGATCTGCTGCATCTTGTCGATGTTAGCGTTCTCCTGCTGTGCGGGACGCAGGACGATCGCTGCACCTGCCAGGAGGACTGCAGCGAGGATGACCATCACCGCAGCATAGATCAGTACATAAGAATTCTTATCTCTATTCATCGTTGTAGCGGTGTTGGATTAGTTCTGAGCCTTAGCGGAGAGACGCTTGAGACGCTTCTGCGTATTGCGCTCTACCACGATGTAGTCGATGAGTGGTGCGAAGGTATTCATCAGGAGGATAGCGAGCATCATACCTTCAGCGTACCCGGCATTGAGCACACGGATGAAGACGACCATTACCCCGATGAGGAAACCATAGACCCACTTCCCAGCTTCGGTGCGTGCAGCGGTCACGGGGTCCGTAGCCATGAAGACGATACCGAAGGCGAAGCCACCATAGATGAGGTGGTGAAGTGCAGATACCTGCATAGCGGGCGTCGTGCCAAAGGCGTTGAAGATGGCAGCCATGACGACTACACCGACGACACCAGATACCATGATCTTGTAGCTGGCGATACCCGTATAGATGAGGATGCAAGCCCCGATGAGGATAGCGAGCGTAGAGACTTCACCTACCGAGCCTGGGAGGAAGCCGAGGAAGGCATCCCAGTCGGTGAGAGGACCACCGAGCGTATTGTGGATGTCGGGGAGCATACCCTTAGCAGCAGCGATCTGCCCGAGGGGCGTAGCACCAGAGAAGCCATCGACAGCCTTCTCAGCACCACCGAGCCCGAAGGTCGAGCCGAGGCGTACCCACACGCTGTCACCAGACATAGCGGCAGGGTAAGAGAAGAAGAGGAAGGCACGCGTGATCAGTGCTACGTTGAAGACGTTGTAGCCCGTACCCCCGAAGACTTCCTTAGCGAAGACTACAGCGAAGGCAGTAGCTACAGCGATCATCCACAGGGGAGTCTCCACAGGGATAATCATCGGGATGAGAATCCCCGTGACGAGGAACCCTTCCTGGATCTCCTCATGCTTCATCTGGGCGATGATGAATTCAATACCCAGACCTACAGCGTAGGAGACGATGATCTGAGGCAGCACGGAGAGGAAGCCATAGAAGAAGGTGCTCCAGAAGGAAGCCTCTACACCTACAGCGATATTGTGCTGCAGCCCGACGTTGTACATCCCGAAGAGCAGCGCAGGCAGGAGAGCGAAGATGACTACGCTCATCGTGCGCTTGCTATCGATGGCATCGTGGACGTGAGCGCCACGACGCTTCGAGGTCGTATTGGGGACGAAGAGGAACGTCTCAAAGCCGTCGAAGACTGACTCCAGGGCCGAGAAGCGCCCCCCCTTCGTGAAGGCGGGCTTAATCTTATCGATTTGTTTTCTTAATGCGTTCAAGGTCGTTGTCCTTTTAATGAGTGAAACCTTCTATTAGTTCATTTCCTTGTACAGCTCATCCAGACCCTGACGTACGATCTGCTGGAGAGGTATCTTGGACGTGTCGACGAATTCGCAGACAGAGAAGTCTTCGGGAGCTACCTCATAGATACCGCGAGCCTCCATATCGTTGATGTTGAAGGCAATGATGCTCTTCAGGAGGAACTCAGGATAGATATCCATAGGGAAGACACGGTCGTACTCGCCACTCATGATCATAGCGCGGCGACCACCCTTGACACGGGCATCGAGCACATACTCCTTCTTAGGCATGAGCCAAGAGAAGTAAGAGCGGCTGTGGCTGTACTGGTTGAGACGAGGCATAGCCCAGCCAAAGACCTCGTGCACGTCGTCCCCCTCGGGGATGATCGTGATCTGGTCAATAGAGTAGCTCATGCGGTCGTGCTCTTCATCGACCTTGACACCGGAGAAGACATCCCCCTCGATGATGCGCTCATGCTCACCCTTCTTACCGAGACGGCCTGCGAGGGCTTCGGTGAAGCGGGCACCAGGCAGGACGGTCAGATAGCCCGTCTCCTTGGCTTCGGAGCCCGTGAGAGCGATGGTGCGGGAGAAGTCGACCTTACCGGTCTTGAGGAAGCGGCCGATCACAAGAAGATCGCTGGCCTTGAGCGTCCAGACGGTCTCTTCCTTGTTGATAGGCGCCGTGTGGTTGATCAGCGTACCGACCAGACCTGCGGGGTGTGGCCCGCGGACTTCGACGCGCTCGACACCCGTCACACCCGTCAGTTCGCCAGGAGCGACACCGAGGTAGACCTTACCCGTGGTAAGCTTGGTGAGAGCGGTGAGAGCCAGCTGCAGCTCGTCCTCGCGACCCTGAGCCAGATAGCTGAAGCGGGGAGCAAGGGGAGCGGTGAAGTTCGCCGTGACGAAGATGTCACGGGGCTCAGTCAGAGGATTAGCCAGGCGGTCGTAGGGACGCTGCTTGAAGAAGCTGAACATACCACTCTCCAGGAGGAGAGCAAGTACCTCAGAGCGCTGCATCTTTTCGACCCCAGCCGTGGCGAAGGACTTGTACTCCGTCGTCGCATCGGGGCGTACTTCGACGCTCAGGACCTTGCGCTTGGCACCGCGATTGACAGCGATGACTTCGCCACTGACAGGCGAGGTCAAGCACAGCTCAGGCGCACCCTTGTGGCGCAGCAGAGCATCGCCTGCCAGCACCTTGTCACCTGGGTGAACGATCACTTTAGGGACGAAGCCGATGTAATCATCGGGGACGACGGCATAGCTCTCCGTGCGCTGGGCTGCTGCGAGTTGCGTCTCAGCGGCCTTTCCCTTCAGATTCAGCGTGAGGCCCTTCTTTATCGTGATAATGTTCGGCATAACACGTGATTTGATGATTTGTTTAGTTAAATTATTTGGGTACAAAAGTACACATTCTTTGCCATACTCTACCTATAATAAGGGAGGCAGCGCCCCACCACATCCCCACAACAAGCGAAGAGAGCACACTTAATCTCCTATTCACGGCGTTCCTCCCAGTCTCGCGCGCGTACATTAATTATATAGGCACTCACCCACAGACCTCCTCTTCAAGAGAAGCTCCCCTGACGTCGGATACCCCCTCCTACAGCCCGCTACCCGCCCTCTTACCGAAGGGGACTTCGCAAACCTCACCCAAGGTAGATAAATGAACCTATATTGGTTGGCGGGCTAACCTATATGAGTGCGTGGGTCGAGCTATATAGGATGGCGAAGAAAGCTATATAGCTTTGGACTGAGTCCTATATAGCTTTGTGAAGTGACCTCTATTAGGTTATTGCTCCGTGTATGGATAAAAGTTGTGGACGAGTGGCAGATAAGTTTGGACTACGTACGTGGCTCTAA
>ERZ773008.2326-NODE-2326-length-12482-cov-10.206486_pt1 | contig 12482 bp, 9 predicted proteins | sample MGYA00580664_ERZ773008 | MGnify/ENA primary metagenome ERZ773008 (study PRJEB29015, sample SAMEA2738016) | human oral metagenome | biome: human oral; feature: human-associated habitat; material: dental | place: China | collected 2048 ... | reverse complement strand
GGGCGGCCGCGCTCGACGGCGTCGGCCACGGCCCTGGCCCCGACCTCGTGCAGGTGGACGGCGCCGGCCTCGACGGCGGCCGGGCGCAGCGCACCGGCGTCGGTGAAGTCCCGCCCCGTGGCGACGCGACGTCCGTCCAGGGTCGCCAGGCGGGCGGTGAAGGCGCCCTCCCGGCGGGCGTCGTCGGCGGTCGGCGGAGCGGCGACCGGCCCCGCGGTCCCGGGGGGTCCTGCGGACTCAGCGGACTCAGCGGACTCGGTGAACTCGGCCTCGACCCCCCAGTAGCCGGCCGCGACGAAGGCCATGCGCTCGCGCTCGCGCTCGACGACCAGCCGGGTGGCCACCGACTGGACGCGGCCAGCGGACAGGCCCGCACGTACCTTGCGCCACAGCACGGGGCTGACCTCGTAGCCGACCAGGCGGTCCAGGATGCGCCTGGTCTCCTGGGCGTCCACCAGATGGATGTCCAGGTCGCGGGTGCTGTCCAGGGCGCGAGTGACGGCCTCCCGGGTGATCTCCGTGAAGGTCATGCGGCGCACGGGCACCTTCGGCTTGAGGACCTGGAGGAGGTGCCAGGCGATGGCCTCGCCCTCGCGGTCGTCATCGGTGGCGAGATAGAGCTCGTCCGCGTCCTTGAGGGCCCTGCGGAGCTGGGTGACCGTCTTCTTCTTATCGGGGTTGACGACGTAGTAGGGCTTGAATCCGTCCTCGACGTCGACCGCGAACCTGCCGTAGGGGCCCTTCTTCTCGGCGGCCGGCAGCTCGGAGGGCTGGGCCAGGTCGCGGATGTGGCCGATGGAGGCCTCGACGTCGAAGTCCTCGCCCAGGTAGGCGGCGATGGACCTGACCTTGTTGGGGGACTCGACGATGACGAGCTTGGTGGACACGGCTGCCTTCCTCGCGTTTCTTCCGACGGCACGGCGCCACCGCGGGCCCGCTCGGAGATGCAGGAGGCCGCCGGGCGGCCTCCTGCGGGTGACTGTAACGCATGGTCCGGCGCAGCCGGACACGGATTCGCCTCGCGGTCTCACGCGAGCCGGGCGAATCCCGGCGTCGTCGGCGCCGGACCCGTCCACGACGGCGCCCGGCGGGCTCGCCGACCGGTTGCGCCCGCTCGCCCGTCGGTCGACTCGCCCGTCAATCGACCTGGGCCAGGGCCGACCGGAGCAGTCCGAGGCGCTGACGGATGACGGCCTCGTCGAAGGGCAGGTGCAGGCCGCGGCACTCGGCGGCGAGCGCCGCCATGCCGCGCACCTCGGGGGCGCCCCGGTCGGCGAGGGAGGCGGCCTGGGCGACGGCGCCGGAGGCCCCCCGGCCGCCGTGGCGGTCCACCCAGCGGCTCAGACGGCGAACCATGCGATCCAGGCTCGGCGTGATGCGGCCCAGCTCGGCGTCGAGCGCCGCCGCGCCCTCCTCCACCTCGATGCACAGCGGTCCGAGTCGGGAGAAGCCGTCATCGAGGGCTCCGCACAGATCGTGGATCGACCCCGCGGGATCCTCCTCGCTGCCGTCCAGGACGGACCGGGCGAAGCGCCCGACCATGAGCGTGAGCAGACGCATGAGCGCCACCGAGAAGCGCAGCTCGAGCACCGACTGGCGCAGGACGTCCATGCGGTCGGGCAGGGCGCGCAGCGCCGGCGTCGTGGCGCCGGACAGCTCGATGACCTGGGAGGCCAGGGCGTCCGCCCTGTCCATCGTGTTGAGGGCGCGCCCGCCGACGACCCGCCCGAAGGCCTCGGCGCGGTTGGCCACGTCCAGGAGGACGTCCTCGGTGCCGGCCATGGAGGTCAGCAGCCGCAGGTACTCCTCGAGCTCGAAGACGAGCAGGTTGGTGTCCCTCTCGATCTGGCCGACGACCGTCAGGATCTGGGTCACGGGCCCGGCCACCGGCGGCGGGGCCGGGACGCGCACGCCCGCGGACACCAGGGCGGAGATCTCACGGGGCAGCTGCTCCAGAGTCATCGCCTGCAGCGACTCGATCCCGATGGCTCCCAGCTCGCGGGCCAGCTCGCCGGCGCCGTACTCGCCGATCTGACGGCGCGAGGCGCCGCGCGCGGCCGCCTCGCGCTCGCGGGCGCGCACGACGCGGTAGATCTGCTCGGCGGCCTGCTGCGTGGCGGTGTCCAACGGCTTGGTGCGCACCGACAGATAGCCGCCGTGAATCGGCACGATGGTGGCGAAGACGCGGTAGTCCAAGCCGTCCGCCGCGCGGTTGAGCACGTAGGCGCACACGGGCAGGCCGGCCTGGAGGTCATTCCACATGAGCTTGAAGACGCCGGCCGGCATATCCAGGTGCCGGATGATGTTGTGCGGGGCCCTGATCAGCCGGTCGCGCGTGTAGCGCGACAGGGTGTCGAATGTGCGGTTGGTCCTCAGGATGACGCCCTTGGCGTCAGTCGTCGAGAAAAAGATGTCGTCCGGCCCGAAAAACCGCTCATATCCGACCTGAGACTCCACGTCTGCTCTCTCCTGAATGCTCGTCGCGCGCCCCCGCGAGCGGGGTGCGGCGTCTCATGCCAACTCAGCGATCGCACTGGACACTGAGTTGCTAGCGTCAACCATAGCACTCGCATTATAGGAGAGATCCAGGCCCCGGCAACGCGCGGCCAGCGCGGCCAGCGAGGACATCTCCGGGAATCCCGTGGCGGAGAGGCTCTCCGCCTCGCCCAGCAGCGCGAGGACGTCCCCCTCCGCGCCCTCGCGCAGAGAGGCGTGCTCGCTCTGCAGCGCACGCAGCCAACGATCGAAGGGGCGCCTCGTGCGATCGAGATCGGAGACGACGAGACGCATCGCACTGTCGAGCGCGTCACGCCGAGAGCCGAGATCGTCGCAGGCGGCGCCGACGGCCTCCAGATCGGCGTCCAGGGCGCGATGCAGGTCGGCCATCGCGGCCGGAACATCCTCCTCCGTGCCGTTGACCACCGCGGCGGCGTACGAGCCGAGCACCAGGGTGTGCAGGCGCATGAGGGAGGCCCGGAAGCTCAGCGCCTGGACGGCCCGATACAGCGAGACGACCGTCACCGTCAGGCCGGTCAGCTGCTCGACGGCATGACCGGTGCGCTCGGCGACGCGCAGGCCCACGTCGGGCACCGACGACTCCGGATCCTGACTGTCGAGCATGCCGACGAGCTCGCCGGTGCGGCGCGCCCGGTCGATGATCGCGGGGGCCTCCCGCATCCAGGCGCCCAGACCGTCCAGCAGCGAGCGGCAGCCGCTCATCTGCCCCACGAGCGTGTCGCTGTCGCGCTCGATGTCATGGGCGCCGTCGAGGATCGTGGCCGCCGGCCCCTCCATCCCCTCCTCACGAGCCGGAACACGCACGCGCCTGCCGATCAGGAGCACGGCCTCCGTGGGCAGCGACGCCGTGCTGAAGGCCGTCAACGAGGAGAACCCGAGGGCGTCGAGCTCGGCGAGCAGCGCCTCGGCGCCCTTCTCGGCCACCTCGCGGCGCGAGGCGCCCTTCTCGGCCGCCTCGCGCTCACGCGCCCGCACGCGGCCGTAGATCTCGCGGACCGTGGCGAACGCGCTCTCGTCGAGCGGCTTGGTGCGCACCGAGACGTACCCGTCCTCAATGGCCGTCACCGTCGCGAAGACCCAGTAGTCGCGCCCGTCCCCGGCCCGGTTGAGCACATAGGTGCACACGGGCCGCCCGGCCTGGAGATCGTCCCACATGAGCTTGAAGACGCCGGCCGGCATGTCGTCATGCCGGATGATGTTGTGCGGCGCGCCGACCATCTCCTCGCGCGGGTGGCGCGCGAGCGTCATGAAGGTCTGATTCGCATTGCGGATGACGCCTTTAAGATCGGTCGTCGAGAAGAAGACGTCCTCGGCGCCGAAGAGGCGCTCATTGCCCTGGATGGTTTCCACGCAGTGTCCCGGTACGGTAGAAGTGAAATCTATGCATCGGTAAGCCTGCCTCACGCTGCGGCACCGGCGCACATCGTCAATGGTTACAAAGGCGTAACACAGCCTCGGAATGGCCTATAAGCGGCACATATCACACTCGTTTCCCATACCATCGTCCCATCATCGGCCCATCGACAACGGGATACCCGTCACACAGTCCCGGCACAGGAAACTTCTGTTGGATAGGCGCATGACCACCTCCGCTGAGACCCTCACTCGCCCTGACGGCTCACCCGTGCGCGTCCTCGTCGTCGACGACGAGCAGATGCTGGCCGACCTGCTGGCCTCGGCGCTGCGCTACGAGGGGTGGGAGGTGACCACCGCGGGCACCGGCGTCGCCGCCGTGCGCGCCGCCCGGGAGATCGAGCCCGACGTCATCGTCCTGGACATCATGCTGCCCGATTTCGACGGCCTGGAGGTCATGCGCCGCATCCACGGCCGCCAGGCGAACGTGCCCATCCTCTTCCTGACGGCGAAGGACGCGGTGGAGGACCGCGTCGCGGGACTGACCGCGGGCGGCGACGACTACGTCACCAAGCCCTTCTCCCTGGAGGAGGTCGTCGCCCGGCTGCGCGCCCTCCTGCGACGATCCGGGGCGAGCGCCGAGCAGCAGGACGACCTGCTGGAGGTCGGGGACCTGCGCATGAACGAGGACTCCCACGAGGTCTGGCGAGGAGAGGACGAGATCCGCCTGACGGCCACCGAGTTCGAGCTGCTGCGCTATCTCATGCGCAACCCGAAACGGGTCCTGTCCAAGCCCCAGATCCTGGATCGGGTGTGGAACTACGACTTCGGCGGGCAGGCGAATATCGTCGAGCTCTACATCTCCTATCTGCGCCGCAAGATCGACAAGGGCCGTGAGCCGATGATCCACACCATGCGCGGCGTCGGCTACGTGCTCAAGCCCGCCGGTCCGAGCGGACCGCAGGGCTGAGGTCCGCCCGGTTCGGCCCGTGAACGCCCCTCCGCCGTTCTCCGCGCTCCATCCGCGCAGCCTGCGCACACGACTCGTCGTCGGCGTCCTCGGCCTGGTGCTCGTCATGGCCGCCGCGATGGGAGCGCTCTCCACCCTCACGCTGCGCCACACGCTCATGAACCGTCTCGACGACCAGCTGACGGCGGCCTCCCACCGCGCCGACGTGCGTCGTCACGGGACGAAGCACGACGAGTCCGCCCTCAACGACGACTCCCGCAGGAGCGCGGAGGACGCGGCGAACGGGGAGAAGAGGGAGGAGCCCGCCGACCCGTCGTCCGCCGGCCCGACCGCGGCGCCGTCGTCGGCTTCCTCCGGGCAGCCGCCCGGCGCCTGCGAGACCCGGGGCCCGGACGGGGCGAAGCCGGTTCCCGCGGGTCTGGACGCCGCCGGGCAGCCCACCGGCACGCTGACCCTGATCGCCTCCGGTGCGCGCGACGACCAGAACGACGGGGGCGCCGATCTCGCCTCCTCGACCGTGACGGCCGGGTACATCGACGACGACGGCCGCTACCAGGAACTGACCCGTGCCGAGTGCGAGGCGCTGCTGTCGCTGGAGGCCAACGGACGGCCGGTGACCGTCGACATCGGGTCCCTGGGCTCCTACCGGGTGCTGGCGGCCAAGGACGCCGAGACCGGCGACATCGTCATCACAGGCCTGTCGATGAAGGTCGACAACGCCCTCGTGCGCACCCAGCTGCTCATCGAGGGCGCCATCGCCGTCGCCGGCACCCTCGTCGTGGCACTGGCGGGGCGCGTCATGGTGCGCTCCTCCCTGGCGCCCCTGGCACGGGTCGCGTGCACGGCCGAGCGCGTCGCCTCCCAGCCCCTGGCGCACGGCGAGGTCAGCATCGACGAGCGGGTGCCCGAGGCGGATCTGGGATCCTCCCTGGAGGTCGGCCAGGTCGGTTCTGCGCTCAACACCCTGCTCGGCCATGTCGACGAGGCCCTGACGGCGCGCCAGCGCAGCGAGACCCAGGTGCGGCAGTTCGTGGCCGACGCCTCCCACGAGCTGCGCACCCCCCTGGCATCGATCCGCGGCTACGCCGAGCTCATCGCCCGGGAGGGGGCCGACGCCGCCCTTCCCGAGGAGGCCGTGCACGCCCTGGACCGCGTGCACTCCGAGTCGCTGCGAATGACCCGGCTCGTGGAGGACCTGCTGCTCCTGGCGCGTCTCGACGCCGGGCGCGAGCTCCGGCACGACGAGGTCGACCTGGTCGGCATCCTGCTGGACGCGGTCTCCGATGCGCACGCCGCGGGCCCCGACCACACGTGGGATCTCGATCTCGCCGTTCTCGACGCGCCCGCGGACCTGAGCGAGAACGAGCTCGAGGACTTCGAGCCCGAGCCCCCACTGGTGCTGGGCGACGAGGCGCGCCTGCGCCAGGTGATGGTCAACCTGCTGGCCAATGCCCGTGTTCACACTCCCGCGGGCTCGCACGTGACCGTGACCCTGACGCGTCGGTCGGCCGCAGGGGCCGATGGCGGCCCCCGGGACGGTGCGGGGACCGAGGCGTCCGCCGGGCCCCCGGCAGGGGCAAGAACTTCCACCGGCTTCTCGGCGAGGGCCGGCGCCCCCGGCGGCCCCCCGGCGAGGGCCGTGCGCGGGGGCGAGGAGCTCGTCATCACGATCGCCGACGACGGCCCGGGCATCGACCCGGAGGTGCGCAGCAGGATGTTCGAGCGTTTCGCCCGCGGGGACGCCTCGCGGGAGCGGCGCACCGGGTCGACGGGCCTGGGCATGAGCATCGCCCTGGCGATCATCCAGTCCCATGGCGGCACCCTCACCGTGGACTCCCAGCAGGCTCCCGAGGGGTCGCCCGAGGACGCGCCGCACGGCACCGCCTTCACGGTGACGCTGCCCGCCGCCGAGTAGTTGCCCGCCGCCGAGCAGCGGGCCGACAGCACTCAAGGGCCCGGAACTGCCCATACGCCACCATGCGGGCCGGCGACTCTCCCTCCGGAGGCGCGCAGCGCCGACCCGGGCGGCGACGCGTGCGCGCAGTCGGGGCGTCAGTCGAGTCGCTTGTGCCGCGCGGTTCCCCAGTCGGTCAGACTCACCAGAGCCGCCATCGCCAGGCAGGCGACTCCCACGACCGCGGCCGACCCGGTGGCGTAGGAGGCGAAGAGCACGCGGCGGGAGGCCAGCTCATCGGCTCTCGCCCAGACCCACACCCCCAGCACCACCGCCACCAGCGTGCTGCCCGCGCCGAGCACTGCGAGGAGCGTGTTCCCGGCCTTCTGAGTCCGCAGGCGCGGAAGAGTCGGCGTCGTCGCGCGGACCGGACCATTCTCCGGTCCCCGCGCCGCGCCTCCGTCCGATCCCCCGCCCGAGTCCCCCGCGGCCCCCTCGGCACGCGCATGCGGAGCGGCTCCGTAGAAGGCGGAGTCCCAGGCTCCCCCGGCCACGGCGACGGCGCCCCAGGCCACGGGAACGAGAACGGCGGCCAGCACGTCGGAGGGGCGGTGCCACTGGCACACGAGGGTGGAGTATCCCATCGCGATGGCGAACAGCGCCCCCGCCCAGGCCGACAGCGCCCGCCATCTCCTGCCGGACAGCAGGATGAGGGCGACGGCGGCCGAGGTCGCCATGGTCGTATGGCCCGAGGGCAGGGTGTTGGCGTTGTCCCAGCGCGCGGAGATGTCGTAGTCAGGCCGCCACAGGATCCAGTACTTGAGGGCCTGAGCGGACAGGTTCGACCCCACCACCGCGATGACGGCCCACACCGCCCGACGGTGACTCCTCCTGAGCAGGCCGATGAGAAGGATGACGGCGACCAGGCCCGCCGCCGCCTGCATGGAGACCACCGAGAGCAGGGTGCGGGCGTGGCCGGTGACGTAGTGCGCCCCGATCTCCGAGCCCTTCAAGGCGGCCGCCTCCAGCACCTGCCCCCTGTGAGAGAGCACGAAGACTCCCCACAGGCAGAGGACCGCTCCCAGGCAGAACGCCGCGAGCAGCGCTCCGCGCAGGCGCATGCGCTCGGCGGGAGTACGAGCGCGTAGACGGAAAGGTGCCACCGGCAGATCGTAGGAGCCGATCCTGGGAGTGTCGGTGGGACGCCTCGCCCTATCGAGTACGACGTGCGCCACACAGGACCGTCGACCACGACCTTCGAGCAGTCCGGAGCTCCCCGCCGGGGCCCGCGATCACCGGCGTGTCGGCGCGCCCGTGCGGCATGGCGACCGCCGACCGGACCGGCGGGAGAGCTGTCGGAGTGGTCGAGGCGACCGAGGACGAAGCCGTGAGACGTCGGGCGCGTTACGGGAGCATCAGGAAGCCGTCTCCCGCCAGCGCCCGTGCGGCCGCCACGAGGTCGGCCCGCAGCGCCTCGGCGTCGGCGCCCGGCAGTCCCATCAGCGCCGACACCGCACTCGCGATCTGGGCCACGCTCAGCTCGCCATCGGCGACGTCCACCAGTGCCGCGAGCGCGGTGTCGGCGCGCACCGCGCGGCCGAATCCCCCGCCCTGGCGGATGAGAATGAGGGTCGGGTCGCTCGCGCCGGGTCGCAGATGACGTTCCTGAGTGACGTCGGGGGCGACGACGGGGTGGAGCGCGGCGACCTCGTCGTCGCTCATGGCGGCCAATCGACTGCGCACGGCGACGACCTGCGCCACGTGCTCTCCCAGCGGCCCGGACGGGGCGGCGCCCACCTCCTCCAGGATCCGCCACGGCTCGCGCCGACCGTCGTCGGAGGCGGGACGGTGCAGGATCAGATAGCCGAGGCCGATCCCCTCGATGTCGCGGGCGGCGAAGTCGTCGATCCAGGAGCCCAGCCGGGCGTTGAAGGCGGTCTCGTCGCGCTCGGGGGAGACGCCGCCGTCGCGCAGCCACATGGCGGCGTACTCCACCGGGTCCTGTCTCTCGCGCTGGATCACCCAGGCGTCGAGGTCGTCCGGCAACCAGGCGCGCACCTGCTCGCGCCAGTCCCGCCCGCGGTGATGCTCCCAGTTGCCGAGCATGACGGCGGTGCCGCCGGGGCTCAGGTGCTCGCCGACGGCGGGGACGAGGACGGGCAGCAGCGGAGCACCGGCGTCGCGGTACTCCATGAGGGGCAGACCGGCCTCGCGCACGGAGGACGGTGTGAGGACGAAGGGCGGGTTGGAGGCGATCAGATCGAATGCGCGACCGGCCAGGGGCTCGAGGAACGAGCCGCGGATCAGCTCGAGGCGATCGGGGTCGGTGCCGGCCAGGGCCGCGTTGAAGGCGGTGAAGGCCAGAGCGCGCTCGGAGATGTCGGTGGCGGTCACGCGGTCGGCGTGTCGCAGGAGGTGAAGGGCCTGAATGCCGCAGCCGCAGCCGAGGTCCAGGGCCGTGGCGACGGGGTCGCGCGGGGTGAGGGAGGCCAGTGTCAGGCCCGCCCCACCGATGCCGAGAACGTGGTCGGGGGCGAGCTCGCGACCGGTGGTGAGCTCGCCCAGGTCGGAGGCGACCCACCAGCGCACGTCGCCGTCGCGGTCGTGGGCCTCGTGAGGGCGCAGATCGACGGCGGCGCGCACGACGGCCGGGGCCGGAGACCCGGTGGTCGCAGACCCGGCGTCGGCGGAGGAGGCGCGCGTCGGGGCGGAGCCCGGCTCCGGGGCGGTGTCGACGGCGTCGGCGTCGGCGTCGGGGGACTCGTCCCGCCCGACGGGGACGACGAGGCCCATGGCGAGTGCTCCCGCGGTGCGGGTGCGCCGCAGCACCGCGTCGAGCTCCTCCGCGGGGACGGGCTCACCGAGCATGAACAGCGCGGTCAGAACGGCTGCGGGACTCGGATTCGCGCCGGCGGCGCGGTCCTCGGCGAGCACGGCGCGCAGGGCCCGCACCGCCGGGAAGCGCAGCTCGCGGCGCAGGGCGTCGTCGGCGACCGGGCCCAGGAGGTGCCGGGTGGACTCCACGCCCCAGCCCGAGGCCTCGAGGTCGGCGCGCAGGGAGGCGATCTGCTCGGGCGAGGCGGTGGGAGCGGGCGGCGACGCGGGAGCGGCTGATGCGGTCACGCCCGCGACGGTACCCGGACCGACTCGGTCCGTCTCAGTCCGCCGGGCGCGCGGCGAGCCCGCGGTACTGGACGAGCTCGACCCCCGACGTCGTCGATATGGCTGATCAGCATGAGCCCGTCCGTGCGGTGATCCTCCGCGAAGACGCGCAGCGCCTCTGCCCCCCACCGGGCCAGCGAGAGGCATTCATAAACTTCCCCGGTCTTCTTGTCGAAGATAGGTTGTTGAAACTTATCGTCTCTGACTCTAATGTGATGCGCGACGTCCGACCGCCAACGAGTCGCCGTGCCAGTGGGCCTCGCACGACGGCGCAGGCGGGACCGCCCGGCGCCGACCGACGCAGCCCCGGACCGGCCGACATGACAGACCGCGACCGACCAGCAACATCAGGAGAGAGTCCTCATGCCCGTTCTCACCATCGGCGACCGCTTCCCCGCCTACGAGCTCACCGCCGTCGTCCCCGGCGATCTCAAGGACATCGAAGCCGATCGCCCCGAGGACTACTTCACCACCGTCTCCTCCGCCGTCCCCGAGGGCACCTGGCGGGTCGTCTTCTTCTGGCCCAAGGACTTCACCTTCGTGTGCCCCACCGAGATCGCCGCCTTCGGCGATCTCCACGAGGACTTCAAGGACCGCGACTGCGAGGTCGTGGGCGTCAGCGTGGACAACGAGTACACCCACTACGCCTGGCGTCGCAGTCACGACAAGCTCCAGAACCTCCCCTTCCCCATGGCCAGCGACCTGAGCCGCGAGCTCGTCGAGGCCCTGGGCATCAAGCGCCCCACCGGCGAGGCCGACCGCGCCACCTTCATCGTGGACCCGAACAACGTCATCCAGTCGGTCTCCGTGACCGCCGACTCCGTCGGCCGCAACACCGAGGAGGTTCTGCGCCAGCTCGACGCCCTCCAGTCCGACGAGCTGTGCGCCTGCAACTGGAGGGCGGGGGCGGCCGCCATCGACGCCCTGTCCGAGATGAAGGACTGAGTCCGGTGGTCGCTCGACCGCCGAGCCGGCCGTTCATCTCAATCCACTCCACCACCGGCAATCTCACGAAAGACGAGGATCACCATGACCATCGCCACCCTGCGCTCCGCCCTGCCCGACTGGGCCAAGGACCTGTCGCTCAACCTGTCCACCCTCACCCGCGCCACCACGCTGACCGAGCAGCAGCGGTGGGGGACGTTCCTGGCCGCGGCCGCCGCCACCCGTCACGAGTCAGTCCTCGTGCAGGTCTCCGAGGAGGCCCGGAAGCACCTGAGCGATGAGGCCCGATCCGCCGCGCTCGGCGCCGCCTCGATCATGGCGATGAACAATGTCGCCTACCGCACGCGCCACTTCCTCGGCGGCGACTACGACAACGAGCGCGTGGGCCTGCGCATGAACATCATCGGCACCTCCGGCGGCGTGGAGAAGGTCGACTTCGAGCTGTGGAGCCTGGCCGTGTCCACCATCAACGGCTGCGAGAAGTGCGTGACCGCCCACGAGGCCACGGTGCGCGGCGAGGGCCTGAGCACCGAGCAGGTCTGGGAGGCCGTGCGCATCGCCGCCACCCTGACCGGTGTGGCCCAGGCGGTCGGCGTCGTCGAGACCCTCGACTGACCCCGCTCTGAGCACGACGGCGGCCGCCCGTTCCGAGGAGGAGCCGGGCGGCCGCCGTCGTTCGTTTCAGGGGCCTGTGACGCTCAGCTGCGGGGGTCGACGTCGATGGCGCCCTGGACGTCGTCGAAGAGCAGGTTGGAGATCTCGACCTGGACCTTCTCGACCTGGGGGACATCGTGCAGGAGGAGCGGGTCGTCCGAGGAGGTCTGCAGGGCAAGCGTGCCGCAGCCGAAGAAACGGTCGGTGACGTCCTTGTCCAGCTGGATGTCGGAGATCCGGGTCAGGGGCAGGTCGTGGCCGCTGCGGTTGAAGATACCGGAGCGGGTGATGATGCGCTTGGTGGTGACCGTGTAGGTGTGCGTGTACCACTGCAGCCACGGCACGAGCAGCAGGGGGACACTCAGGACGACGACCGCCACCCAGATCGCCAGGAGGCCCCACGGCTGCCAGCTGGTCGGGGCCATGACCGAGGCGACGACGCCGACCACCAGCAGGAGGATCTCGACGACGAACCGCCACAGGAGGACCTTGATGTGGGTATGCATGTGCCGTACCACGACCTCGTCGCGGCTCAGGAGCTTCTTCGACAGTGTCATGGCTCCATCGTGCCAGGATGCCTGAGGTTCGCGCACCTGAGACGAAGGGGCCGGATGGCTCGCCTGATCAGCAGTCGGGTGTCTCCACCTCACTGGCTGAAGCACAGGCCGAGTACTTATCGGACACTGGCAGGTTGTGAGCGGGACACCAACGTGCCATCGGCCGAGACGGGCGCGGCAGTGCCGGAGCACTCACGGGGCGGGGCGCGTTCACCCGGTGAGCATGCTCATCCCCACCGAGGCGACCACCGGTGCGATGCCCAGGATGACGAAGGCCGGCAGGTGGCAGGCGCCCAGCGGTAGGACGAGGCGGACCGCCAGGCGCTCGGCGGCCTCCTCGTCGCGGGCGTGCCGCCCCGCGCGCAGGCTCGCCGCCGTCGCCGCCAGGAGCGCAGCCGGCGAGGCCCCGTCCTCCCAGCCGGGACGCAGG
>ERZ773008.2323-NODE-2323-length-12486-cov-3.081168_pt1 | contig 12486 bp, 10 predicted proteins | sample MGYA00580664_ERZ773008 | MGnify/ENA primary metagenome ERZ773008 (study PRJEB29015, sample SAMEA2738016) | human oral metagenome | biome: human oral; feature: human-associated habitat; material: dental | place: China | collected 2048 ... | reverse complement strand
AGCCGACACGACATCGAAAATTTTATCATCCGTCATGGCGCCATCAATTGTATCACGGCGTACGGCGCTGCAAAATTCCGCGCCGTATTTTACGCTACAAATTTTCCTTCTGCGCTGGGCGGCACTAAATCCGCCCTCGAGCCTGACGTTGCAAATCTAGCGTCAAACGCCGTAAATTTCATCCACGCACGCGGCAAAATTTCGCGCCTCACACATAGATATACTCGCTCATCAGCGGCTGCAGCCCGCCTGCGCGGATCGCCTCGCAGACCTCGCTTACGCTGCGCGCGTCGCTGATCTCGAACTGCTCGTCGCCCCTCTGCTCGCTGTGCCCGCCGATACCCACGCTTACGCCTGCCGAAATTTTACTCGCCGCGATCCTAATCGCGTTGTCGCGGAAGCCCGCCCTCTCGCGCGTAGAGATCGTGATCTGTGCACTTGGCAGCAGCAGCCGATACGCGCACATGACCTGCAGCAGCTCGCGCTCGCCGACGTCTTTCGGGTTTATTTTGTCGTTGTTGATGATCGGGCGCAGGCGCGGCACCGAAAAGGCAATCTCGGCGCGCGGATACTTGCGCTGAAGCAGCCATGCGTGTACGCCCGTCGCAAAAGCATCGCGGCGGAAATCCCCGAGCCCCAAAAGCGCCGCAAAGCCCACGCCGCGCATACCGCCTCTAATCGCGCGCTCTTGGGCTGCGAAGCGATACGCAAAAACGCGCTTGTTGCCCGCAAGATGCAGCTGCGCGTAGCGCGCGGGATCGTAGGTTTCTTGAAAAACGGTGACAAAATCGACGCCGCAAGCGTGCAGATAGGCGTAGTCGGCGGAATTTATCGGATAAATTTCGACGCCAATTACCTTAAAATACTGCCGCGCGAGCTCGCAGGCGCGCCCGATGTAGCGCACGGGGCTGTTTTTCTCGCTCTCGCCCGTGAGGATCAAAATTTCCTCCAGCCCGCTTTCCGCGATCGCCTCAAACTCCGCCTTTAGCTGCACTTCATCGAGCCTTGCGCGCGCGATTTTGTTTTTGCAGTTAAAGCCGCAGTAAACGCACAGATTGTCGCAGTAGTTGGAGATGTAAATCGGTGTAAAAACGGCGATGTTGCTGCCAAAATGCGCGGCCTTCTCGCGCGCTGCGGCTTGCGCGATCTGCTCCAGATACTCGCCCGCGCGCACGCTTAGTAACGCTGCAAAATCGCGTAGAGTTCTATTTTTCGCGCCGATCGCCCTTTGCACGTCCGCCTCGCTCGCCTCCTCGCAAAAGCCCTCGCGCAGAGCAAGCGTGCTCTGCATTATCTCGCTTCCGATATCCTCCATGCCCGCTAGATAGCCGGTTCCCATCATCTTTAAAATTTTCCTTTTAAATTTTCATTTAAATTCCACGCGGCACGCTTTTGCGTGTAAATTCTTGCCGCGCAAATTTTAAAATTTCATATTGTACCGCGCCGTGCGAAATTTTAAAATTTCACGCCATGTCTATCGGCTGCTACGCCGAGCTTGCGCGATATGTATCCGTCAACCCAAGAAATGCAAATTCCGCGCAAAAAAACACGGCTCGCGCAATCAAACGCGCTTAAAATTTTAACCGCTACCTCAAAAATCCCGTTAGCGGCGAGCTTGCGCAGGCTGTTTTGCAAACGGCGCCGAGCCCCGCCAGATAGGCATCGCGCCCCGCCTGCACGCCGAGCGCAAACGCCCGCGCCATCAGCGCCAGATCCCCGCTCGTGGCGATCGCCGTATTTACCATCACCGCAGCGCAGCCCATCTGCATCGCCTCGCAGGCCTCGCTAGGCGCGCCGAGCCCCGCATCTACGATGATCGGCACGTCGATTTCGTCTAGCAAAATTTCGATCATCCCGCGCATCATCAGCCCGCGATTAGAGCCTATTGGCGCAGCCAGAGGCATCACGGCGGCAGCCCCCGCGCTTACTAGATCGCGCGCGACGCACAGATCGGCGTGCATGTAGGCAAGCGGCACGAAATCCTCGCGCGCCAGGGCCTCGCAGGCCTTGATCGTCTCGGCGTTGTCGGGCAGAAGGTACTTACTGTCGCCTATGATCTCGATCTTTACGAAGTCGCCGCAGCCCAGCTCGCGCGCGAGCCGTGCGATCCGCAGCGCCTCCTCGGCGTTTCGCGCGCCGCTGGTATTCGGCAGCAGCGTGACGCCGCGGGGGATGAAATCCAAGATATTGCGGCTCTTGCTTTCGTTCACGCGGCGCAGCGCAAGCGTGACGATCTCGCAGCCCGCGTGCCGCACGCAGGCATCTATCATCGCGTGATCGAACTTGCCAGAGCCCATTATAAGGCGCGAGCTAAACTCCCTGCCGCCTAAGATCAGTTTATCGTCCATTCTATCCTCTTTAGTTTAAATTTTCGTTTTTATGCGCGGCGCTAAATGGCGCATATCAGCGCATGCAGTGCATTATACACAGCGCGAGATATGCGCGCTTTGCTTGTTTCTATTCGTCGCTTTACACGCCGCGAGGCGCTGCGCCCGAGCTTTAAAATTTCTTGTCAAAATTTTACGCCACGACACAAAATTTTAAAATTTCACGCGCAGACTACGGCTCGCTTCGCTGCGCGGAATTTTAAATCCTATGTTCAAAAGTAGCTCGCTCGCGCCGAATAAATTTTAAAATTCTACCTGCCCGCAAGCTGCGCACGACAAATAGTTTAAATTTCGTCGTTTAAATTTAAATCTCGCGGCTAAATTTACGCGGCGCGAGTAAATTTCACGCCGCTTTTAAACGCGCTGTATACCCGCCGAAACGCTCGCCGCTTCTCGAAAATAGTCGCGCGAGGCCTTTAAATTTAGCGGCAATGTACAAGGCGCGTAAATTTAGAAACGCCAAAACGCACGATGAGCGCCAGGCTTAGCCCTCCTCGCCCAAAATCAGCCTAAGCGCGACGTTTGCCTGATGTGCGGCGCAGATCGCCACGCGCGGCGCGAGCAGCCCCACGCCCTGAGCCGCGGCGCTTTTGCGGTCGCCGCAGACGAAGACGTTTTTGCCGAGCCGCGTCGTGCGGATCTCGTTGGCGTCGCCGCTGCCCGCCATACCGCTAGCGCAGATTAAAAAGCGATCCGTGCCGCCGAGCGCGTCGAAAAGCATCGCTTTCGCCGTCGCGTCGTCGAAGCACTCGCAAATTATACGCTCGTTTTTTAAAATTTCGGCTACGTTTTGCGCGGTAAGTCGCTCGTTTAAGGTTCGCACGCGCACGAACGGGTTTATGCGCGCGATTTTTTCGCGCAGAGCGGTCGTTTTGGGCTTGTAGAGATCGCCGATCTCGTACTGCTGGCGGTTCAGGTTGGTCGGCTCAACGACGTCGAAGTCGATCAAAAAGAGCTCGCCCACGCCCGCGCGCGCAAGCAGGATCGCGACGTTTGAGCCGAGTCCGCCGAGTCCGCAGATCGCCACGCGCGAGCCTTGCAGCGCCTCGTTTACGGCAGGGGCGTTGCGAGCAAGCATCAGCTCGCGAAGCTCCTGCGGCGCCAGCTCCGCACCGCGCGCGAGTAAAAAGAGCTCATCGCCCGCCTTCAGCTCGCAGTTTTGCGTGCTCGCATAGCCGTTTATCACGGCGATCTCGCCGCTAAATTTAACCTCGCGCTTAAGCCCTTCAAGATCGCTCGCGCCCGTTTCGTAAGCTTTGCCGTTTAATTTTATCTGCATTTTGATCCTAAATTTTATCTTTTTGCCGTCTAAATTTATCGCGTAAATTTAAGTGCACGACGCCTCATATCTGCGCGAAAATAGCGCGCATTTGCGGTATTGCGGCGCGATCGCGGTAGAGATCTACGCAGCTAAGACACGCTGCGCAAACGCTTGGCGCGAGTTGCGATGCACGCGGGGCGTACCGAGCGCATCGCACGCGATTTTAATCTAAAAATTTCATCCTGCTTTTAACGCGTAATGTTTCAAGCCTACTGCGCGCATTGCGTTCAGCTAATACGGCGCCATCGTAGGGCCTATGTACGAAAACACAGAACAAGCCAAATCCGCTAAATTTAGCGCATTAACCCAACTTATCGGTTAAATTTAAAGTCGAGAAGCGCTAGAGTGATCCGCCGAATTTAAAAGCTGCTAAACGCCCGAACAAATCCGCGCTGCGGCTAAATTTAAAATTTCAAGCCCAACTGACGAAAAAACGGGCCACAGCATACGCCTCAGCGTGCATAGCGGCAGAGATCTCGGGATCAATTTTAAAAACCCCGCGCCCAAATCCTACAACTTCGGCGTAAATTTTAATTCCCGTGCTCAAACCTACGGCGCCGACGCAGTTTAAAGCCCATATCATGCCGCCGCAGCCGGCGACGCAAATTAGCGTTCCGCCGCCGAAATAAAATTTAAACTCTATCGCCGCGGAGCGAATTTTAAAACTCCTGCGTTAGGCCGCCCGCAGCTCAATTCGCTTGCAAAATTTAAAAGCTCGCCGCAGGCGCCAGGCTACCGCGGCTTCCAATTTAAAAACCCAAACGCCGCTATGTCTCCGCTCCGCCGTACCGCTTAAAATTTTAACGACGCGCGTGCAAATTTTAAGCCCCAGCCGCTGTGTCGCTACGCCGATTAAAATTTATCGGTCTCCACGCGGATTTAAACCTCGGCTGCCGCAATTTTAAAATAATTCAAAGCTCCGACCTCAGCCGCCGCCTACGAACTCGACGATCTCATATTTTTTGCCGCTTGAGATCTGCGTGCGCTCCCACGCCTCTTTTTTTAAAATTTCGCCGTCGCGCTCGAGCGCCACGAAGCGCAGATCATGTCCGCGCGAGCGCAAAAACTCGCTCACACTCATATCCTGCGCTAGCTGCAGAGGCTCGCCGTTTACGCAGATCTCAATCATCGCTCGCTCCCAAGCTCTCGCGATACTCCTCGTAAGTGCCCCTAAAATCGACGATTTCGCCGTCTCCTTTGAGGTGCAAAATTCTATTTGCAAACGCGTCGATGAGCTCGCGGTCGTGGCTCACGCAGATCGCGCAGCCCGTGAAGTTATACAGCGCTTCGCCAAGCGCGATGATCGCCTCGAGATCAAGGTGGTTATTAGGCTCATCAAGCACCAGCAGGTTCGGGCGTTGCAGCATTAGCTTGCTTAGCATCACGCGGTGTTTCTCGCCGCCGCTTAGGCTGCCCACGCTTTTCTCCTGCTCCGCGCCGCTAAAAAGCATGCGCCCAAGGCATTTGCGAATTTCATCCAGATCCCTATTCTGCGGGCTCTGCAAATATTCGTAGAGCTTGAGCTCGCCTGAAATTTTATTATTCGTATCCTGCGCGAAGTACCCGGGCTCGATCGTGGCGCCCATGTGAACCTTGCCGCTAAGAGGCGCGAGCTCGCCCATGATGATCTTGCAAAGCGTGCTTTTGCCCACGCCGTTTCGCCCGATGATGCCGATCTTATCGCCGTGAGCGAGCTTGAGGTTAAAATTTTTCAGAATTTCAATCTCGCCGAAGCTCATATCCACGCCGCTTAGCTCTAAAATTTCATTGCCGATCTCGCGCGCGGGCTTAAATAAAATGCTAGGCTCTCTGCGCGAAGAGGTCGCAAGCTCGCTAAGATCGAGTTTATCGAGCTGTTTTTGACGGCTCGTGGCCTGCTTGGCTTTGCTTGCGTTGGCGCTGAAGCGAGCGATAAATTTTTCAAGCTCCGCCTTTTCTTTGAGCTTTTTCTCGCGCTCGAACTGCGCCTGCTTAGCGATGAGATTGGACGCGATAAACCAGTCGTCGTAATTGCCGCTAAATTCGCGCACCCGCCTAAAATCCACGTCGAGGATGTCCGTGCAGACGCGGTTTAAAAAGTGGCGGTCGTGGCTGATGACTACGAGCGTGCCCGCGTGGCGATTTAGCTCAAACTCGAGCCACGAAATGGCGTCGATATCGAGGTTATTGGTCGGCTCGTCCAAAAACAGCACGTCGGGGCGCGGGAAGAGCACCTGCGCGAGAAGAACCTTAAATTTATCGCTCGTCTCGATCTCGCTCATCTTTTTATCAAAGTCGTTCAGCCCCAGCGAACTTAAAATTTTCTCGATCCGCGTTTCGTACTCGTAGGCGGGATCCTCCTCGGCGCAGATCATCTCAAGCTCGCCTAGGCGCTCGTTTATCTCGTCGTTAAACTCGCCCGCTTCGTAAAGCTGCGTCTTTTCGCGCACGGCGTCATAAAGGCGCTTGTTGCCGTAAAGCACGGCGTCTTTGACGCTGAAACTTTCAAAGGCGAATTGATCCTGCCCCAAAACGCCGATTTTAAGCCCGCTTTCGATCAAAATTTCGCCGCTGCTTGCTTCGATCTGCCCGCTTAAAATTTTAAGTAGCGTCGATTTACCCGCGCCGTTTGCGCCGATGAGGCCGTAGCGCCTGCCCTTATCGAGGCTCAAATTTACGTTTTCAAAAAGCAGCTGTTTGCCGAAGCGCATCGTAAGATCTTTGATTTCAACCATATTTTTCCTTTTAAATTTCTCTTTGCATTGCCTTGCGCGCGGGCTTCTGCCAGGTTTTGCACACAAATTTCATCTCGCGGTTTATTGCGGCTTTTACGCCGCGCGGAACCGCGATAAATTTCTCCTATTGTAGCTTAAAATTCTGAAATTTCGCCGAAGGGGCGAGAGCAGGCGCGATTAAATTTAAACCGCTAGAGCAATTTAAAATTTTAGCCGCTGTAATCGCTATCGCGAGTGATGATGAGCGTGTAGTTCGGATACGCGGCGCGTACCTGCTTGCAGACCGCGCGAAACGTCGCCTCCATATCGGGCGCTGCGAAATCGACGATAACGTCGAAGCTGATCGAGCGCTTTTCCTCGTCGAGATAAAATCCATGTATCTGCGAGACGAACTCATGCGAAAACGCCATCTGCTTGATGTGCTCATAGATCTCGGCGGCGCGCGGATCGTTTCTGTTAAACGCGTAAATTCCTACGGTATCTAGGATGATATTAAATTTCGCAAAAACGGCGTTTTGGATGCGGCGCGTAAGAGCGTCGATCTGCGCTGCGGTCGTATCCTCTGCGACCTCGATGTGGATGCTGCCGACCATCTTATCGGGCCCGTAGTCATGAAACATCAGATCGTATGCGCCGATGACGCCCTCAAAGCCGCGCACGACGTCGTAAATTTCATTCGTAAGCTCCAAGCTCGGGCGCGAGCCCAAAAGCTTGCTGATCGTATCGCGCAGAATTTCATACGCCGTTTTGATTAAAAGCGCCGAAATTATCGCGCCCAGATACGCTTCCAAGCTCAGTCCGAAAATAAGCGAAATCAAAGCCGCTACGAGGGTGGCTAGCGATACGAGCGCGTCGTATTTGGCGTCCACGCCGCTTGCGATGAGCGAGTCTGAGTTCACGCGCTCGCCCGTCTTTTGCGTATAGAGCCCCAGGCTAAATTTCGCCGCGACCGCCACGGCGATGATGGTGAGCGAAACCGCATTATAATTCGCCGCTTGCGGATGGATGATCTTTTTGATCGATTCTACTAGCGAGACGCCGCCGGTGTAGAGGATGATGACGGCGATTACGATCGCGCTTAGATACTCGATCCTGCCGTGTCCGAAGGGGTGCGCGCGATCGGGCTGCTTGCTAGCAAGATGCACGCCCACGATCGTAATGACGGACGAAAGCGCGTCGCTTAGGTTATTTACGGCATCAAGTACGATCGCGATCGAGCCTGAGATCAGCCCCACGCCGCCCTTAAATGCCGCTAAAATTACATTTGAAATGATACCGATCGCGCCGGTGCGAATGATGATTTTATCCCTGCTATACGCCGCTTGAGGCACTTCCATTATCTCTCCTTTGAAATTTTACTCTAAGCCGCAATCGCTGCGCGTGTAGGTCAGATCGGCGATTTTTTCGCCGCTTTGCAGAAATTGTCGCACGCCTATGCGCTTTAGACCGCCCGCTTTCATCGTCGCGCAAACGTCCTTTTGCCTATCGGCACGCAAAACTCTCTCAAAATTTTGCTTGATCTTGGGATCTACTTTATCCCAAATTACGTTTTTTAGGGTCATGGAAACTATAAATTTATCGCCTTCGCACGTAGCCGCGCCTAACTTTATATCTTCAGTCTCTGGGTGGCTGCGCCCATTTACGGCGTCCGCCAAAGCCTTGCAGCGCTCGACATCTCCCGCAAGCGCTGCGCTGCAGATAAATACGCCGAATGCGGCGAGTATAAATTTTTTCATTTTTATCTCCTTATTTGATTTGAAATTTATTATATTGAAATTTTAAATTCAATCTATTTTTGAAATTTAAAGACCTGTTTGTGCGACGCAAATCCGCTAGCCGCCAAAATTACTTGCGTTAAAATAGCGGCGTAAATTCCATAAATCACCGCTAGAGATTTTTAAATCGCGGCAAAAATTCTTTAAATTTTGCGCGAAATTCTATGAGCGGAAATTTTGTGATAGATCATATGCGCTCGCTCAAAGCGGTGTATGGCAAGGTCATCCAAATCTTTTTTAACTCGTCGTTTAAGTTATAGATTTAACGCAGCTTTGAAAAGCTCCAGCCAATCCGCGCCCGCCGTTTAAATTTATAAATTTAATGCAGTTCCGCGTTGAGTTTGATCGCGCGCTTGCTAATGCTTGCCGTAATCTGCCCGCTTTGGCTGTTTTGACGGAAGTGCAGACCGCTAAGCCCGGCAAGCTCAAGTCCTTTATAAATTTCGCGATCAAATGCAAAGCCCGCATTTAGCGCTGCTAGCGCCTCGCGATCCTTTTGCGCGATGAAAACCTTCGTGCCCTCAAGTACCGCAATGCCGGCATCCACGATGCAGCGATCACCGAGCGGAATGCCTGTGACGGAGTTTGCGCCCAGCAAGCAGTGCTTGCCGATGCTCACGGCATTGCCGTTGGTGCCGCTTAGCACACCCAAAATCGACGCGCCGCCGCCTATATCGCTGCCCTCGCCCACGACGACCGAGCTGCTGACGCGCCCCTCGATCATAACGCTGCCGGTCGTGCCTGCGTTGAAATTCACATACGCAGCACCCGGCATCACGGTCGTACCTGCGGCGATATGCGCACCCAAACGCACTTTCGCGTCGTCTAAAATCCGTACATTTTGCGGCGGCACGACGTGGCTTAGGTAGCGCGGAAATTTATCGACGCTGATTATGCGTGGATAGCGACCTTGCATTTTTAAAGAGATTTCGTTTTCACGCAGCCACCAAAGCTCGATCGGGCGGGCGTTTTCGTCCCATGCGACATTCGGAAGCACGCTAAATGCGCCGTCTAGATTGAGCGTGCGCGGCTCGCAGAGATTTAGCGAAATCGCGTAAAGCTTGAGATAGACGCTCTCGACGCTTTTTGGCGCGGCATCCTCGAAGATGAAGCTAGCGCAAAAGCTCGCGTGCTCGTCCGATTTCATCGCCTCTTTAACCGCAAGCAGCACCTGCAGATTTTTGTGCGCGCCCTCTTTGGCGTCTGGCTGTAGAAATTTTAAAGCCTCGATCGCCTTTTTTAGGGCTTTATGCGTTAGCGGAAGGACACACTCACTACCGCTAAAATCCACGACCTCGCCGCATTCGGTTAGAATATGGATTAGCACTGCTGCGCTTACTAGCCCATCTTTAAAATTTACGTGCGCGTAATTCACACTTAGGCTTTTGTGCTCCTCCGCACGCCCCTTGAATACGCGCCCGATCGCCCACATGATCGGATCGCGATAGCCCTTTTTGGCACGAACTTTATCCGCAAAAGCCTGAAGCTCGCTTAGGCTTTTAATCTCTTTCATATTTAATCCTTAATCGCAAAATTGCGCGGGAGTATATCTAAATTTAATTTAAAAGGAAGTTTTACGGAGGTGCTAAACCATAAATTAATATCGTAAAATGTTTTGCTTTAGGCTTTATATATAATAATTTTATTGCTTATTTAAATTACAAATATTTTATATCACCATCGAAAGGAATTTGTCTAATTTCGTCAATTTCATTAGTAAATCCATCGGCGTCTTTAAAAAGTCCCAAAATAGCAATTCTGCCATATCTAAACAACAATCTTCCCTCAATATATTTTTCTTCGTTTTTTGAATATATTTTTACTTTATCATGAGCCAAACCAATCAACTTCAAAAATGAATAATCAAGCTTAACATAGTTATCAAGGCAGAAAAAAATACTAAAAATATAAAAGAAAAATATTAGCGACGAACCTATAATTATCCATCTTATTTCTTTAGAATATAAAAATAAACATAACAAGACCGAAAGAAATATAAGCGTGACAATATAAAAAATAATTAAAGTCATCGCCGATGTTAGATCCATTTTCTTGAACGCTAATAAACCAAAAATAATCAATACAATAATAGCCACTGTTACACAAATAGCCATTGTTACACATATAAAACCCTTAACACGATAGCATTCAAAAAACAAGAATACAGACAAAATTGATGGTAGATATAAAATCATTATAATAGGTAATACTAATAAAAAGAAGGCTAAAACAAAAACGAACTTGTTTTCTTTAAATATGCTACAGTCAAAAAATTTATATTTTTTCATATATGGAATAAAAGCGGCATAACCAAATACAGACATAGCTATGGAAGCTATGGACAGAAATGAAAGCAAGTATTTAGCGCTATTTAATACATCAATTGCTGGTAACATAAAAACCTCCTTCTAATTTATATTTTACATTATACCATAAAACTACCTAAACACATCATCCATCGGCGTGCTTTCGCATTTCTTGCGGTCCGCTTCTACCGAGAGTAGGCGAGCTTTGCTTTCGTCTAAAATTTTTGGTGTAATAACAAGCCCCGGTAGGTCTAAGGAATTTACGGCGTGCTTGCCGGCAAATGCCCCCAGGCCTCTGCCAAATATCCCGTTTACGCGCCCGTTCATATCATAAATCTCGCTGCCGTCGCAGTGAAAGACATTGCCCGAGATGCACTCGCATTTAAGCCCATCCGCAGCCTCCGTGTATCTGTAGTCCTCGACGTAAAGCGCACCGCTTACGCCACGGACGCTACTTATGGGGTTGTAAATTAACACGGCTAGAATTTCGTTATTTTGCGGATTTGAGATCTCCCACTCCACGGCGCGATATGAGCTAAGCAGCAGTACGATAGGCTTAGCGGATTTGGCTAAATTTAGCTTGACGCGATTATTCATCTGCGCGCTTTCGTAGATCGCGCCCAGCCACAGATCATAGTCCTTATCCGCAGGGATCTTGGCTACGGCGTCCTTTTGACGATAAAAGGGCTCTACATCTTTAAAATCCACGAAAAGCTCGCTGGAATGCGCGTCATTTAAAAACCACGCTTCGATCTTGTGCTTGCCCTTGCTAAATTTATACGTAAGCGGGCGCTTTTGATTGCTAGATGTCCCACCTAGCACGTCCGTGCCGTCCACGGCGATTACCAGCGTAGACCAGCCGTAATCTCCTAGCACCATCTTTTCGACATCTGTGTCGAAATTAAACTCGCCGACCCAATACGCCATAAGATTTGGAGATGGAATTTCATGGAAGGAATTTCCTTCATAATTGACGCTGATGCGATCGACATTTTCAGAGAAAACCACTTTCTTAGGCTCATCTTTATTCAGATAAAACGCCAAAAACTTATCCTGCGGGATCTGCGCGTCCGCGGTAATCTCTTTCGCCCATTTTTGCATATTGCTCTCTTGCGCGAACGCCGCAAATGCAAGCACCAAAATAATCAAAAACCTCATTACCGACCTTTCTTATTTCGTATAAAAGTAAAATCCCTAAACCTAAAAGCCCTAGGCTTAGGGATTTTGCCGCCTTGGCTCCACAGCTTATACGAATAAAATTCCAACTGCTTAAATTTCAGCTGCGCGAGAAATTTCCTTGCCCCATCTTAAAATTTTAAAACAAAGTTTTAGCGATAAAATTTCACATTTTAAAATTCTGCGGCAAAGCTTTATGCTTAAAATTTTACATTTAAAACTCCGAAGCGGAATTCTAAAGCAAATTTTACCTCTCTGAATTGTCCGTTTGGAATTTAAGTTCCGCCGCAAAATTTCACGCTTAGAATTTTATCTAAAATCTCACGCAACGAAGCTTGGGTAAAATTCTAGCTCGAAATTTCAAACTACGAAATTTCGTTTGCCCAAATTTTGCGAGCGCTATAAATTTGCTCAAAATCAAAGCGGAATTTCAAGCTCTAAAATTTAGTATGAAAACTCGCGCTACGAAACTCCGCACAAAATTCTATACACAAAAATTTTACTGGCGCTATAAAATTTCGCGGCAAAATCGCAGCGAAATTTTAACGCAAAATTTCGAGCTTCAAAATTCAGCATGAAATTCCAAGCCGCGAAACCCGCGTGAAATTTTGCCCGCGAAATTTACGGGCAAAATTTTATGACGGATTTGTATAACGAAATTTTGCGAGCACTATAAAATTTGCAGCGAAATTAGGCGTGAAATTCCAAACTATTAAATTCCACGTTGAATTTCAATCTGCAAAATTCAAGAGAAATTCGACGCCGCGCCCGTCAATGCCCTAATTCGAGCAGGCGCTCTTGCCATCC
>ERZ773008.2320-NODE-2320-length-12499-cov-3.539135_pt1 | contig 12499 bp, 10 predicted proteins | sample MGYA00580664_ERZ773008 | MGnify/ENA primary metagenome ERZ773008 (study PRJEB29015, sample SAMEA2738016) | human oral metagenome | biome: human oral; feature: human-associated habitat; material: dental | place: China | collected 2048 ... | reverse complement strand
TCACAATCATGCTTCACAAGTACTGAGCTGTAGTTTCAAACCTGCTGCACCCATATGCCCAGGGGCCGAGAGTGGCCCAAACCGGAACTCCAGCTCAGCAGAATCGATACCCTTCGACCCCATGGAGCTGCTGGTTTGGTACGCTATCGCATATGGACCCTACATTGGCATCGTGGTCTTTGAGCTAGAAGCAAGCCCAATGGCAGCACAACCAAGTTTCTTCCGCGAAGATTTTTATATCGTCTATGCAGATACCTAAGAAGAAGCATATGCGCGCGTTGAACGCATAGCGAAAGACCAGGAACGAGTTAAGGCTGATTGTTTGGAAGGCCAGTTGGCGGTAACCATCCGCTACATTGTTGATGTCGCACCAACTTTATACGACAACATTCACGAAGACTGTGACCTGTATTCCCGACATTTTGCGTCACTTGCCAACTACAAGCAGTTTGAAATGAAACTCGGCGGTCTCGATCCGCTAACCGGAACTACGCATCCCGAACCATAAGGCTTATTTAGCTGCTAACATACATATTGTTACGCTTCCCCACAACGAGCATAACGACAAGAGTCCCATCAAGACCCGGTCTTGATGGGACTCTATTCAGGGAATAGCGAGAAGGCTTGGGATTACAGGTCTACATCAACGAATCGGTCAATGTAGTTCCAATCCTCGGTGAATACGGGAATGTTATGGTCGACATGCCATTGGCCCTCGTCATCCCGAAGAGCACAGGCGCCCCGCTTCTGGGGCGTGGGCGCATCCTCCCAGCTAATGCCCTTGGTTTCTAGCATTTCCTGGATTTGCTGGCCGTGTTTTCCGTGAAGCTCACGCGGGGAGAAATGGGCTTGCCCCAGGCTAGCGATACTGTTTTTAATCGCGTCCTTTTGGCGCCACCAGAAACAGTTGGCTACTTCTTCACGGGGGATATTGAAGGCTCGGCTGTCGAAGAGAGCAAGGTTGTCGATACAGCGTCGTAAAGCATTGCAGTATTTCTGATCCGTCTCACTCTCTAGCTGGGCTAATGCGTGCTTTTTGAAGGACTCGTTAAACACCGCTGTTGCCATTGATGCGGTAATGCTCACGATTTTGGAAATGTTGTTGTCGAACCATGCCGCGGTTTCGAAGGTGGCGTAGTCGACGAGAAGTAGGGAAATCTCGTCAGACTGCCGGTAAGCCAGCATACAGTTCTGGCTGTTTTGGGCAAGGTACAACATGGTGTCATCCATGGCGCTGTTAAAAACCGGGTCAAAAGGCTTTTTCAGGCCACGGGTAAACGTGTGGAAGGCCTTGCCGTCAAGACGAACAATAACCGGCATTCGGCATGTGAGGTACGTGCGGGTTACATATTCATATTTCTTCATCCTGGTATCCAAATTCATAGGAAAAATATACTATATAATTTTCAAAATGTCAAGCAGGTCACAGAAGTAAGACGTCTGAGTTTTGGAAAAGAGCTGGAAAAAGCAGATTTTACCTTGGGGGCACAACCTGGCATAAATGCTATAAACCTATAAATATCGAGACTGGTAACAGACTTCAGAATGCCTAAGCTGGGGTTTGGGAGGCGGAGGAGTGCAGAGGTTCTGGATGGAGAGCCTGGAGAGTGGAGCTTAGATAATGTGAAGCCCCGACTTTAGCCCGCCGCAACCGGGGGCTTCTGGTTTGCTGAGCTTGGGTTCGCGGTTTTTTGCCAGCCTCAAGGGCGGGATTTCGCACGAACTCCAGCTCAGCGATCGTGAAGCAGAAGCTCATCACGTCAGCTGCGCTTGTTCTAAGCTATACTTTCTCGATTCAGTACCAAGCTGGGAGTGGCTGCAAAACCGGAACTCCAGCTCAGCACACCCACTACCATCCGCCACCGGCTAGCAGCGAGCTCCAAACCCAAGCTCAGCAGACATGAAGTACACATTGGGAACTGGTCGCACTTGTTCTAAGCTCCAGAACCCGCTCCAGGAAGCCTGCGCATCAATTATTCGCGGGGTTGTGGAGCTTAGATAGTGTGAAGCCCCAGCACCAACCGACCGCAGCCGAAGGCTTCTGGTTTACTGAGCTTGAGTTCTGAATGTGCTACACCCAAATGCCCAGGAACCGCCCGCTCCCCAAATCGGAACCCCAGCTCAGGAAATCCGATACCCATCAACCCCCACCGGGCTTCAAGTTTGGTGGGCTAGGGTTTGTCGGTGTGGCCAGGCTCCAGAGACAGTATTCCCAGCAAACCCCAGCCCACCACATGTGCAGCCCCATCGTTTGTCGAGGCAAAACCTGCCGCAACCATGCCGCATAAGCACTGAGCCGGAGTTCGTAATTTGCTACCAGACTCAGGAATAGCTTTTTATACGAACTCCAGCTCAGTATTTATGAAGCAGAGGCGCTTGCATCTGCCGCATTTGTTCTGAGTTTAGTTTCCAATTCTGGAGCTTCTTACAAGATGTGACCCAGGACCAAAATCCAAACTCATCTAACATGCTACCCACCAACCGAAGCTGTCCACAAAATAGCAGCACAAGTTCTAAGCTATACTTTCTCGATTCAGTGCCAAGCTAGGCGTAGCCCCACAGCCAGAACTCCAGCTCAGCACACCTACTACCGGGCCCATCACGCACGCCGCGGCCACCACGCCACCGTATGCACGCCACGCCCGTGCAACCACGCACACGCCGCCACACCGCCCACACCCACGCCAACCAGCCTCCATCCCCCTACCGCCCGCGTCCCATCGTCAAGCCCCCTACTCCCAACCCACCTAGGAACCAGCAAAACCGGTATACTAAGGCTTACCTAATACACCTATATACTCTTGATGTGAGGGGATGACTCATGTTAGAGCCCGGGGTGAAAAAACTCATTGCCCCAGCACGGAAGTCGATGATTACCACGGCGATCATCACCAGCATTGGTGGGATGTGCGCCATCGTGCCATACATTGCAATCACGGAGATAGCAGCCAATTGGTTCCGCGGGTCACCAAGCGGCACCCTATGGTTGTGGGTCGGGGTGGCCATTGTTGCGGTGTTTGCCAACAGTTTACTGTACGGGATTGGGTTGGGGGTCACGCACATTTCCGAAGCGAACCTGCGCTACCAACTGCGGCGCCGGCTCGTCCAGGCGTTTGGCCGAATTCCCTTAGGCCGGGTGGATCAAACCTCGTCAGGGTCTATTCGCAAAATGGTGTGTGACGACACCGCCGCGATTCACGCACTGGTGGCACACCTGGCCGGGGACGCCATGAACTCCGTCACCGCCCTGGTGGTGGGAATCGGGTACTTGATGTGGGTGGATTGGCAGCTTAGCCTGCTGATTCTTGGGGTATGGGTGCTGATCTTTGTGGTGGTGACCGGCACCATGATGCGTGGTCTTTCCGAGTCCACAAGCCAGTTTTCCAGCGCCAAAACGGAGTTGTCGGCAGCCACCGTCGAAATGGTGGAGGGCATTAAGGAGATCAAGAACTTTCAGGCCGCGGCAACCGCTCGCACCCGGTTCGACAAGGCCAGGCGGTATTTCGCGGACATTTCCTACCAGTGGTTGGCAGCGTCGGGAAAGCCCATGGCGATCATTTCGTCGTTCTTCCAACCGGCCGTCATTTTGGTGACGATCGCACCGCCGACCATGTGGTTTGTGTCGAAGGGCTGGTTGGAGCCCGCCTATGCCCTGCCGTTCTTCATGGTCGGGGTGGGCCTGCCGGTCGGCTTTTTGCAGTTCGTCCAGATCATGCAGCACCTGTTTACCGCCAACCAGGCGGCCCAGGACACGGCGGACCTGCTGGACATCCCCCACCAGCCGGACGGACCGCACACCGATGGCCCGGGGCCGAAACCGGGGGAGGTGGAGCTTACCGATGTGAGCTTTGGTTATAACCCCGAGAACCCGATTTTACGCAACGTGAATCTGCGGATTCCAGCAGGCTCGGTTACCGCCCTGGTGGGGCCGTCGGGTGGTGGGAAAACCACGATCGCCCGGCTGATCGCCAGGTTCTATGATGTGGACGCCGGCGCGGTCAAGGTGGATGGCCTGGATGTTCGGGAGATGAGTAACCAGTGGTTGCTCAACCAGATAGCCATCGTGTTCCAAGACATCGCCCTGGCCCACGACACCGTGGCCAATAACATTGCGTTGGGAAATCCGCAGGCCAGCCGAGATGAGATCGTCGATGCCGCAAAGTCCGCCTGCATTCACGACCGCATCATGCGGCTTCCACATGGTTACGACACCGTCATTGGTGGTGACGGCGGTTTTCTGTCCGGCGGGGAGAAGCAACGCATTACCATTGCGCGCGCCTATCTGCATAACGCGCCCATCCTAATTTTGGATGAGGCAACCGCCCAGACGGATCCCCAGTCAGAGCGGGACATTCACGCTGCGCTTGCGGCCCTGGCGAAGGGCAAAACCGTCATTATTATCGCCCACCGGTTGGCGACCATCGCCGCGGCGGACCTGATTGCGGTGATCGGCGAGCCAACGGCGTCGACAAGCGAGACAAGCGTGCTGGCGACTGGAACCCATGCTGAGCTGCTGGAACGCAGCGAAACATACCGAACGATGTGGGAGAGACAACAGGAGGTGGCAAAGTAAATGTGGCGGCTGTTAGGAACCATTGTTGACGATAAAAACCTGCGCCAGCTTATCGCCATTTTTAGCGTGTCGGCGGTGTTGCAGGGTGTCGCGCTGGCCATGATGATCCCGTTTTTGCAGGAACTTTTGGGCGGCGGACCCCGAGTGGGCACCTGGTTGGGGGTGCTCGTTGGGCTGGCCGTGGTGTCGTTTGTGGTGGAGTTTTATGGCATTATGCGGTCGTACCGGATTAGTGTGTATGACGTGTGCGATGCGCTCATCGAAAAGATTGCGGACCATACTTTGCAACTGCCGCTGGGCTGGTTCGACGCCAAGCGGGAGGCGCAAATCGCGTCCGCGATGTCCCGGGAGATCGACACCCTATCGCATGTTGCTTCCATCATTATTCCCGCCCTGGTCAAGCAGTTTGTGACCCCCGCGGTCATTGTGATTGCAGTGTTGATCGTGGATTGGCGGCTGGCGCTCATTATGATTGCGTGCGTCCCATTGCTGCGGTGGGGTTGGTTGTACATGCAAAAATCCATTGTAAAAGTGGATGAGGTCCAAGCTCGGGCGGCCGCCGACTCTGCCGGGCGGCTCATTGAATACGCTCGCCTGCAACCAATTTTACGCGCCAATGGGGTGACCCAACGGGGGTGGGGGCTGTTGGAGGATGCCCTGGCTCGGGAAAACGACACGGTCCACGAATCATTGCGCGCAAAGGGTCGCCCGAACATCGCCTATTCCAGCATTATTCAGACGGCATTTGCCCTGGTCATTATTGCTGGTTTGGTGTTTATGCTTCGGATGGACCTGGACCCCATCAGCTATATTGTGATCGCGGTCATTTCCGTGCGGGTGGTGCAGCCGCTCACCCTGTCGGTCATGTATGGCACGGAAATCCATGCGTCCGAGGCGGCGTTGCACACGGTCAACGAGATTCTCACCGCGAAGCCGCTCCCCGAGCCGACCCCGGAGCAGGCGGTCACCAACCTGGAGTCCACCACGATCACCGTTACGGATGTGAATTTCGGCTATGCGCCGGAACGGAAAGTCGTTCACAATGTGAATTTCACAGCCCGACAGGGCACAATGACGGCGCTGGTGGGCCCTTCGGGCTGCGGCAAGTCAACGATGCTGCGGCTCATCGCCCGGTTTTGGGACGTGGATTCCGGCTCCGTGCAGATCGGTGGCGCGGACGTTCGCAATATTCCCACCCCAACACTCATGCGCAATATTTCCATGGTGTTCCAGGACGTGTATCTATTTGACACAACCATTCGTGAGAATGTGCGCATGGCCCGCCCCGACGCCACCGATGCGGAGCTGGAGGCCGCTGCCCGTGCCGCTCGCCTCGACCAGGTGATCGCGTCCCTGCCGAACGGGTGGGACACCCAGGTGGGGCAGGGCGGTTTGAAGTTGTCCGGCGGCGAACGCCAGCGGGTTTCCATTGCACGCGCCTTTATTAAAGACGCCCCCATTTTGCTGCTCGACGAGATCACCTCCGCCCTCGACGGCGAAAACGAGGCGGCGATCACCGCCGTCATGAAGGAGCTCACCCGCGGTCGCACCGTGATTGTGGTTGCCCACCGCCTGTCGACGATTCGGGATGCCGATCAGGTCATTGTTTTCGGCAAGCTTGACGACGACCCCACCAACGGTTATGGCATCGTAGAATCCGGCACCTTCCCGGAGCTTGCCGACGCCGGCGGCCCCTTCAGCAATTTCATTGCCGCCTCCACCAGCGCGAAACGGTGGCTGGTCTAAGGCAGGGAAAGTGGGGTGTGCCGATGGTCTGACCTGGCCCATCGGCACACCCCACTTGGGTTGGAAACAATAGAACACTACAAGACACCGCCTCGTGATGGTGGTATCCTCGCGTACATGGTGGCTAATGACGGTAAATTTTTCGCTCTTTCGAACAGTCGGGCTCACACGTTCGTCCTTTCCGACGAGGAATTATTGAAACGGCGCGGCCTTTTTCACTGGTCCACCATCATTTCGGCCATGTGGGATGGCTATGCACCGTGGGCTGAGGCGAAGGATGCGATCCAACGAAGCATCACACCTGGCCCAGGCACAGCAACAACATAACCTGCCGGAATAACAACCATTGCCACCAATTATGTCTAAAATCAACCGGATCTCAATCGCCTGGACGCTCATAGCCTTGTGCTGGATAGTCGACCCAAAACTTGACTTTAGGTTGGGACTATGGTTGCTGGGGTACCGCAAATCGATCATAGACGATCAATACCCTGCATTAGTGTCTTGGGTATATTATCTGCTCCTTGGTACCACTGTCGGTTACGGACTCTATGTTGGTTGGACCGAGCGAAGCCCAATCCTCATGATCGCATCGATGTTAACCATCTTCAAGTGGCTGATTATTTTGTTCTTCGCGGCCTTGTTCTTGACAATGACCGGAATATAACCGGCACCCCTCACCCCGTCAATGCGGGCTGTCTAGTGGAGTGTTGCCTATCAAACCAGGCCCGCGCCTCGGGAGGCGGCGGGTTATGCACAACCGGCTCGGGTGCGGGGACGATCGGCAGCGGACCATTGTGAGAACATCGAATGAGCACATCATTCCCGGCGGTGTCTTGGGTGGTCGCCAATCCCCGATCATCGCAATATTCACACGAAGCAATAGCGTCGTGACGCGCCTGTTTCTCCGCCATGACCTGCTGGGTGAACCACTGTCTGGCCTGGCCACATGCTCGACAGGCTGGTACATGCTCCCGCGGTAGTTTTGCATGATCCCGACAGCGCGGATCCTCCGGCGTCGACCAATCCGCGGGGGTCGTGCCCGTGACCGTGGGCTGCGGCGTTCTCTGCTTGTATACGACGCTGCGTCGAGCACGGTGTTTCAACACCCGGGACCGGTTTTGGCCAGCGCGTTTCCGCACCTCAGCATGGGTTGCGGCCTTGTTCCAGTCCTCAAAGTCATGAAACCAATACCCTGGCTCACCATCACATTCGCCCCGCTCCCATAGGCCCGCCTCCACTAATCGGTCGGCGTCCCGCTTTCTGGCGCCCAACCGCCCCAGGCAACTGTGGGGCACGAAGCCGTCGGTGAGTTTGTCCCCCACCCAGGACAGCGCGGTGATCCACAGTCCCCGGGCGCTCAGACTGCATTTGAGGAATTTCGGGTGGTCGTGCAGTCGATCATCAACGCGGGTAAACATGAAAACTCCTTAAATAGCTAAACCATTAGTTGCATTGTGGCCCTAAATGGTGAATTCAGCAACTATCACACTCTAAAAAGGGGTAAATGTATACCATTCATCCTGTTCAGGAGCGTGTAGCATAATGAAATCCATGAATATGAGGGATTGGATTTTAAGCCTGCCGGGTTCTCCCCTACCCACTCAAGCGGCAGAGGCCTCGGATATCGACCGGGGCACCATCAGCCGCCAGTTGAAACGCAATCATATTTCGGCGGAAAACGTGATTAAGCTTTGTAAAACCTTCGGCAAATCCCCCATCGACGGCCTCATCGAAACCGGCTACCTCTCCCCCACCGACGCTCAGGAAATCAGCATCTCCAGCGCGTTGCGCGATGCAACCAATCAGCAGCTCGCCGCCGAAGTGACCCGCCGCATGGATATAGGCCTGGAGGCGAGCGAAAAATTGAGCGAAGAATAGCCCCCTACTACCTAAAGGTTCCCAACAACCTTTACCCCTATTTCTAGGTTCTAGGGTCTAGGTTCTAGGTTACGGCGTTTGTAATGCATTACATCACCACCAAAATAGTCCTTAAACAGTCATTTTAGCGTTTTCGCTTGGCAAGCGGTCGGCCGATCTTCGTCATCATCCTGGCCATACCCCGTCACCAAGTTGGCTTGTCACTGGCACGACAATCCCCATCGTCTATTGGGCTAGATACGCCCCTGAACACCCCGTCGACAAGCGATTTTGCATTAGCTAGGAAACCCTCCCCACTCAACCACGACAGGGGCGAAATTTCCCAAACCCCAGCTAAAGCAAAACCGCAGCGCAAGACGCTCAAACACCAAAATCCGCGTGAGCGGCGAACCCCAGCAAACGGACAGCAGCAACCCGGCGAGCATGAGCTTGGGTTCAGTGCAAAACGACCGATTCTTGGCGGGATTGCTGGCGTTCCCCAGCTAACGCACGATCCGACCGGCGGGCTTCGGAAGTTCTAAGCTGTACTTTCTCGATTCAGATGGTAGGTAAAATGCAGACAAAATTCACAACTCTAGCTCAGCAAATTTCCTACCAATCTTGGAACCCGCTCCGCAAGACGAGCCTTCCACGCTTCAACCCAAATTTGCAGTTCAGCAATGGTTCTACCAGGAAATATCAATGTATAGTGCCCCTATTTTTGTGGGCATGACAACTGCGGTAATTAATAAATTCCCCCCAAAGTTAGGTAAAAGATAATGAACTTATGAAAAAAGCTGTGCGGAAGCAAGTGCGTGATGCTAATTTTTTCGTTGTGCGTAAAACACTTATCACCTTCACGATTGCCATGAGCTTGGGCTTCTCCTCCACCATCGCTAATGCCCAAGACGTCACCACCGATCTTTCCCCGGTCGTGGAAGCCGAAGTAACCCAAACGGAACAAACCACCCAAAACACCACCTCCGACGCCACCGTGACCGGCAGCGACGAAGCCAAATCCAGCAGCAGCTCTCAGGAAACAAAGCCCGAAGCGCCGGCAGCCCCCGAGGCCGAAGCCGAGACCACCTCCGACGAGGGCCTAGTCGCAGAGAAGCCGGAAGTGGATCCGAGCTCCCAAATCAAGGATCAGCTGTCCTCCTCCAAGCTCAGCAGCAAGGATGAGAAGTCCGCGGACAAGGACAAGGCAGACAAGACTGAGGATAAGTCCGAAGTTTCGGATAACAGCTCTTCGTTGTCTTCCAAGAAGGATGAGCAGAAGCCGGCAGGAATCATGCAAACCGCTGATGAGGCCAACAAGAGTCAGCAAGCTAGTTCGAATCCTGCCCTACGGGTTGCTGGCGTCATCGCCGGCATCGTCGGTGTGCTAGGACTCATTGGCGGCGGCATTTTCTGGGCCCTCCAGCAGAACCTCATCAATATCCCAGGCCTGCCTAACCCGTTCGCACCAAAGCCAGCTCCGGCACCTGCACCAGCCCCGGCACCACAGCCGGCCCCCGCACCTGCACCTGCCCAAAATCAGCCAGCCCGCCAGGCCCAGGCCCAGGCTCAGCCGGTTCGCCACCAGGCCCCCGCTCCTGCCGCCTCCGGCAAGCGCTACAAGAACTGCCGTGCCGTGTGGAACGAGCTTGGTCGCCCGATCCGCAGCAATGAGCCCGGCTATGGTCGCCACCTCGACCGGGATGGTGACGGCGTGGGTTGCGAACGCCGGCCTCGCTAATATCTAACGCTTATCGACGCTGTGCGGACGTCGATAAGCAAGAAGAGAATCACCAGGCTTTATATCACCCCCAGTCTTAGGTAATTCACACAAAAACCTATCGAAGATCATTAGTTCAGTGCTAACTTTTGACTATGCGTAAAATAGTTGTCACCTTCACCATTGCCCTAAGCCTGGGCGCAGCCTCCACTATTGCTAACGCTCAGCCGGCAGCCCCAGCAGCCAATGCTTCCGCTGCCGCATCCACCACCGCAGCCGCAAATAATAATCAAACAACCGCAGCTAAGACCAGCACTCCTGCTGCGGCACAAAGCTCAGCTGCGGCATCGTCCTCCGCACCGGCTGTGGTCCCCCCGAAGGGCGACAATAAGTCCGACAAGGATCCATCCGCCGACAAAGACAAGCAGTCCAACAAGGATAAGTCCGGCCAAAACAAAAAGTCGGGCAATAACGTCGGCTCAACACTTGGCATTATTGCCGCCATCGCCGCGGTTCTGGGGCTTGTTGGCGGCGGGATTTTCTGGGCCATTCAGCAAAACCTGATCCCCAACATTCAGTTGCCGAACATCCCAGGCCTGCCCACCAATATTCCTAACCCGTTTGCACCGCCGGCACCGGCTCCGGCACCAGCCCCGACTTCGAGCGCCGCACCAGCACCTGCGGAGTAATCAAAACGGGCCACAAACCTCCACCACAAACCCCAACCGCAATAAGGATGGTTGGGGTTTCATTGGTTTTTAGATGCTACATTCAGGGCCTTTATTTGGTCGGAAGCAGGTCAGCAAAAAGAGGATGGCCATAAACCCCGTACCCAATACACCGAACACTTGAGAGCTAATGTTCGCAAGCTTGCTCTCCATGCTGCTCTGATGAGATGGCTGCTGTGGTTGAGTAGTTTGAGCAGCAACCGGGGTGACGGTGGCAGCTGCCATCACCGCGCACACGGCAACCGCCGTCACCTTCACGCGACGCTTCAAAGCATTCACGATAAACTCTTTCGATTGACAAATTCCTTCTCCAACTAAGCATCAGCCTAACGCCGAAATACTGGCTCTGACCATTACATCTATCACTTTTACCTACAGTTATTTCATAAGAAAACCCCAACCCATAATCAGATGGGTTGGGGCGTACAACATGGCGCGCGTCGGTCACACCGATAACTGCCAGTAAGCGTTATTGCTGCTGACGTGCGAAGCCTACATCACACGGAGACTCGCCCCGTAGGGCACAGCCTAACCGGTCAAACGCACCCAGAATCCGCTGCACAAATGGGACGATCAGCCCACCCACGGCAGTAGTGCTAAGCTGCAAAACCTTGGTCAGCTGATCCAAGCTCCCGTTTGCCGTATTCCCCGTGGATTGGGTGGTAGTGATCGGGGTCGTGGCCTCAGTGGTTTGGGCAGTGGCCGGAGTAACGGTGGCGGCCAACACGGCACACATGGCAACCGCTGTGACCTTGGCGCGACGCTTCAACATATTCATAATGAACTCCTTAATGGTGATAAGTGAAGGTTCCAGGCAGATCAATTACCAATCAATCACCAAGAGCAGGTCCGGGGATCTTTCAACGTGCAGGAGATATACCACACAAGGAAAACCACACCCGTGCTCAACAAACCACCCATTTGCTCACTCATAGCTACAATCCGCTCCATACTGCTCTGATTCTGAGGCTGGGCAACGGCCGGGGTGACGGTGGTGGCAGCCAATGCAGTACACATGGCAACCACTGCAACCTTAGTGCGACGCTTCAGCGCATTCATGATAGGAACTCCTTACAAAAATCTTCTCTCCAACTGGGTTTGATCTTACCATTCAGATTGGAGATACTCATTGCATTTATTAAATTTCCCTAAAAAAACTGAGTCTGAGAATATCGCAGATCATCATTCCACCGGCAATTAGTAGCAAAAGTTCCACCTTAAAAAGGTCCGCACCCCACCACCTCCAACCTGATATTACAGATTCCCCTCAGGTAATCCAATTACCCCTAAAATTAGGTAGAACGCCACGATTTTACATAAAAAACTATTTTCATAGTAGAAAAATACTGCTAGTCTCTGGGTGTGCGTAAAACACTTGTTACCTTCACAATTGCTATAAGTTTGGGCCTATCTGGCACTGTCGCCAACGCCCAAGAAGCCGCCCCCGCGGGCCCGGCCGCCCAGGTCGCCGACTCCACGGTTGTCGCCGAAGCCGAGGCAGCCCCCGCCCCCGCGGACGCCGCAACCACCAATAACACCGAAGCCACGACTGAGGCAACCACGGCCGCTGAGTCCGACGTTGCGGAAACTGCCAATGCGGAAGCCGACCAGCCCGAAATCACCCAAACCGCCGACACCACCAACCAAAGCCAAAAGGCCAGCTCCAATCCGACGCTCAGAACCGTTGGCATCATCGCCGGCGTCGTCAGCCTGTTGGGCCTCATTGGTGGCGGCATTTTCTGGGCCATCCAACAAAATCTCATCAACATCCCGGGCCTGCCGGGGTTGCCCACCCCCAACCCGGCACCCGCCCCGGCTCCCCAAGGGAAGTACTATCCCAACTGCAAGGCGGTATGGGATGAGCTGGGCCGACCC
>ERZ773008.2314-NODE-2314-length-12523-cov-15.171880_pt1 | contig 12523 bp, 12 predicted proteins | sample MGYA00580664_ERZ773008 | MGnify/ENA primary metagenome ERZ773008 (study PRJEB29015, sample SAMEA2738016) | human oral metagenome | biome: human oral; feature: human-associated habitat; material: dental | place: China | collected 2048 ... | reverse complement strand
ACCGCAACGATGCTCTTGAAGAGCTGGGCGGCATGAACGTATTCTTCATCTACGGTAAAGAGAATAAGTTGGTAACCCCCGAACTTACCGGAACTATTCTAGAGGGCGTTACCCGTTCCTCAATTTTGCAGCTGGCGAAGGATCGCGGAATGACCGTTGAGGAACGCCCCATCACCCTCAGCGAGTGGCGTGACGGTGTGGCATCCGGCGATATTACAGAGGTGTGTGCCTGCGGTACCGCAGCGGTCATTGCCCCTATTGGAAAGCTCAAGGCTACTGATTTTGAGATTCCTGCGGCTTCCGAAGGATTTGGCGAGATTTCCAAGAGCCTGCGTGAAGAGCTCGTGGGCATTCAGACCGGTACGGTAGAGGACCGTCACGGGTGGATGACCCGCCTCGTCTAATAACCACCCGGTACTGCCCCGGGCGCATCCGTAAAACGTGCAGAGAGTGACTTTCCGACGATAAGCTCTACTTTTCAATCGGAAAGTCACTTTTTGCGTATCGAGAGGGGTATGAATGACTGGTACTCTAGAAGGTATGCGTATTGCACGATTTACCGTAGATAACGATCTTCATTATGGTGTGGTTGAAGGAGAGGACGGCAGCGAAGTTTTGCATGTTCTCGCGGGCGATCCGTTTTACTCCGGTGTTGAAACCACCTCGAAGACTTATCAGCTTGAGGACGTTCGCCTGCTTGCCCCCATCATTCCACGCTCCAAGGTGATTGGTGCTCTTGCTAATTGGGCGGGTACCCCGGCTCCTGCTGCCCCACAGTTCTTCATCAAGCCAAATACGACGGTGGTCGGCCCTGGTGATCCAGTGACTCTCCCCGAGTATTCTGAGGCGGTCAGCGTTGAAGGCGAGCTGGCGGTTATTATCGGTCGTATTGCAAAGTCGGTGCCGCTGGAACGTGTGCATGAGGTCGTTTTTGGGTACACCGTAGCCAACGATCTGACGGCACGTGACGTTATGGAGACGGACACGCAGTGGACTCGTGCGAAAAGCTTTGACGGCTCAACCCCGCTGGGGCCCTGGATCGAAACGGAGCTTGATACCGACTCGCTGAATATCACGAGCTGGGTTGATGGTGACGTGGTGCAGGAAGGCAACACCTCTGATATGCACTACTCGGTGGCGGAGCTCGTGTCCGCCGCATCTGAGATTTTTACGCTTCTTCCAGGAGATATTATCTTGACCGGAACCCCTGCGGGTACCAGCGTTCTTCGCGATGGTCATGAGGTTGAGGTCGAGATTGAAGGCGTCGGGTCTCTGGTAACCCGTATCCGCAGTTAGAGCCCAGTTTAGGCTGAGAGTGCTAAACATAGATTCCTCAGCGCTATAGGCCGCACAGCAGCATGATTTTGAGATACACAAGTTCAGGAGAAAACTTACTATGACCGAATATCCCGGTCCTAATCTGCACGATCCACGTGAAACTCGCGTACGCTTTTGCCCTTCACCGACCGGAACCCCGCACGTGGGCATGGTACGTACAGCCCTGTTTAACTGGGCTTATGCGCGCCATACCGGCGGTAAGCTCATTTTCCGTATTGAGGATACCGATGCGGCACGAGATTCGGAAGAATCGTTCAACCAAGTGCTCGACAGTCTGCACTGGCTGGGCATTAACTGGGACGAAGGCGTGGGCGTAGGCGGCCCTCATGAACCGTATCGTCAGTCTGAGCGTAAACGTGAGGACATTTACCAGAAGGTTTTTGAGAAGCTCATTGAGGGCGGGTATGTCTATGAGGATTTCTCGACCCCCGATGAGGTGCGGGAACGCCGTAAAGCAGCGGGGCAGGATCCTCAGCTCGGCTACGATAACTATGATCGTTACCTGAGCGATGAGCAGAAAGAGGCTTTCCGCGCCGAAGGCCGTAAACCCGTATGGCGTTTGCGTATGCCCGATGAGGATATTACGTTCAACGACCTCGTGCGTGGTGAGATTACCTTCAAAGCCGGGTCTGTTCCGGACTACGTCGTAGTGCGTTCTAGTGGTGATCCCCTATACACTTTCGTGAACCCTGTGGATGATGCTTTGATGGGCGTAACCCACGTGCTCCGCGGTGAAGATCTGTTGTCTTCAACTCCGCGCCAAATTGCGCTGTACCGGGCGCTCATTGATATGGGCGTCACTACATTTATCCCCGAGTTTGGGCATCTTCCCTATGTGATGGGTCAGGGTAATAAGAAGCTGTCGAAGCGCGATCCCGAATCGAATCTCTTTCTGCTGCGCGATGCCGGTTTTATCAAGGAAGGTCTGCTGAACTACCTATCTCTGCTGGGCTGGTCACTATCCGCAGATCAGGACGTTTTCTCAGTCGATGACCTAGTGGCTCACTTCGACATTCACGATGTGGTAGGCAACCCGGCACGTTTTGACGTCAAGAAGGCAGAGGCTATTAACGGCGATCATATTCGTCGTTTGGAGGCGGACGATTTCCGAAACCGCCTGGTGCCCTATCTGCAGGCCGCTGGTGTTGTTGGTGAGGAACTTTCAGCACGTGAAGAGCAGATTCTGACAGAGGCTGCTCCCTTGGTACAGGAACGTATGCAGCTCTTGGGTGAAGCCCCGAAGCTTCTGGCATTCCTCTTCAAAGCTGATGAAGAGATCACGGTTGCTGATGACGCCCGTAAACAGCTTAAAGAATCTGCCCCTCAGGTTCTTGCTGCCGCTTTAGAGGCACTTGAACCCCTTGAAGCCTGGGATGCGGCAAGTATCGAATCTGCCCTGCGCTCCGCTATCGTGGAGGGGCTTGAGATCAAACCGCGTTTGGCATTCGGGCCGGTGCGTATCGCCGTTTCGGGTGAGCGTATTTCGCCCCCGCTCTTTGAATCCATGGAGATTCTGGGGAAGGAATCTTCTCTCAACCGTGTGCGGGCTTTGGCTGCTGAGCTCGGGGCGTAGCCCGAACGCATAGCCGTATCTTTTTTGAAAAGAAGAACTCGGTGGTTCACGAGTTTGCGCGAGCCACCGGGTTTTTCTGCGCGCAAGAGACGCCTACACATTGTGCGCTAGAGGAATGTATGGCTCTCGGCTTATGCTGGTTATACGGTCGTGCATCGTGGGAGGTGAAGGTGAACCATAACAAATACATTGTGCGTGCTTTGCGCAAAGGAACCGTGATGGCATTTGCGAATGCATCAATTGTGTTGCTTATTGCCACTATTGCGGATGCAGTGAGATCTATCTGGACCATTGTGATAATTGTGTTAGCCAGCGCCTTAGCGTATTTCGCGGCGTATCATGAAGCTAAGTTTGATGATGAACAGATTGCATGTGAACGCGAAGCAGGCGGCCACCAGCCGGGAAGTGAAGCCCTGGTGGGGGACAAACCCATAGAAAACGCCCAAGAGCGGCTGGAAATTGGTGAGGAGGATAAAGCATGACTCGACGCGATGTAACATTTGCCGCCATCATGTCTGCCGTAGCATTGGCAGTTTACATAGGCGTGAAGGTTTGGTTGGGCGGTCACTGGGACTGGGTAACCTTCGTCATTTGGGTTCTGGCCGCGCTTCTCTTTGGGTTTGGCATTATTTATGCGAAGTCGTTCTTGATCCGCATGGTAGATGAGATGACTGAGGATGGAGTAACGCCCAGCGAAGGGGAGCGCCGCACTGGGGTCGGTAGGGGTTCCGAACGTAATTCGCATGCGGAATCCATCGCGGATGCTGCCGTTGAGTCTTCTGCTGAGCATGCGCATCACCTGGGACATCAGCATCATCGCCGGCAGGAATCCTCGAACTTGTAACATCCTGCAGCGTATTGGCGTGCTCTAAACGCCTGTAAAAGGCATCATATAGAAAATATACGTGCTTGCCCTCATGTCTATAAGCCCTAGTCAGCATGATGTAGGTCTGAGAAAAATAGTGAGCTGGAGAATATCATGAAAAGATTTATGCGTGTAAGAGTTGCGGGTTATCAAACGGTACAGTATAGTATTTACCTGTGAGCGCGTCGGAATGAATGAAGGTTCCGGCTCGTTATTTTGTGAAAACAGAATATTGCGGTTGTAGCTCAGTTGGTAGAGCACCACCTTGCCAAGGTGGATGTCGCGAGTTCAAGTCTCGTCAACCGCTCTGCGAAAGCCCTGAAGTAATCTTCAGGGCTTTTTGTGTGTATGTCGTAAGGAACCGTAAATGTTGGTTTATCTTCCGTGAAAATTCGGGGATTCTGCCGTGTTCCAAGATTTTGATGACGATAAGTCTCTAAGAAAATAAACGTCATAGATGATATTTCTATTGCTTTTTGGGAGGAAAGGCGTGAATATAGGGGGTACACCTTCTTAGGTACTCCTACCCTAAGTTTTAACTATAGGGTAACTAATTTTTGTTACTCGTCATCCTCTCAAGGAGTTCATATGGTTCTTTTATCAGCTACAGCTCAGCATAGGTCTTTCAAGGTTGCTACCGTTGGGGTACTATCGATGTCGCTCATGGGGGCACCTTTTGCAGTGCCCGCGTCCTTTGCGGTAGAGTCTCCTGCCCCGCAGCAGATTACTGCTGCTCAGGCTCAACAGGTTCAGGGAATTCCAGGGCAGTATCAGATTCGCCATTCAAAGAACGGCAAAATCTACATTGCTGGCTCTAACCGCGATATGTCCGTATCGACTATTGCGCGTCTGGATGAGAAAACTCTCCAGATAGAAGCAATAGCCACCCTACCTATAACCCGGGCCGGTACCGGATATAACGCTGGATACAAGAATTTGGGTGCCTTTGGTATTGATGTTGACGATGAGAACGGCACCATTTGGGTCACGAATACTCGTGATAATGCTGTGTCTGTGTATGACCAGAATAATCTCAATCTCTTGTGGACCAACTACGGCGCTCAAGAGGGAGATGAAAACTGGATCGAGCATCCGCGTGAGGTGAAGGTAGATGTTGCCTCCGGCAAAGCATTCGTAACAGGCCGCTTCTTTGTATCTGCCATTGATCTGAAGACCCATAAGGTTGAGAAGATCAAGGTGGGTGGAGATGAAGAAGGTAAGCGCTATATCAGTATGAATACCACCATTCATGATGGTAAACTCTACGTTCCCGAGCGCACCACCGGCAAAATCTATGTGATTGACACGAGCACTTTTAAGGTTTTGCAGGAAATCCAGACCCACGCTGATGTCGAAGGCGTTGATGTTCTTCCTTCCGATATTGCCATTGATGTTTCTGAACAGGAAATCTACGTTTCCGCGCAGGGAAGTTATGACCGTCAAACTGGCGAGTCTAAAGGCAATTCCGGGGTAACCGTGTATGACCTCAAAACCGGAGAGTACAAGAAATCCATTCCGTTCGGTAAGCAGGCACTTGCACTCGTCAACGATGAAGATCGTGACCTCGTATACGTTACGGATTTTGCTACCGGTAAGGTCGGCGTGATTGACGGTCGCGCAGATCGTCTTATCGGCGAAGCGCAGTCAGCCTCCAAGGGGGCCAACGATATTACCTTGGGTGCTGATGGTGAGGTCTATATCGCTAATAAGGATGGTTTTGCTCCCGATACGACCATTCCCTTCGGCATGGATTACGCCCAGGGAACTCTAACCTCCAAAGAAGAAACTGCTGATTCTATTACCAAGATGAAGGTTACCCCGGAGAATGTGACAGCGGAAAATCCAGGGGTAGAGATCAAGCAGATCACCCCGCAGCAGGAAACCTTTGCGGGTTACCCCGTCCCTCTGACGGGCGGCGATAACAGGACCCTGACCAACGTGTCGTATAACGATATTGCTGGCAACCTCTTTGAGAACGACATCATCAAGCTTGGGGAGAAGAGCATCACAACCGGTTACCCCGATGGCGGATTCCACCCCTTGGAGAGCATCGAACGTGGAGCAATGGCAGCGTACCTATATCGCCTGGCGGGTTCTCCCGAATTTGAGGCACCCGCAGAATCTCCTTTCAGTGATGTTCCTACAACCCACCCCTTCTATAAGGAAATTGCGTGGCTGAAGGCAACCGGTATTACGACAGGTTGGGAAGACGGTACCTTCCGTCCTGAAGACTCAATAAACCGCGAGGCTATGGCGGCATTTTTCTATCGTGCCGCAGGATCCCCGGAAGTTCAGCAGAAAGCAACCTTTACGGATGTTTCGGGAAACCCCTTTGCCAAGGAGATTTCCTGGTTCCAGTTCTCGAAGCTCTCCACCGGTTGGCCTGATAGTACGTTCCGCCCGCATGACTCGGTCAAGCGTGATGCTATGGCAGCCTATGTGATGCGTTACATGGGTAATTTTGATTCCGTGAAGGTTTCAGTGCCAGCACCCGCAAAATAGCGCATAGCGGGTGAGATGACTATCGTTGCTTAGTCGGTAAGTTTATATTGCCGTTTGAACAACATGTATGTGTCGGGTGAAGGCATCTCTTGGATGCCTTCACCCGAATGGCGTGCATTCGGAGGTTCTGGAAGCGGGGTATAAATTTTGGGCAGACTTTTGTGACAACCATCTCAAGGTACGAAGTTGCATGATGCAACAAAGCACCGGTATAGTTATTACTCGTTGCGGCGAAAATCGTTGAGGTTTTACCGGAACAACATAATGAAATAGTGGGGTATGGTGTAATTGGCAACACAACGGTTTCTGGTACCGTCATTCTAGGTTCGAGTCCTGGTAGGCCAGCAGCAATAATATTGCTAGTTCTAAGCCCCGTTCGTCTAGAGGCCTAGGACGCCGGCCTCTCACGCCGGTAACACGGGTTCGAATCCCGTACGGGGTACAAAATAAAAACCACGCTTCGCACACCGCGGGGCGTGGTTTTTCTTTGCGTGCGATGGGGAGGGAGAGTAGGGGAGTAAGGGGTTGGAGGTTGGTTGTTGAGGTTGAGACAGTGAAGCGCTTGCCCATGGTGATGAGTGTCGTCTCATTGGGGGGTGATAGGCGGTGACATATCATTCTCCACCAGTGACGCATTCGCCGCGGACACCCCAGTAGTTGTTAGCTTCCACACCTTGCCCAAGCAGGCCAGTGAGACAGCCGATACATCTTCCTCCGCAGCCAGTGTGCCAAATATCGCAGTCGACAACAACGAGGAGTTCCGTGCCCTCATCGAGAGCCCACAACCTAATAACGCCACCATTGAACGATTCGTGATTCACGCTGGAGATTACAATCCAAATTCTGCACATGGCCTGAGCTTCAAGTTCGCAGATGTCGCCTACCATGATCTCCACCTCACCGGCAGCAATATTCCAGACAGCATTGGTACCGGCCAGAACCTGCACATCGTCGCAGAGATCCTTGAGTACAACAGTGCTCAAGGGTGCTTTTCCTGGAGCCAGTCACCACATCGGTATGATAGCTTTCCGCCAGCAGCAGGATGGCAGCTCGGTTGTTTTCGGTGAGGTTGAGAAAGACAGCGTCGAAATTGACCGTGTTGTTCCGTGCTTCGTCGCCGGAGTCGTCAAAGGGGATGATCTTAGTGCCGTGTTGATGGGTGGCCTGGAAGCTGACGATGTCCCCACACATGACTAGTCTCTAGAAGTAAGGAAGACCAAGCTAGATGCTATGTCCTTTCTGATTTTCCATCTGCTGGTGTAAATAAGTTTTCCCGGCGACTGAATAAGCTTTCTAGTGCCGGTGAAGAACACAGGGCGTGGTTCTCGCTGTACAGCTCAGCTTTGAACAGATAAACCCGGGAGCGCAGTTCAGTTCCTCCAAAGTGGTGAAATGATAATCGGTAGAAGAAGCGTATCCAACCTGAGTTGGATTTTTCGCATCGATTTCGGTGAATTTTCCTGGTGAAAGTGTTTGTCAGGTGGTGTAGCGTGATGGTTTGGGTTGTTGGTGGCATGTGGTTACTATGTGATCGTTCAAAGAATCTCCTACAACCTAAACTCTATTACTTCCTCTACCTTCTCCTCGTCATATGCATGATAAATCACATCCGCGTAATCTCTGTGTGCAAAGTGCAGTATTTTTAGCGAATTCGGGTTTCGCATCAGCATAGTTTTTCCCAGATGGTTACCAACGTATGATCCACCTCGGAAAATGGGGAGAAGTTACCAGTAATATCATTGTTAGCACAGATTTATGGGGCGAGAGAAGGCTGGATGGTATCGTGATATGCTGGTTTTAATATGATAAATAATGATAAAATTTATGGCTATGCATCAATTGTCAAGGTAGTGGGCATCTGCCAAGAAGAGAATATGTTGATTGTGCAATATATGAACGGTAATAAGTGTGGTCTTATTGCTCTCGGAGAAGAAGTTTCAGATTACAAAGAGTTAGATGTGCTTGCTCTTATTAATGATCCTACTTCAAATATGATCTTAAGAATTGTTAAAATTGATATCAGTTGGTGGTCAAGTTTTGTATCTATTGGATATGTGGATTACATTATTAATGAGGAGATTATAGTTAGTGCCAATGGGGGTTTATTCGCATTGGATAAAAGTGATTTAGATATTCATATCGGTGACCTTGTGAAGTATGATTCCCTAGAGCAGACTATCGTTCAAGTAATACCTAAGGATCGATTAACTTCTGATGAGAAGAATGAGTATCTTGTTGATGTGCAGAAACTAGATTTAACATTTGAAGATTTTGGAGGGTATCCAGCTATAGTTAGACGTGCACGAGAGTTGATAGAAACGCAATTAAGAAAGCGAGAGAAGCTCCGAGAAATAGGGGCCAAGCCAGTAAAAGGCGTACTATTCACCGGTTTGCCGGGAACAGGTAAAACTCATTTGGCCCGAATCATTGCCAAAGAAAGTGGGGCTAATTTTTATCATATTGATGGGCCATCTATAGTGAGCAAATATGTTGGTGATTCCGAAAAGACCTTACGTGGAATATTTGCACATGCGCAACAGGGCGAGAAACCTTCAATAATATTTTTCGATGAAATAGATAGTATAGCTGCAAATAGGGACGAAAATACACATGAATCTTCGGACAGGTTAGTGGATCAATTTCTAACATTAATGGATGGTTTTAATAAAGAAAATGATAATATTGTAGTTATAGCTACTACCAATCGTGAGGCCGCATTGGATCCTGCCCTACGGCGCCCAGGTAGATTTGACTGGACAATCGAATTTACTATCCCAACTTGCGAAGATCGTCGCAGTATCTTAATTTTACAGGCTAAGCGATATAAATGCGTAGACGAGATTTCCCCAAAGTTTCTTGGGGAAGTTGCTAAAGAAACTAAGAACTGGTTACCAGTAGATTTAGGTGCACTTTGGGATGAAGCCGCCTTAATAGCAGTAGGTGAAGGCAGAAATAAAATTCATGTTGAAGATATGGTGATTGCTTTTGAACAGATAGATTCTCGTGTAAGGAATAAAAAATAATATGGTTTCTTTTAATCCAAAAAAGTTATGGCTTGCCTTGAGGGATAAATTTAGAAGACAAAAGGAAGTCAGTCAATTCCAACTTCGAGAGTTTATTTATCTCGATGAAGTAAGTCTTCAAAGCTTATTGGTATCGCTCCATGGAGAATTAACAGAGAAAAAATCCATAACAGATTCCACCTCAAATACTAGAAATGTTAGTGGGAACATTGATACCAATAATTTAGCCCCTCTGAAATTAGGTTTTACAGCCCAGTACCAGTCTGGTAAGAGTAGCGCAACTCAGACAGAGACGAAAGCTACAGTTCAATCATGGTTCCGTGAATTATACGAAACACCAAATATCTTGGGTGTTCAGCCACTTGAAGATGGTGATCAAGATATCATAGTTAAATCGAGTGCGTTACAACGGGGAACGTTGGCTGAGCTTCAAGTTGTACTTGCCACTGATCCCTATTTTAACGTTGTCACTTCAATTTCAGAGTTTTTTAAATTATCCGAAAATATATCCGAACTGAATGGTTATTCCGAAATTAAGTGGCAGATTGAATTACTTCAACAGCTTTTAGCGGGGCTTATTCCAATCAAAGCGGAAATTCTTAATTATCGCGCACTGAAAACTGGTGATGATACTTATTTAGTGCATGAAGATAAAGTAACAGGAGTATCTACTTCAAAAATCAAGGTTAATCTTGTTGGTGTCACTGAGCTTTCGGCGTATTGGAAAGATATACGAAGGGTATTGTTTTCCAACCAAGAGTTTAGAGTATTATGTAGGATTAGCCGTCCTGGATTGGTACAGGATTGGAACCCGATCAAACTCCTTGATTTATTTGGTAATGTTTTTCCTCAGAAGGAAATCCATAATGTAAAAGAAATGCTAAAGCTACTTTCCTATAATGTTGATGCTGCTAGTACAGCTGAAACAGATAATGATGCAAGTAGCAAAATGAGGCTAGCTCTTGAAGAATATATAAAGAGTTCGTGCGAACATGCGGGAGGGGAGATCGGTAGCGATGAGGTTGAAGGTATTATTAAAGAGGTATTAAAAGGTAATTTTGATGAAGGATCAATGGGGGATCGAAAAGTTCTTTATGAGAAAGTTGATGGAGAACTGGCATCTTTAAAAATAGATGTCCCTCCCAATATTCGAGTAACTCTGAGGGAAAGTAGCAGTGAAAAAGCTGGATTATCGCATAGATTATTCACGTCAGCTCCGTCTGAGGTAAAGAAGGTTGAAGAGAAAGAGGAGAAATCTGTCGCTGAAGAGCTATTTATCGAAGCAGAGATCATAGCTATTTATTGGTAAATCCATCTTGTGCGGTCACGATTTCAATCTTTCCTAGAAACCTTCGAATCCATGTGGCCACAGGCGGCTCAGGAATACGCAAAAATCTATTACACTTACCGGCCATGAGCATTTCCCTGACCCCGCGACTGCAGCAGGCCATCACGCAGGCCGCCACATCCCACGACGGCCACTACCGGAAAGGCAGCACGAAACCCTACGTCACCCACGTGGTTTCCGTCATGCTCATCGCATCGGAATACACCGATGACGAGGACATTCTCGTCGCCTGCCTGCTGCACGACATCATGGAAGATCGCCCCGACACCTACAGCTTCGACCAGATGGCTGCCGACTTCGGGTCGCGGGTCGTCGACCTTGTGCAAGGCGTGACGAAAGACTCCACCCTGCCCGACTGGCGGGCCCGCTCCGACGCCTACCTGGCGCACCTGCGGCAGGCTGGACCCGATGTGGCGCTTATCAGCTTATCCGATAAATACCATAATTTGACCAGCATTCTGGCCGATTATGAGCAGCTTGGCGACGTGTTATGGGATCGGTTCAATGCGGGGAAATCCGACCAACAATGGTGGTACACCATGGTCCTGGCCGCGGCCGAACCCCAGCTGCCGGACGGTCACCCGCTGGTAGCCCGCTACCGCGAGCAGCTCCAAAAACTACAGGGCCTATAGGGCAGCACTGAGCTGGGTTGCGGCTGCCACGAGATGATCCGCCCATAGCGCGCCGGGGTGGGGTTTCAGCCGCTCCGCTGGCCCCGAGATCGACAGGGCCGCCACGAACAAACCTTCATCGTTGAACACGGGTGCGGACAGGGAGGCGAGGCCGACTTCGCGTTCGCTAATGGATTCCGCCCAGCCCTGGTCCCGGGCCTCGTCAATGTCTTGCAGGGTGAAGCTGGGGTTTTCCGCCATGATGGTGGCCTTGAGGGCGGGGGAGGAGTAGGCCAAGAATATTTTTGCGGCCGACCCGGCGGTTAGTGGCAGCCTAGAGCCGGTGGGTACCGTGTTTTGCAGGCCACTGGCCGGCTCCTGGGCGGCGATACACACCCGGTGGGCGCCTGCCAATTGGTAGAGCTGGACCGATTCACCCGTATCGGCCATAAGGGCCGCCATGATGGGGGTTGCGGCGTCGACAAGCGTTGTGGCGCTGCGTGCCCCCAGGGACGTGAGCACCGCACCAATGGTCCACCGGCCATCTGCGGTGCGTGTGAGGATATGGTGGGTTTCTAGCGCGCTGGCAAGCCGATGCGCGGTGGCACGCGGCAGGCCGGTTGCTTCGCATAATTCCGTGAGCGACCGGGGTTTTTCCCCAATGGTGACGAGAATAAGCATCGCCCGGTCTAATACCTTAATTCCACTTGTGGTGGCGGGTGGTGTAATATTTTGTCCCATAGTGTGATATTACCATCTCATAAAATGAGATGACTATGCGGAAGTAGAGGTAACACAATCCATGACCAGCCCCGTGGATTCCCAACCCAAACTCACCCTGGCCGAAAAAGTCTGGCGCGACCACGTTGTCACCCATGGCACCGGTGACGAACCCGACCTTATCTTTATCGACCTTCAACTACTCCACGAAGTAACCTCCCCCCAAGCCTTCGACGGCCTTCGGCTTGCCGGCCGCACCCTCCGGCACCCTGAACTCCACCTCGCCACCGAAGACCACAACGTCCCCACCACCGGCATTAAAACCGGCGACCTGACCGAAATCGCCGACAGTATCTCCCGCACCCAAGTCTCCACCCTGCGGAAAAACTGCGAAGAATTCGGGGTACGCCTCCACGCCATGGGGGACATCAACCAAGGCATCGTCCACCAGGTCGGCCCCCAACTCGGCGCCACCCAACCCGGCATGACCATTGTGTGCGGCGACTCCCACACCTCCACCCACGGCGCATTCGGCGCCATGGC
>ERZ773008.2311-NODE-2311-length-12538-cov-6.636786_pt1 | contig 12538 bp, 13 predicted proteins | sample MGYA00580664_ERZ773008 | MGnify/ENA primary metagenome ERZ773008 (study PRJEB29015, sample SAMEA2738016) | human oral metagenome | biome: human oral; feature: human-associated habitat; material: dental | place: China | collected 2048 ... | reverse complement strand
TGCGGGCAAAACTGCCGATACCGCCGGTGCTGACGATGCTGCGGTACTTAAGGAATTAAAAGCCCAATATCCGGAAGCGGAAAAAATCGTTGTTGGACGCGGCTTGGCTTGGGATAAAGCACAAACAACGCCTGTTTCCGAACAGTCTGAAAGCCAAAAAAACGCAGAACCGAAGACAGATACATATGACGATATCGTCGTTGTCTCTCTCGAATTGGAGCAGCCACTACCTGCCAAAGATTACGAGCGGATACAGGCGTGGTTACGCCAGCGTTATGAGGGTAAGGTAGTGCGCATATTACAAACGCACAAGTCTCAGACAGATAAACCGTCTAACGAATAATCGCCTTCAGACTTTATCCATTTCCGAGAAATCATTGATTGTTCCTAGTACACCAAATCCGCCTCAAACACGCCTCTCAAGGCGTTGGAGAGGCGGATTTTTTCTGCGCGTTCGAGCATGTCGCGGGTGATGTGTGTTTCGATGATGGTGTCCGCGCCCAAGTAGGTTTGCAGCTGCTGCAACACGGCTTGGCGCATGATGCCGTTGAGGATATCCAAATCCAGAGACGGGGTGAGACGGGTGTTTTTGTGCATGTTCATGTTTCAGTATTTTCCTGGAAATACTGTAAACAACGCTACTGATTTCTACATCACACAAATAAAATAGAATCAATTGCAAATCTTTCCCTCTGTTCTTAAAAGAACACGAATTCCAGGTTAACTCTGACGAAACACCCTGACAGCTTAGAATTCTGTGGAATTGACATAAAATTTAGGGCTGACCTACGTCAGCCCCTATTTTTGACTATGTAATATATTGAGCAATTTTACTTCGTAAATTCCAAACACAATAATAAAAACCAGTCGCTTAACATATCAAGCAACTGGTTGAATTAATAAACCAAAAACTATTTATTAATCATTGTACAAGCAGATGACTTACTTTGCGCTTCACTTGCAGTTTTGCACTCATAAATAGTACCCGCAGCAGTAATATATAGTGATTTAGTATAACCATTTTGTATAGGCTGAAGATATATGTAGTAGGTGTTAATATCTGAATTATCTGTTAGAGCCGATACAAAATTATATCTACGTTTTGAGTCACTATTCTTACTGTTGATCAATGTAGCAAGACCTGCAGTTGAATAACTACCATTATTACGTAGTTTATTCTGCCTCATTTGAGCAACTATGTCTAATAAATGATTTTTAGCGGCAGCTAAATGCGTCTTTTCAATATGAGACTGATACGATGGCATCGCAATAGCGGCTAATATACCGATTATGGCTATAACAACCATCATCTCTACAAGTGTGAAGCCTCTCGTTTTCTTTTTCATTGACCATTCCTATTATTTACCAGAATATTCAACGTAAGACTGTAATGTAACCACAGTATTATTATTAGATCCCCATGCGCGAGCTGTTACACGGAAAACATTCTTGTAGTTTTGGTCGGCAATTTCGCCCAGACGTTCCACCATATAACAAGCGTTATTAGTATTAGACGATTGATTCTTCAAACAGTGCCTACCTTTGTTCGCTTCATTTAGATTGACGGTATCACTCCGTTTCCAAACAGGTGTAGAACTAGATGCCTTACCACCACAAATACCATCTGTACAAGAGTCACTATTGGCTACAGCAGCAAATGCTTTATTTTGTTCAGCTACAATACGTTGTTCGCCATTCCGTAGTGCCTGTTCAGCGAGAGAGAAGGCGTATTTCCTATCTGCGTCATTTGAACTAATACGCATTTCCGTATTGGTTGATTGCATACTGGCAACAACAATTAGTGCGATAACCAGCATCATAATTAGTACAATGAATAGAGTATAGCCTTGTTGTTTTTGAGTTATGATTGATTTGCGCATACGTTTCCTCCACGAACATTAGCTCTAATTAAATATTGGTTAACAGTACCATATGTATTCGCGTTGTTATTAAGCCGTAAGCGCATTTCAAGAATGGTTGGCAACATAGAAATACGAGTTACATCAGGAGCATTTCCTAATGCTGTACGGTTACTAGAGAACGTTACAGAAGTGTTGGTATTGTTGCATCCTGCATATAATTGATGGATATCCATTGCTTGAATATTGGAAACCATCAATTGAGGATTCCCCCATGAACCACTCGGAGTAAGAGTAAATCGATATAAAGCATCAGCCATAGTATTAACATTGGGAATTCGACCAATAACGTAGGCAACCCCATATACTTGAGATAGAGTGGTTTGCGGAAGATAGAAAACATCAGGGCCACTAAAGTGAGAAATAATTGATCCCCCACCAAATCCAGATCCAATTACTAGGTCATTCCCATTATTAGTAAGGGATCCACCGTTACCAATATACATACGGCCACAAGAAGATAGAGCAATAGGGCCACCAGCATTAGCAACATCCCTTAATTCTTGGGGCGCGTCTTTTGCTGTAGGGTTAGTTACTTCTGTAACAGGAGCAAGATTTTGCCCATATACGAAAATTAATGCTGGAGAAGAATTACTTGGTACGAACCCAGAAATATTAAATGTATTTTTAGCCGTATTAGCATCCATTATACTAATTCCACTGTAAGCCGGGTCTTCTAAGACTAGCTTAAAGTTTGCAGTATTAGACTGGAAGCCTTCAGTAGAACGAGGTGATGCAGGCATCTGTTTTTGTACTAAGTTCCCCATATTAAAGCACCCAAAGGAACCAGCCATTTGGGCATCCCTGAGAATCAACTCCGATGCATTACGCAGATCTTGCTGCGCAGCTAGACGACTTTCAGAATTTGTACGCATTCTGCTGGTAATACCATACGTAATACCAATAGCAAGTAGAACAACCAATGCCAAAGAGCTGGCTACCAGGAATTCGATCAAGGTAAACCCATGTGGTTTTAACTGAGAATTTGGAATACGTGATTTGCTCTTTTTAGAGCGGTATAGATGATATTTCATAATAATTTAGTCTCCTACAACCGCACTATAGCTATATTGAAAGTCATCGGAATTTTGATTATCCCCATTACTTTCTGTCCATTTCACTTCAATTGAAGTAGTAGGTGTGCTACCAGAGGTGCTAGTAATTGCATATGAAATGCCGGTCGCATTGGGTAATGCATTTTTCAGCTCGGCGGCAAATGCATTAAGCTGGCACTTAATAAGATCCTCGCGTTTAACACCGTTTGGGTTAGACGAGTTACCGCATATAGCAACATCAACAGCAGATGATGTGGGCGTAATATCTTGTGTTGGTTTATTATAATCGGTATAGGTGAATTTGGTTGTAGCAGCTGAATGAGTACCAACATTATTGATTACATCCGGGTTACTTAACATACCGGCGGACAGATTCTGCACAGCCTGAGCAACACGGGTTTGCATTTCTGCTTCGCGAACATTACCCACGGATTTTAATTGTGCAAGCATAAGAGCCATAATGCCAAATGCCATGATAAATACAGAAATCAGTACTTCTAATAGAGTACTACCTCGATTTAAATATACTGGTTTTAATATGAATTTATAATTCGACATGCTGTATTCCTTCACGCTTTAAGATAAAGCACAATAATTTGCATAACTGCTTGCAGTTAATGAATTGAATTCAGAAGGCGTCATATTTCCGTTGCAAGTTATCACACGGCCACTTGGAGCAATTAAAGCCATACGCACATGCTTTCCATCACTTGCCGCTATTCTGATGTAGTTGGATGTGTACGTATATTGACCGTTAGATTGGCCAACACCAAAAGTACCATTTGGCATAAAAATAAAGCGGGTTTTATCGGTTGTTGGGTTACTGAGAGCAATATCAAGGCTACTAATTGTTATTGATTCATTATTAATCAATACGGAGCGTAAATCTGCATCATTACTGGAATTTACTATGCCGCTTTCGTAATCATTATTACCATTCTTATCAATGAATGCCAATAAGGAATTGCCACCTTTATCGCAGCCATTATTGGGTTTGGCATCGGATTTAAGCTTAATACCGCCACAAATGATTACAGGGCTGTTTCTGCGTACAGCCTCAGTCCTGGCAAACCGGAAAATGGTGGTAATTTGGCTTATTCGATTTCCTAGTTTTTGTGTAGCGATAAAATTACTCATGCTGGGCATGGCAATTACAGCCATAATCCCGATTAAGGTTAGGGTAATCATCAGTTCTATAAGGGTAAAGCCCTGTGTATATTGTCGCGTCTTCATAGCCATCACTTTAAAATGGAAAATGGGGCACAAAATAGGCAAATTGATTAAGATTGTTCTTATTCTTCAGTAAAGTAAGTATGCCCAGTATGTACGGCGTTGTCAAATTTGCTGAATTCGCCGGTAAACACCAGCGGGATTTTGCCGGTGGGGCCGTTACGGTGTTTGCCGATGATGCATTCGGCCATGCCTTTTTTGTCGGTATCGGGGTGGTAGTATTCATCACGATACATGAACATAATCAGGTCGGCATCCTGCTCGATGGCACCGGACTCTCGCAGGTCGGACATCATGGGGCGTTTGTCGGTGCGGGATTCAACAGTACGCGACAGTTGTGAGAGGGCGATAATCGGAATATCCAACTCTCTGGCTAGCGATTTGAGCGAACGGGAGATTTCCCCCAATTCTGCTGCGCGGTTGTTGCTGTTGTGGCCGGTGCCGCTCATAAGTTGTAAGTAGTCGATAACCACTAGCCCCAATTTACCTTTTCTTCTGGCCAATCGGCGCACGCGAGCGCGGACTTCCAGCGAATTTAAGGCGGGGGTTTCGTCGATAAAGATGGGGGCGTCTGACAGTTTGTGCAGAGCGTCATTGAGTCGGGCCCAATGTTCGTCTTGCAATTGACCGGTTTTGAGTAAGCCCTGATCCAGCCTCCCAACCGAACCGAGCATACGCATTACCAGCTGCACCCCGCCCATCTCCATCGAGAAGATGGCAACGGGCAGGTGCGTACTGATAGCGACGTTTTCCGCGATATTCAATGAAAAAGCGGTTTTCCCCATTGCCGGCCTTCCAGCAACGATGATGAGATCGCCGCCGTGCAAACCGGCTATTTTTTTATCTAGATCGATGAATCCGGTTGGAATGCCGGTCACATCGTCTTTATTTTCCCTTGAGTAAGCCTTATCGATTTTGGCGACGGCTTCTTTCAGCATGGCAGGCATCTCTAAGAATTCGTGTTGCACTCTGCTGGTGCTTTCAGCGATTTTAAAGATTTTGGCTTCCGCCTCGTCCAACATTTGTTTGACGTCCCTACCTTGCGGATTGTAAGCATTTCTAGCAATCTCTGTGCCAGCTTGTGCGAGTTGTCGCATGATGGAACGGCTGCGCACGATTTCGGCGTAGCGCGAGATATTGATGGCAGAGGCGGTATTCTGTGCCAAATCCACCAGATAGCCAAAGCCGCCGGCTTCTTCCAGCACTTCTTCACGTTGCAACACCTCTTCCACGGTGATGGTATCGGCGGGGCGGTTGCGTTCGGCCAGATGGGCGATGGCGCGGAAAATCAGGCGGTGTTCATAGCGGTAGAAATCTTCTTCCGAGATGGTTCCGGCAATGCGGTCCCAGGCGGAGGAATCCACCATCAGCCCGCCCAATACCGACTGTTCGGCTTCCATGGAGTGCGGCGGCAGGGCGAGGCTTTCGTTGTCTTGGTCTTGAATATCCATAATGGTCGGCGGCAGGGGCTACCTGAAAATATCGTTATTCGGTATGCGGCTTGGAGGCTACCTGAAACCGGCGCGGTTTATTTTTCAGGTAGCCTCCGAAATTATGTGTATCAGGCAAGGCAGACTGACAAATTCCGTCACTTTTTTTCGCCTGAATACAGGACAGATTCGCAATGGTGCAGGCAGGCCGCTCAACCATCAATGCCGTAATTCGGTTGCACCAATGCGCACACCGGGCGGTGGCGGCGGCTGCGGTGGCGGCGGCCGGGGATGCGCCAGCATTCCTGCTCGGGGCTGTTGTCGGCGTAGCTGCCGCGAGCGGAGGATTTGCTGCGGCTGTCTGCGTTGCGGCCGCGGCGGCCGTTGCGTGCTTCACGCGACTCGCGTGTGTCGCGCGGGGCGTGTTCGGCAGCGGGGCGGCCGCCTTCCTGTTGCTGCGGCCACCAGCGCGGTTCGAAGCCTTCAATCCGCTCCACCGGCAGTTCTTTGCCAATAAGTTCTTTAATGGCTTCAAACATTTTCTGCTCGTCTTCGTCCATCAGCGAAATGGCTACGCCCTCGGCGCCGGCGCGGCCGGTACGGCCGATGCGGTGCACATAGTCTTCGGCCTGGGTGGGCATTTCGTAGTTGATCACGAAGGGCAGCTCGGCAATGTCCAACCCGCGTGCGGCCACATCGGTGGCCACCAGCACGCGCAATTCGCCGGCCTTGAAAGCATTGAGCGTTTCCAAACGGGTTTGCTGCGATTTGTCACCGTGAATCGGCGCCACGCTGAGGCCGCGCCGTTTCAGGTCGCGGGCTACCTGATCGACGCTCTGCTTGGTTTTACAGAATACGATTACCTGATTGATGTGCAAGTCCACAATCAACCGCTCCAGCAGGTTGCGCTTTTGGGCGGTGTCGATGGCGATGATGTGCTGCTCGACGCTGGCGCTGGCGGTGTTCTGAGGCGCGGTTTGCACCTGCTCGGGCCGGTTCATAAAATCCTGCGCCAGCTTGCGGATGGGCGGCGAGAAAGTGGCGGAAAACAGCAGGGTTTGGCGCTGCTTGGGCAAAAGTTGCATGATGCGGCGGATGTCGTCGATGAAGCCCATGTCGAGCATGCGGTCGGCTTCGTCGAGCACCACGATTTCCACTTTATCCAGCCGGATGTTTTTTTGCTGCACGTGATCCAGCAGCCGGCCCACGGTGGCCACCACGATTTCGCAACCGGCGCGCAGGTCGGCGGTTTGTTTGTCCATATTCACGCCGCCGAACAGCACGGTGTGGCGCAGCGGCAGGTTTTTGATGTAGGCGGCGGTGTTTTGGTCGATTTGGTCGGCCAGTTCGCGGGTGGGGGTGAGCACCAGCATGCGCACCGGGTGCATAGCGGGCGAGGTGCTGGTGGTGGCATAGCGGCGCAGGCGCTCCAGACTGGGCAACATGAAGGCGGCGGTTTTGCCGGTGCCGGTTTGGGCGGCGGCCAGCAGATCGTGTCCGGCCAGCACTTTGGGGATGGCGGCGGTTTGGATGGCGGTGGGCTGCTCATAGCCCTGGTCGGCCAGGGCGGCGGTGATTTCGGCGGAAAGGCCGAGATTGGTGAAGGGGTTGTTCATATTCGCTCCGTGTGGCAGCTGCGCGGTGGGCAGCTGCAGGGAATGGGGATGGGCTTTGGCGGCGGTTTGGATAAATTCGGCCGGCAAAGGCTGAAGGCTACCTGAAAATATCGGCGGCAACGAAATTCAAGCAGGCCGGGAATACGCTTGAGTTGTGCGCAAACCGGCACGGCAAAATGCCGCGAAAAGGGTTTCGGGAGCAGGCGTCTGCCGGGAAACCCGGCTGCGGGCTACCTGAAAACGTGGATTTCAACGAAATTCAAATAACAGGCCGGCGATGCAAGATGCCGGACAGGCCGTATTGTGCCTGAAAAACCAGTTTTCAGGTAGCCTTTGCCGCGGCCTATTTCCAGATTTGCCGCGTATTTGGGCGCAGGTAGTCGGCATCGGAGAAGGTGGTGATCAGATGCGGCTTGAGGGCGATGAAGATAGCGGATAACAGGCCGGTGAGGAAGGCTTCACCCCAGGCAATCAGAAAAAATACCGGCAGCACCGAGCCCAGCAGGATGGCAGTGGGAAACACCCCGGCCAAATACAGCAACACCCCGTTGACCGCTGCGCTGAGCAAGATACCGGCTGCGGCGGCAAAAAAGCCATTGAGGAAGATGTAGATAAACAGATTGCGCGGCAGCCGCCGCACGATTTGCCGCGCCAGCGCCACACCGGCCATCGGCGGCACAATGCTGGCCAAAACCGTTAGCCCCGCCACACTCAAATCGCCCACGCCCTGCCACAGCCAGATATAGGGCAACAGCAGCAATACGGCCAGGCAAAATGCAGCCGGAATGTCCACCATCAAGGCCAGCAAGCCGATACCCAGCAGATGGTAGCTCAACCCGCCCAGCATTCCGCCGGCCGGTGCGGCGCGCAGGCTCCAGCACAGTGCCACAATCAACAGCCCAACCCACGCCGCTTGGCGGTGTGTGCGCCATGTTGCCAAGGCCGGGCGCAGGGCAGCGGCAAACAACAGCAGGCACAGCACATCGGCGGTCAGCAACCAAGGCAGGGGGAACCAGTGAGCGGGGAAATTCATGGAGTTAGCAGCTCAGATTTGCCAATCAATCGGCGGCAGGCCGTGCTGTTGCAAATAGGCGTTGGCTTGCGAGAAATGGCGGCAACCGAAGAAGCCGCGGTGGGCGGAGAGCGGCGAGGGATGCGGCGCGGCGAGCACCAGATGGCGGGCACGGTTGATAATCGCGCCTTTTTTCTGGGCATGGCTGCCCCACAGCATGAATACCAAGTGTTCGCGTCCTTCGTTGAGCACGGCAATCACGTGGTCGGTGAAGGTTTCCCAGCCCAGCGCGGCGTGGGAATGCGCCTGTCCGGCGCGCACGGTGAGCACGGTGTTGAGCAGCAGCACGCCCTGCTCCGCCCAGCTTTGCAGATAGCCGTGTTTGGGGATTTGAAAGCCGGGGATGTCTTGCGCCAACTCTTTGTAAATATTCACCAAGGATGGCGGCACAGCCACGCCCTCACGCACGGAAAAGGCTAGTCCATGTGCTTGGTTGGCACCATGATATGGGTCTTGCCCGAGGATGACCACGCGCACTCGACCGAACTCGGTGGCGCGGAAGGCGTTGAATACGTCGGCAGCGGGCGGGTACACAATCTGCCCGGCTGCGCGCTCGTTGTGCACGCTATGGATGATGTGTTGGAAATAAGGTTGCTGTTTTTCCGCGCCGATGGCTTCGTGCCAAGTTTGCATGGGATTTCCTTGTGAGATGGAAAGAGGCTACCTGAAAACAGAAAACGCTATTTTCAGGTAGCCTTTATTTACATCAGCCAGCCTGTTGGGGTAACAGATCGGTTTTCACGCAGACGTAGGAAGCCAGCGATAACACGGAACACATACCAAGCCCCCACTAAAGGCAAAATTAGGAAGCCGACAAGCACAAATAGCAAAACGTAGCCAATAGCACTGCCAATGACCGTTATCCAAAAAGTCTTCAACAAAAATTGAATGTGATCGAAATAAATCGTACCGCGCAGCTCATTGCGTTTAGCGTAAGCCATAATGACACCGCCCAAAGTGGGTACAATGCCAAAGCCGAACATACCCAACGCATACAATGCGTAGATAACGTAAAGATAGGACACATTGCGCTCTTCTCGCGACATATTTGCCAAATCGGGTACAGCGAGCTCCGCAATGGGATCAAACGGCTTACCGCCACGTTCCGACTGTTTATTATCCATCATTCATTCCTTAATATTTTGATTATATTGTGTGTTTATATTGGTTAATGCGTATCCAGCTCGGCAAAACCTTTCACCAGATTATCAATCTGCTTGAGCTGGCTCAAGAAAGGCTCGAGCTGGCTTAAGCGCAGGGCGCAGGGGCCGTCGCACTTGGCCTCCTCGGGATCGGGGTGGGCTTCCAAAAACAGCCCGGCCAGCCCCACCGCCATGCCGGCGCGCGCCAAGGTAACAATCTGCTCGCGCCGCCCGCCGGCCGAATCGCTGCGTGCGCCGGGCTGCTGCAGACTGTGGGTTACGTCGAAAAACACCGGCACGTTCATCTGCTTCATGGTGTCGAAGCCGAGCATGTCCACCACCAAATTGTTGTAACCAAAGGCAGAGCCGCGCTCGCACAAGATGATTTTATCGTTGCCCGCTTCCAAGCATTTATTGATGATGTGGCGCATTTCGTGCGGGGCGAGGAATTGTGCCTTTTTCACGTTGATAATCGCGCCGGTACGCGCCATGGCGTGCACCAAATCGGTTTGGCGGCTCAAAAAGGCCGGCAGCTGCAAAATATCGGCTACCTCCGCCGCCGGTGCGGCTTGGTAGGGCTCGTGGATATCGGTAATCACCGGCACGTTGTAGGCTGCCTTAATATCCGCGAGCCATTGCAAACCCTTTTCCAAACCCGGCCCGCGGAAAGAATGCAGGCTGGAGCGGTTGGCTTTATCAAAGCTGGCTTTAAACACATAGGGAATATCCAGCTTGCGGCAGATTTCCACATAGGTTTCGGCAATTTCCATGGCCAAATCGCGGCTTTCCAGCACGTTCATGCCGCCGAACAAAACGAAGGGGCGGTTGTTGGCAATGGTGAAGCCGTGAAGCGGGATTTGCGAAAGAGCGGTTTGCATGGCGCGTGTCCGTTGTTTGGTTGAATGAAAGATGACGCGATTATAGCGGAAAAGGGCGGAATGAAACGGAAGGCTACCTGAAAACGAGTTTGCTGAAAGCAGACGAGTTTCCGTGAGGCGGACCGAGTTTGCTGAAAGCAGACGAGTTTCTGCAGAGCTAAAACAAGGTTGCCGGAGGCAGCCGAGCTTCCATGAAGCTAAAACAAGGATCAAGCAGTTTATCTATTTTCAGGTAGCCTTTTGGGGAAAGACAGGCAAACCAATAAATTGCCTGCTATGTAGTCTGCCTGCACTAGGCTTGATGTCGAGATTTGAGTACAATGCGCCACATTAAGGTAATGCGTTTGCTGCAAGCAAACACACCGCCAGCCGCCGCCGGAACCACAAGCAAACAGAGGCTGGCGTTTGCTTCAGCCCGGCCGACAGCGCGCCCTCGGGGTGCAGAAAGTGGAACATGACCAAAGCAAAAACAACGCCGATTTTACCGCCCGCCATGCTGGGCATTTTGGGCGGAGGCCAGTTGGGCCGGATGTTTACCGTGGCCGCCAAACAAATGGGCTACGGCGTAACCGTGCTCGATCCCGACCCCAACTCCCCCGCCGCCGCCCTGGCCGACAAACACATCTGCGCCCCGTATGACGACCTCGGCGCGCTGGCCGACCTGTCCACTTGCGCCGCCGTTACCACCGAATTTGAAAACGTCAATGCCCAAGCCATGCGCGCCCTGGCTCTGGAAACCCGCGTGTGTCCCAGCGGCGACAGCGTGGAAATTGCCCAAAACCGCATTCAGGAAAAAGCCTGGATAGCCAAGGCCGGCCTCCAAACCGCGCCTTATCTGCCCGTTATCCAAGAAGCCGACCTTACCGACGAAGCCGTCGAACCGCTGCTGCCCGGCATCGTCAAAACCGCCATGCTCGGTTACGACGGCAAAGGCCAAGTGCGCGTGTCCAGCCCGGAAGAAGCCCGCGCCGCCTTCAAACAGCTCGGCGGCGTGCCCTGCGTGCTGGAAAAAATGCTCAACCTGCATTCCGAAATTTCCGTAATCGTGTGCCGGCTCAACAGCCAGCAGGTGAAATGCTTCCCGCCCGCCGAAAACCGCCACGAAGACGGCATCCTTGCCTACTCCATCGTGCCCGCCCGCCTGCCGGACGAAGTGCAGAAGCAGGCGCAGGAAATGGCCTGTCGGCTGGCCGAAGCCATGAATTATGTCGGCGTGCTGGCCGTGGAAATGTTTGTTATCGGCAACGACCACAAACTGATTGTGAACGAAATCGCCCCGCGCCCGCACAATTCCGGCCACTACACTTTAGATGCCTGCGCCAGCAACCAATTCGAGCAACAAGTGCGCCTCATGTGCGGCCTGCCGCCTGCCGACACCCGTCTGCTCTCCTGCTGCAGCATGGCCAACCTCTTGGGCGACATTTGGCTGCCCGAAGGCAAAGTAAACTGGCTGCCGCTCCTGCAACGCCCCGACGTACGGCTGCATCTCTACGGCAAAAAAGACGCCCGCCCGAAGCGCAAGATGGGGCACTTCACCGTGCTTTCTTCCCAGTCTGCCGACATCGCGTTTATGCTTGCGCACAAATTGCAGCGGCAGCTGCAGCGCAAAGGGAATTAGCACACGCCAACCCAACAGGGCTGTCGGAAACGGCAGCCTTGTTTTTCAGGTAGCCTAAGATTCTCCGGCAAGGCGGGCAATGCCGTATCATATTGGTTCGGAGCGGCTATAATCACCCAGTTACCAACCGGAAAGGAGAAATCATGCGCGCACCTAACCATCCCCTTCTCGCCCCCTACAAAGCGGCCATTCTCGCTGCCGAGAAACCCACTGCCGAAATCATCCTCGAGCCCTGCAGCAATCTGACCTTAAGCCAGAGCAAAATCGGCGGGCTGCCCTATCTGCCACCTGATGCCGAATACCCGCGCAATCCTTACCGCCAGCCGCTGACCCTGCTTGCACAAATCAACTTCGCCGAAATGCCGCCGCTACCGGATTTTCCAACAAGCGGCATCCTGCAATGGTTTATCAACCTGCATGGCTTCTTCAATTGTTGGGGCTTAGATTCCAAAAATCCGCTCAACCAAGACGGTTTTCGCGTGCTGTACTATCCCGAAGTGCTGCCGGATGACGCGCTGGTGCAGGACTTCTCCTTTCTGGAAAACGTTCCGCCCGTGCCGCCGCCCAAGCGCAGCCTG
>ERZ773008.2302-NODE-2302-length-12577-cov-2.875898_pt1 | contig 12577 bp, 9 predicted proteins | sample MGYA00580664_ERZ773008 | MGnify/ENA primary metagenome ERZ773008 (study PRJEB29015, sample SAMEA2738016) | human oral metagenome | biome: human oral; feature: human-associated habitat; material: dental | place: China | collected 2048 ... | reverse complement strand
GCGGCGGGTGTCGACCATGAGGCCGTCGCCGCTGGACTGGCCGGAGAGGGAGGTGCCGCCGGAGCGGAAGGTCAGAGGCAGGCCGAGGTCGCCTGCTGCGCGGAAGATGTTAGCGACGTCTTCGGCGGAGTCGGGGCGGATCAGGCCGGCAGGCACGAGCAGGTAGTGGGATGCGTCGTGTGCAATAGCAAGGCGTTCGAGCTCGGAGACGCTGGATTCGACGGCTTCTGCGCGTGCGTCGCTGAGCAGGCGCTTGAGGGTGTCCTCGTAGGGGGAATTGAGGGCTTCAGATGTATTTGACACAACGGTCATAATCTTGAGCTTCCTTACAGATGAAGGGGTGTGTAATGCTGTCTTTCTCAGTATCTTCTTTTGAACGCCGTCTTTTCCGCTTAGCTATGGCTAAGCTTGGCGACTACTTGTCACCATAAGGGAAGCGGGTTATACGCCGGGTGGTGATGTGGTTTCCCTGCGTATTTATTGGTATCCCGTGGGTTTTGTGCATGCGCCTGAAGGAGACAGCTACCCTGCCCGCAGACCGATTTGGAATTTTTTAGGTTCACCTACCAGCTGCTGTAACAATCCAGCAAACAACCCAAAAGAAAACGTGGGGCAGAAAGCTACATGCTTTCCACCCCACGCTTATGTAACGATTTAGGCTTCGTCGAAGAAGTCCTCATCAATCCTCTTGACGGTGTAGGTCCGTTCCACCTGCACGCCGATACCGTACTTCACCATGAGACGGGCCAGCTGGTCACCATCTACCAGAACCACTGAGGTGCTACCGCTGAGTTTCTTCGCGAACTCCCGCGCGTCGGTGGTGAAAGAGCTCGATGTGATGAATACGCCCTGCGTACCTTCTGCATGTACCGCACCGACAAATTCTTGGATAGCCGGTCGGCCTACGGTGTTCTTCTCACCGTATCGCTTGGCCTGAACGTAAATCTTTGACAGACCCAGTGCGTCCTGGTCGATGACTCCATCGATACCGCCATCGCGAGATGCCTGAGTGACGATACCCCGCTCTTCGGCGCCTCCGTATCCCATAGCTAGCAGGATATCCACCACCAACTGTTCAAAAGCGCCGGGGGATATGGAACGTACGCGCTCCAGAATATCGTGCACGAGTGCAGACTCCAGCTGAGCGATACTCTCATCAATGAGCTCTTGGGGAGTGCTCTCGTCTACGTTTGCGGGTTCGGACGTGCTGGGGGCTACCTTGGGCACATCGTTCTTCGTGTCGCTTTTAGCCGGCTGAGTCGGGGTTGCTGTGGAGGAGTTCGACTTAACGCCGCGAACAATCTCCGCGACGATTTCCGAAGGGAGGCCCTGAGGGTACTGATTAGCAAGCTTCTTGCCTTCGTCCGAAATCTTCTGACGGCCGCGACCCGGCGATTCAACGGCTCCCCACTGTTTGAGGTAGGTGAGACCCCAGCTAATGCGGTCCACGTATACAAGGCGTCGACGGTTCGACATGAGCTGCTTCATCTGCTTCGGTGAGAGTGCGGAACGCGCGGCAACAGCGGTATAGATTTCCTTATTGCTACGCTCGACGCCGTCGGAAAGGTAACTCAGGATATCAGGAATAAACTCGTAGAACTTGGGAACCACGACCGGTTCGATCTCGGATGCTGACGACTGATTGGTCATCGAGATAATCTCCATTGATTGGTGGATGTATTGTCGAGTACAACTATACCCTCAGGTGGGACAGCTATTCCTGCTCGCGGTCAGCGGTAATTGTTTAGATACTGTTCGGAGGGCACCGGAAGTGCGAGGGTGCTACAGAGGAGAGACGCTCAACCCTAGGCGCGGCCGCCGAGCGCCGTAACATTCCAGCTAGCAGTACTATCAGAAGTCACCACACCACAAAACAGAGGAGAACCCGCTGAAGCACGCACCCCCAAATCCTCCACAAACACGCGGCCACCCGCAGGCACACTACGCTCCTTACGATCCACACCCGCACAATACACCGTCATCTTCGCACCCGAACGGTTCTCCACCGCAACCGAACCGCCACTCGACACCGTATCGTGCACAAAACCGCGGCTGCCCTGCATCTGAATCTCGCCAACCTCCGCGCTCTGACTCGTCAACGGCACACCATCAGGCGCCTCAAACTCACCCGAAGAACCAACACCCGCCGCACGAACCGACACCATCCACTGCGCATCATCAGTCAGCTGCGACGTCGACGCCGTCACACGCACCGAACTATACGGCACACTCACCGCACCCGCAGACTTCGCGGAACTAGAAGGAGCGGTACCAGAAGGAGCCGGCGCAGACGCGCTCGCCGTATTACGAACCCACACGCCCGCACCCTCACCCGAACCGCCAGCAACCACCTCAACCTGAGTGCCCGAACCGTCAGAGACCGAAACCTTCATCGTGCCCTCCGGCTCACCGCGACGCTCAAACTCCACATACGAATAGGAGGCGGGCGCCGCCGGGCCCTCAAAGACCGCCTCCTCAACAGCGCCGCGACCGGTAAACAGGCGGAAACCCTCAGAATCTTGAATCACCGGCGCCGTCGCGTGGCTCGCCGCAGTCGGCTCAGACGAAGCCTCAGCAGACGCAGAAGGGGAGGATTTCAGGGTGGCGCACCCGCCCAGGGCGGCGGCGAGCGCACCGGAGAGGCACAGGGTAGCGCCCAGCTGACGGAAGTTCGGCTGACGGGAACCTAGCTGGTGGAAAATCGACGGGCGGAAGAAGGAAGCGTTGGCGTGTGAAGACATGAGGCACTCCGATGTGCGGGGTAGCAACATAAGGTTGCTTTGATAGGTACAACACGCATTTTGCCAGGTTGGGTGCGCTCAGTGCAATGAAGATTAGGCTGTGCGGAGTATCATTCACACTATGGATAAGGCGGAACAGAACCAGGCAGAAAACACGGTAAAGAACGGCACAGCACCCAATACGTCGGCAGGAAATACCTCTGGCAATACCTCAGAGAACAGCCCGGCGGGTGCATCCGTGCGCCCTGAAACTACCGCATCTGAAACCGCCCCCGCAGCAGCTGGCCCCGCCGAAGCGAGTCCGGCAGAGGCTACCGATCCCCGCATAGGGGCAGCACAGGTAGACGCCGTGCAGATTGATAGCGCCCGCCTGGACAGCGCCCACTCCGTCTACTCCACCGACCTGGACCCCGACGACGACTACGAAGAAGTCGTCGAAGAATACGCCACCACCGACGCGCCGGACGGCACGCACCGCGAGGAACGCCGCATCACCCGCACCACGCATCACCCGCGCGGCAAGGGCGCCCCGAATGCAGGCGCTCCGAAAACGGGCGCTCGGAAAACGGACTCTCAGAAAGCAGGCACCCAGGGCAACCCTGATGACGCCGCCGAGATCATTGACGCGGGCGAACCCGAAACGCACACCACGACCATCCGCACGGTCACTCGCACCGTCACGGACCCGCCGCATCGCGCCCCGCGCACCCGCCTGTTCCGCACGCTCAGCAAGTACCGCGGCGAGAAGAACCTAGCGGCGTGGGAGGAGCGCTCCTCCACGCCCATGTTCGTGGCGTCCGTACTGTACCTGCTCGCGTTCGCCGCACCCATCATGAGCACACGTATCCAGGAACCGTACGACGGGTACCTCAACATCATCCAGATGATTCTGTGGGGCCTATTCGCCGCCGACTACTGCATTCGCCTGTACCTGGCGCCGCGGCGACTCTACTTCATCACGCACAACCTGATGAACCTGGCGATTGTGCTACTGCCGGCGTGGCGTATTGTCAGCTTCCTCGCCATGATTCACATGACCACCAACCGCCAATACAAGAGGCTCTCAGAGTTGGCGGTGAAGCTCTTCGGATACACCGCAATCTTCATCATCATGTTCGCCCTGGCGATCTATTCGGTGGAGTCCTCCGAGCCGGGCGCGATGATCCGTGACCTGCCCACCGCCTACTGGTGGACGTTCACGACCCTCGCCACGGTCGGTTACGGCGACGTCTACCCAATCACCGGTATCGGCAGGGTTATCGCCGTGGTTGTCATGCTGTACGGCGTGGGTATGGTCGCGGTTGCGACCGGTGCGCTCGCCAGCTGGATTATCGAAAAGATTGGTGGCAGGGAGGAGCAGGAGTACCCCGCAACCAAGGCTGACGTGGACGATCTTCGCCAGGAAATTTCTGAGTTGCGTGCCCTGCTGGCGCGTGAGTATGCGCGCCGTGAGGCCCACGACTACACCCTTCGTGAGGTTGTGGATGAAGACGGCGTACACCCGATTCCTTCGGAGGCGGAGGCGGCACGTCGCGCCGGTTTCGGTGCTGCTGGTTTTACCGCTCCGGGTGCTGCTGAGCCCGCCTCGGCTGCTGCTCCGGCAGGTTTCGAGGCTACCTCGAATACTGCTCCGGGCACCGCGCGGGCTGGTGAACCCGCCGATTCCTCGACCTCTCATGAGGTTGTGGTGCGTGAGCAGGAGCCAATCGCCCTGCTGGAGGAGACTCGCCAGACGTTCACGATTATTCGTGAGAAGTTCGCGTTACGCTCGCGTAAATAGTTGTTGAGTTCTGCCGAGTTCTGCTGTTGTCTGCAACGAAATTGTGGGTTTTGCCGGTGGCGCGGCAGAAATACTGGGGCAGAAATCCAGAAAATCTCGCCAGATATTATGTTGTGGCTTGTCGAGGCAAAATTAGCCCGCGTAGAGTGCAAATTAAGGCTCTTGCCTGTGAATAACCCATCAACTTAAGGTCTAATGTGACCAAACTATCTTTTAAAAATGACCGGTACTAGTGAAACTCCTAGCCAGAGCCTATAAACTATCTACCGTGCCAATTATCGAGAGCACCCTGTAGCCCAATGCGCTACGGGGTGTTGTCGTATCCCCACCTCACTCACGGGGAGAAGGCACCACTCAACTCACAAACTCACTCAAACACACACTCTGTTAGGACACTTTCGTGGCACCTAAGCCCACCCTGGGCGCGCTCGCTCTACTCGTCAGCGCGCTCTCCCTCACCGCGTGCGCATCCGCACCGACCAATGCTTTTGGCGCCCCTGACGCGCAGAACAGCCCCTCCGCAACCGCTGTTGTTGACCAGGCTGCTTTTGCAACCGCCGAACCTAGCGCTGTTTCCGCCCCCGGCGACGACAGTACCGGAATTAAGGCGGCGGCTGGCGTCTCGCAGGACCCGTCGATTCACCCGACCGCAACCCAGCCCACTGAGACCCCCGCGCCGGATAACATGAGCAACCAGGAACCTGTCGTCTCCACTGTGGCGCCCATGCCTTCCTCTGCGGCCGTTGCGCGTTCGCAGAAAATCATGGACGGCACCTGGGTTCAGCAGGGCGCTGCTGACCTTGAGAACTACATGGACGCCGTCATTCATGACGGTGTTATCGAGGTGACCTACCACCTGAACCACGAAGAGTTGGCGACCCCCTTCTGGGTTGGCACTTTCGAGGCAAAAGCTGGTAACTTCAGCTACGTTTCGCACGTGGATCGTGCGAAGCTGGCCCGCGCACCCTACGCTTCCGACAAGGAAACCAAGGAATTCACCATGGAGGATGGCGTGCTGAGCTTCCCCATGACCTTTGAGGGTGCCACCCGCATCATTCACCTGGAAAAGCAGCACAGCTAGGCGCACTGCCGGGGGAGTCATCTCATATCTGGCCCGCATGGCGGATGGGTCATTCCCGTTGCCGCGTGCGGGCTATAGAATGGGACTATGAGCGAGAACACGACCCCCGAGCACGGCACCGCAGCCTCGGTGCAGGATTCCTTCGAGCTGCCCGGCGCACCGGACCAGTTCCAGCGCCTGTGGACCCCTCACCGCACCGCCTACGTGAGCGGTGGCCAGAAGGACTACACCGAGAAGACCTGCCCCTTCTGCACTGCGCCCAGCCGCAGTGATGAGGAGTCGCTGATTGTGCACCGCGGCGAGCATGCCTTCGTGATTCTCAACCTCTACCCGTACAACCCCGGGCACCTGCTGGTCTGCCCGTACCGTCACATTCCGTTCTACGATGATGCGACCGAGGCGGAAACTATTGAGATTGCGCAGCTGACCCAGCTCGCCATGAAGGTTCTGCGCGAGGTGTCGCATAATGATGGCTTCAACATTGGCATGAATCAGGGCAAGGTGGGCGGCGCGGGCATTGCTGATCACCTGCATCAGCACATTCTGCCGCGCTGGAGTGGGGACACGAACTTCTTGCCGATTATTGCTCACACCAAGACCATGTCACGCACGCTGGATGATATGCGTGTGGCTATTGCGGAGGGGTTTGCTCGCCTCGGCTAGACAGCCCGGTCTAAATATCCTGGACTAGATAGCCCGGTCTAGATAACCCAGTCTAGATAGCCCGGCGACCCGGTTGGCAGGCTTGGTGAGTTTGAAAATCTGCACTCACTACTTCAATTTGCCAACCAGTGCAGAAAAAACTTGCTTCATAAATGCGTAGATTAGGCGGTCGACGCGTATTTGAATGATGTTATGCCCCTTGGATATGGCAAAGTTTTAACTGCAGCGACGCTGCGGGGAAGCTTCCAGCTTCCATGAACACCGCACAGCTCACCGAAAAATAGCGGTCACCGATCGCTTTCGGGCTTGGCAGGGTAAGCGCCCTGCATCAACCACAGAGGTCAGCGCCTCAACTGAGAACCCACCCCGCCGTGCGTGAACGCGCGGCAACACTGCGAGGGGTGCGGATCAGAGTGAAGGCTGCTGGCCTCTTTTTGCGCCCCGAGGATGCGCACCGGGGAATGCGCGGCCGGAATGAGCGGAGCGTCTGGGGCAGTCCCGCCAGCCGCGCCGTGAACCCGCCAGAGCCGTTAGATGCGCCAGCACTGGATGCGCCAGACCCGCTAGAGTGGAATGCTATGGACTACCCCAACCTGCTTGAGACTGCTTTCGACGAGTTCACTGCCGCGCCTGCTGCAGCTACTGTGCCCGCCGCCGGTAATGATGCCGCCGGTGATTCTGCAGGCGCACCGCGGCTGCTCATCTGGAGGCAGATCCGCTGGTCCAATCGCCGCCCGCTCATTGAGGTGGAACCGGTCGTGCCCGGTGGAGCCATTGGCGGGGCCGCTGAAGGAGCTCATCACCGGGCATCTCAAGCGGCAGGGGAGAGCGCTCCTATCCAGGAAAGCGTGCCCGCTCAGCTTGGCGTTCCGAGCGGGGTGCGCATCCAGATTCCGCTGACCCCCGGCGCCTACCTGGGGTTGCGTATTCCGCACGATAGCGAGGGTGAACTCTACCGTTACTGCGCCGGCTACACCACCGGCACGAGCAATGACGCCGCCCCCGAATCCGCGGGAATCCGCCGCGTACCCTGCCCCGAGGGCACTCGCATCACCCGTGGCCAGCAGTGCCCGCGCTGCACCGCCCGCGACGAATTCACCGCCCTGCACAGCGCGCACCTGTACCCCGGAACGCTCACCGAATCCATGCGCGCCTACGCCATGCTGGAGCATCGCCTCTACATCGCGACGTTCCCGGACGGCACGCACAAGGTCGGCACGAGCTCCCTGCATTCGACCCCGCGCCGCCTGGATGAGCAGGCGGTCGCTACCGCCACCTACATTGCGCTCGCACCCGACGGGCTTACCATTCGCCGCGCCGAAGATGCCGTGACCGCCCTCGCGAAGATTCCGCAGGTCAAGCAGGTGGCGAGCAAGTACCGCGCCTGGACGAACCCGCTGCCCGGCGTGCAGCTTCGCTCTGCTCATCAGGAGGCGGTTGCCCGCGCCCGAGAAGCGCTCGCCGAACTGGCGCGCACCGAGCCGCAGGTGCCGCTTACTGCCCTGGATGAGCCGTGGATTCCGTCGCTTGCCATGAACCGCCCCTATGCGGCACTGCGGGCGCAATCGCCCGAACCTCTGGCACCGTGTGATTCTGGTCTGGGTGATTCTGGCACCGAGAGCGGGGCGGCTGGCTTCTTCTGCACGGGCGCGGCGGGTCAGTTTTTGAGCGCCCACACCGGCGATGCTGACGCGGCGTTCCTGGTGAATACTGCCGCGTGGAGGAATGTGCTGGTGGAGCCCGCGCAGGAGTTCACGCGGGTGAGGGTACAGGGTTCGCTGTTCTAATACCCCCGTCGCGTCGCTTTAGCCGGAGCCACCATTCCAAAACCCCGCCTCGCACCAAACCTCTGCCCCGTCCGGCATGAGCGAACGAGTCCCGACGGACCATTCAGCCGTTAGCGTGCGTGTACTAAAATGGTAAGCATGTCCAAACCCCTCATTCGTCTTCTCGGCCAGGGCGTACGCGCCGCGACTAAGCTTCGCGGCGGCGGCTCCGCCTTCCCCGGCCTTGTCATGGAAAAATTGCACCCCGACTTCGTCGCTGAAGAGCTCGCGAAGCTGCCCTACGGCGTGGTTGTTGTCTCCGGCACGAACGGTAAGACCACCACCACGAAGATGGCTGTGCAGCTGCTTGAAGCTCAGGGTCTGAAGGTTTTCACTAACCGCACCGGTTCGAACTTTGTGCGCGGTGTTGCCGCGGCACTGCTGGGCGAGATGACTCTCGGCGGCAAGCTTGACGCTGATATTGCTGTGCTTGAGCTGGACGAGGCGCACGCCGTGCACTTCGTCAAGGCCGTCAAGCCCGACTACGCTCTGCTGTTGAATGTTCTGCGTGACCAGTTGGACCGCTTCGGTGAGATTGACACGACCCGCCGCATGCTGGCGACCGTCGCCTCCGCAACGACCGGCACCGTGGTGCTTAACCGTGAGGATCCGCGCATCCGTTCCCTCGCTGAGAACGTGCAGCCGGGCGTGACCGTCAAGTACTACGGCTTGGATGAGTCCCTGCGCTCGTACTTCCCCTCGGACGATGAGATGCGCGGCGGCACCGTCGCGAAGGCAACCCTGCCCGACGCAGACGTCACCCTGACCGCGTTCTCCGGCACTTCCGCAACCTTCGATCTGGCGGGGGTGGAGCGAGTCGGCGAGATTAACCTTTACGGCATTTACAACATCTTCAACGCGGCTGGCGCTATGGCGCTGACCCGCGCCGTCATGGGCGATAAGCTCAACGAGGATAAGCTCATCGCGGAGCTGGCGAAGATTACCCCCGCCTTCGGTCGCGGTGAGACCCTGAACGTGAACGGCCGCCCGTTGCAGCTGCTGCTGGTGAAGAACCCGAGCGGTTTCCGCCTGTCCCTGGCGAGCGCGAACGCTGACGACTACGCCACCATGATCACGATTAACGACCAGTACGCTGACGGTCGTGACGTGTCCTGGCTGTGGGATGTTGACTTTGACAGCTTGAAGAAGACCGGCGTGCAGATGGTTTCGGGTGTGCGCGCCTGGGATATGGCGCTGCGCCTGGAGCATGACGGCGTGAAGGTTGACGAGGTCAACGAGAACCTCGCCGATGCGCTCAAGGACTTCATCGCCTCCAGCGGTAACGCGCCCATGCGTATTTTCTGCACCTACACCGCAATGCTGGCTCTGCGTGAAGAGCTCGCAAAGATTACTGACGTTGAGAGGGTCTCCTAATGACGGCAACTCACACTTTTGAGGGCACCCCCGCCTCCGGCCCCAATAACGGTAAGACTCTGCGTATTCTGCAGCTGTACCCGCTCGACATGAACATTTACGGCGACTGGGGCAACACCCTGGCGTTGGCTCGTCGCGCGCAGGCACACGGCTTTGACGTGCAGATTCTGGACCACAACCCCGGCCAGCCCTTCCCGGAAGATGTTGACATCATTCTGGGCGGCGGCGGCCAGGATTCCGGTCAGTCCGTGATTCAGGACGACCTGCACGCTAACGGTGACACGCTGCGCTCGCTGGCTGAGGACGGCGTGCCGATGCTCGTCATTTGTGGCCTGTACCAGCTGTTCGGCAAGGAATTCCGCACCCGTGAGGGTGAGGTGCTCAAGGGCATCGGCATTTTTGATGCGCACACGGTCGGCGGCGATGACCGCCTGATTGGCAACATTGTTGAGGAGTCTGAGGAGTTCGGTACCGTGATTGGTTTTGAGAACCACTCGGGTCTGACCTACCTGGGCCCCGGCTGCACCCCGCTGGCTACCGTCACCAAGGGTGAGGGCAACAACGTGACCGACTCGCATGAGGGTGCGCGCGTGCACAATGTGATTGGCACCTACCTGCACGGTTCGCTGCTGCCGAAGAACCCGAAGATTTCGGACTACCTGATTGAGCAGGCGGCTAAGCGTAAGTTTGGCGAGTTCACGCCGAACACTATTGACGACTCGCTGGTGGAGAAGGCGCGCGCTTCGGCTGCGTCTCGCCCCCGCTAGCACCCTATTCCGGGCGGTGGCGTGCACTTTCTGAGGTGGTGTGCGCCTCCGCTACGGTATAGTTATGTGAGTACAGTACGGTGCGTGGGACGTTTCGCCGTGCCCGCACGGAGGTTTTGACTAAGGGAGATACGAATGTCCGGTCACTCTAAATGGGCGACTACTAAGCACAAGAAGGCCGCTATCGACGCTAAGCGCGCGAAGGCTTTCGCGAAGTTCATTAAGGCAATTGAAGTTGCAGCACGTATGGGCGGCGCTGATATTGCTGGTAACCCCGCTCTTGACCTGGCTGTGTCCAAGGCGAAGAAGAACTCCGTTCCTAACGACAACATTGACCGCGCAATCAAGCGTGGCGCTGGCCTGACCGGTGAGACCATTGACTACACCGAAATCATGTATGAAGCACGCGGCCCGCAGGGTACCGCTCTGTACATTGAGTGTCTGACCGATAACCGTAACCGTGCAGCGTCTGAGGTCCGCCTGGCTGTGACCCGTAACGGCGGCACCATGGCTGACCAGGGTTCGGTTGCGTTCCTGTTCGAGCGTAAGGGCGTTGCTGAGGTCACCAAGACTGACGGTCTGACCGAGGACGACGTTCTGATGGCTGTCCTGGATGCAGGCGCCGAAGAGGTTCTGGACGAGGGCGACGTGTTCACCGTTGTTTCCGCAGCAACCGACCTGCCCGAGATTCGTAAGGCACTGGACGAGGCTGGCCTGGAGTACAACAACGACGACCCGGTCTTCCGCCCGACCATGCAGGTTGACCTGGACGCCGAGGGTGCTAAGAAGTTCATGAAGCTGGCAGACGCTATTGAAGAGCTCGACGACGTTCAGAACGTCTACTCGAACGCTAACGTTTCTGCTGAGGTTATGGCAGAGCTGGAAGCTGAGTAATCGCTCGGATTCTGATATCTGATGCTTGAAGAAGCCGCTCCTTTAACCGAGCCGCCGTAGGGTGGCTGGTTGGGGGAGTGGCTTCTTAGCGTCTTGGGGCTGTTCACGCGTGGTTGACTGTGCTTGCGGTGACCAGTCTCGTGGCGTGCCCCGGTGCCGGGTGCTAGGATTCTGAAGGGCTAGAATCTAGAGATTCTCTAGGGAGTTTGTCGAAAGGGGAGATGATGGCTGCCGCTCAACCTGCCGCACGCGATAGCATGCGTGAGAACCGCGCCGCTACCGCTGTGGAGCGTGTGCCGGGGGCTACCCGCATCATGGGTGTGGACCCGGGCCTGACCCGTTGCGGTTTCTCCATGCTCGATATGACCGCCGACCGTAAGGCGCACTTCGTGAACGTGGGTGTTGCCGGCACGATCCCGGCGGAGTCCCTGGACCAGCGTATTCTCTGGATTTTCAACGCCGCCTCCCACTGGCTCGACACCTACAAGCCGGATGCCCTGGCGATTGAGCGTATCTTCGCCCAAGAGCAGGTAAACACGGTGATTGGTACGGCGCACGCTTCGGGCGCGGTGATTTCTGCGGCGGCAATGCGCGGGGTGCCGGTGTTCTTCCATACCCCTTCGGAGGTGAAGGCGGCGGTGACCGGTAGCGGCCGCGCCGATAAAGCGTCGGTGGGTCGCATGGTGACCCGTATTTTGGGGCTGGATTCCATGCCGAAACCCGCCGATGCTGCCGATGCCCTGGCGATTGCAATCTGTCACGGTTGGCGTGGCGGCGGTATCGGTTCGGGTATTAATATGTCCGCTCAGACGCAGACTCACCAGGGTTCACGCCCGGCACAGTCTCGCCGTGGTGGGTCGTTGACTCCGGCGCAGCGTGCCTGGATGGAGGCGGAGGCGCGCGCTCGCCGCTAGAGGCGCCTGTGTGTCTTCGTGGACTCTGGCGCCCCTCCTGCTAGTTCGCATGTATTCGCTAAGAAGTTCGAATATATGCTTGATTTCAGAAGAAATATTCTAATATACTTGTAGTGTCTCCCCGTCGAACTGGGGGAGTGCGTTCTGTGGGTGCCGGAGTTCCCGGTGCCCTCACACTGCCGCGAGCCTCATTCCTGGGCGCGGTGTTGAAAGGTGGAGAGAAATGATTGCATCCCTGACCGGTCGTGTGGCTCAGGTGGGCCTTGACCATGCGGTGATTAACGTGAACGGTTTCGGCATGCTCGTGTACGCTACTGCGCGTACTCTCTCCAAGCTGCGCACCGGTGAGGAAGCTACCGTGCTGACCACCATGATTGTGCGTGAAGAGTCGATGACTCTCTACGGTTTTTCGGAGCCTGCCGAGCGTGAAGTGTTCGATATGATGCTTTCGGTTTCCGGTATTGGTCCGCGCATTGCTCTGGCGGTGTTGAGCGTTCACACTGCTGCTGAGGTGGAGCGCGCCGTGGCGACCGGTGA
>ERZ773008.2296-NODE-2296-length-12602-cov-3.291066_pt1 | contig 12602 bp, 11 predicted proteins | sample MGYA00580664_ERZ773008 | MGnify/ENA primary metagenome ERZ773008 (study PRJEB29015, sample SAMEA2738016) | human oral metagenome | biome: human oral; feature: human-associated habitat; material: dental | place: China | collected 2048 ... | reverse complement strand
GAAAATGCATAAGCAACTCCTCATGTAATATAAGGATTGCTTGGCAACCCTATATTGATTGTATTAAATATCAATCATTGGTTAGGACTTCCTAACAATAACAGGTAAAAGCAAAAATGTCAATAGCTTTTTTAAAAATAATGGATGTATTTATATAAATACATTTCAAAAATATATATAAAAGCCTTTTGTATTTCAAATGTATTTTAGATATATTGTATAGTGAATATTGTATTTTTAAGCTCTTTATAGTAATATACTTATAACATGATACTAAGGGTAAAAACCTTGAGTTTTCAAGTTTTTAGTTTTGGGATCGAAGATAAATCAGGAGGTCTTAATTTATGAATGTATACGAGAGCAAAGATATTCGTAATGTCGTTTTACTGGGGCACGGTGGCTGCGGTAAGACTACAGTAGCTGAGGCTATGTGCTATGTAACCGGAGCCATATCAAAGATGGGTAAGGTTGAAAGCGGTAATACTGTAAGTGATTATGACAAAGAAGAAATCAAGAGAGGTTTTTCTATAAGTACCTCCCTTATACCCATAGAGTACAAGGACGAAGATCAGCAAATCAAGATAAACCTTCTTGATACACCCGGATATTTTGATTTTGTAGGTGAGGTCGAAGAGGCAGTAAGTGTAGCGGATGCCGCTATAATAGTGGTAAACTGCAAGGCAGGAATAGAAGTCGGAACAGAGAAGGCTTGGGAGATTTGTGAACAGTATAAGCTGCCCAGAATTATATTCGTTACTAACATGGATGATGACAAGGCAAGTTACAGAGAACTGCTTTTAAAACTTGAGACCAGATTCGGAAGAAAGGTAGCTCCTTTCCATTTACCTATTCGTGAAAATGAAAAGCTTTTATAATATTCAACTCCTCCGTTAGATCCACTCCCAAGCAGTTCTTCACTTAGCAGAAACAGTCCGTCTGTGTTTCCGTTATTAGCATTTTTATCCAAAACTCTCCATTTAATTTCCTTTCCTGCACCTTGCAGACCGGAACCTTGAACTCCCATATAGATATATTCTTTTGCCTGAAGTTTATCCAATGATGTGATACTGTTTCTTTCCTCTGCATAAGCAATTCCCGTACTGAAAGGAATCATGCCGAGGAACATCAGCATGCTCATCAAAAAGCTTATGCTTTTTCGAATGTTAATCTGTTTGTTCATTTTCTTTTTTATTGACTGATTCAATATCATTTCTCTCCTTCTTATAACATTAAAAATTAGTCTTTCACTTTGTCTATAACACCTGTCGTTAACCTATCCTCCTTTTTGATTCTTCCTCTATTATGCCTGATGAAATTTCCGTACATTTCTGTTCCAATATATATAGGTTACATACAGATTACTTTTCTGTTATATACATACAAATTACTTTCAAAAAAAGAAGTTTTGTTTTTGTATTTTTTCCGAATTTTTTCTTTTGTAACCGTAACTGTTTGATACCGATTTTCATCATCTATCTACAAAGATAGCATAAAAATATTGTCTTGTCTATCCTAAATATTAATCAATTTGCTATTGCAGTTTAGGATTGCAATTTAATGTTCAAAGTGTTACATTGACATCAATTAATCAAAGTGTTTCCTAATTCTTGAAACATACACTTCTTCATAGAAAAATAAGTATGTCACAAAAAATAATTCTGTATTTTTAGTTTGTATTTTTTACAAAATAAATACAAATTTATTTATAGGATAACTTGTTTTCATTTCATAATAGTCTATCTCCCAAATTTATGCTACAATAGAGAAAGCTGTCAACTTACCGGTATCATTTCGTTGCATTCATTCATAAGATATTTTGATAGGAACAATCTGAACTTGGGTTTCTAAACATCTCACTCATAAATAACTTCAATATGACTATCCCTTTTTTGTACTGTTTGTTGAATGTCAGATACTCTTATCGTTATAAAGTAAGTTTTTATCTCAATTATTTGAAACAACGGTCAACCCTGTTTGATACATATACTCTACTAAAGGAAGAATTTTTATGATTACATTAGCTTTAAACAATATATCAAAATCGTACGGTGTGGAACAAATTATTGAAAATATCACATTTTCCGTAAACGAATATGAAAAAATAGGACTGGTCGGAATGAACGGTGCCGGAAAATCCACTCTGTTTAAGTTGATTGCAAAGGAATTATATCCGGATTCCGGAGATATCTATATTTCCAAAGAAACTTCTATCGGATATCTTGAGCAAAATGTTCGTGTCGATTCCAATCACACGTTATATGAAGAAGTGTTGGATGTGTTCCACGATGTGATGGAGCTTGAAAGAGAGATTCAGTTCTTAGAACATGAAATCGCACGATTATCCGATCAGGAAGAGGAACTTGAAAAAGTAATGACTCTCTATGCAAAAAAAACAGAGCAATTCTCTCAAATGAACGGCTATGCCTATCATTCGGAAGCAAAGGGAATTTTAATCGGATTAGGTTTTTCGGAAGAAGAAATGAACAAGTCTGTCAAACTGTTGTCAGGTGGAGAGATGACTCGTCTTCTGTTGTCCAAACTTCTGTTGAAAAAACCGAATATCTTATTGCTTGACGAACCGACAAACCACTTGGATATGGATAGTATTCAATGGTTAGAAACTTATTTGAAACAATATAAGGGCAATGTCATTCTGATTTCTCACGACCGGTATTTTTTGGATCAACTGGTTACAAGAACACTGGAAATTCGCAATAAGCGATTGTTTGACTACAACGGAAACTATAGCGATTATCTGATTAAGAAGGCTGTTGAAGAAGAGCTTGCGGAAAAAAATTACAAAGAAAATCAAGCTGAAATCAAACGACAAAAAGAAATCATTCGTCAACTCAGGGCATTTGGACGCGAAAAGCAAGTCAAAAGAGCAAGAAGTCGCGAAAAATTGTTGGATAAAATGGAGAAGACCGAAAAACCTCAAACTATGGAAAAACAGGCACAAATTCAATTTTCTCCATCCATACAAAGCGGATATGAGGTGCTCCACGCCAAACATCTTGCAAAATCATTTGGGCAACGCCATCTGTTCCACGATGTTTCCTTTGATATTTTTCGTGGAGAAAAAGTTGCTCTTATCGGTCCGAACGGTTGCGGCAAAACGACACTCTTCCAAATTCTGTTGGATAAAACATCTTCCGATGACGGTTCCATCTCATTTGGAACCAATGTCAAACCTTGTTACTTCGACCAAACAAGACAGGATTTGAATGATTCCAACACTATTTTGGAAGAGGTTTGGCAAGCATATCCCAATCTGAAAGAAACACAAATTCGCAATATGTTGGCAGCATTTTTATTTTATGGTGATGATGTTTTTAAGCTGATTTCTACTCTGAGCGGAGGCGAAAAATCTCGTATTTCACTTTTGAAACTGATGTTATCCAGCTCCAACTTTTTATTTTTGGATGAACCGACGAACCATCTGGACATCTCATCCAAAGAAGTGTTGGAGGATGCGTTGATAGCCTATGAAGGTACACTTTTTTTTATCTCGCATGACCGGTACTTTTTGAATAAGGTTGCAGACAGAATTCTTGTACTGAAACCAAACGGCGTAGAGGAATATCTCGGCAATTACGAATACTATTTGGAAAAGATTACCGAACGAAAAGAGATGCAAGAAATGTTGCAGGAACAGACAGTAAACAAGACGCAACAAAAACAACAGAAGAGAAAGTCCAAAGAAAAAGAAAAGGAACTTCGACAGCTCAAAAAACAAATTCAGTCTTTAGAAGAAACGATTATGGAACTGGAAGAAAAAATCGAAACACTTGACCTTGAACTATGTAAAGAAGAAGTATATTCCAACCCTTCCGAAGCAATGAGAGTACAAAAAGAAAAAGAAAATGCCTCTTCATCGTTGGAACAGACGATATTGGAGTGGGAAGAACTTCATGAAACGTTAGAAGAGATGGATGAATAAAATAGAATTTAAAAACACAAAAAGTAGTATTTTACACCTTATCGTGTAACGTACTACTTTTTTGATCCATCATTTCCTATTGTCTTATCGATTTTGTTATGCTACCGCTCTATTTTATTTTTCTGCTACCCGGTTTTACATATGGCAACCCTTCTTTACACATCGGACAGTCTTCTTTATCAAATGTATCAATGTGTAATTGAATAGCACTGATAATATCGACATCTACATGCCCTGCGGTACGGTCGATGATAGATGCCAAGCCTATGACTTCTCCACCCATTTCTTCCAACAGGTCTTTTACTTCCAAGGATGATTTTGCTGTGGTAACGACATCTTCACAGATAACAATTCGAGAACCTTTAGGAATTTCAAACCCTCTTCTAAGTTCCATCTTTCCGTCCACACGCTCTGTAAAGATTGCCTCTATTCCAAGTTGTCTTCCCAATTCATAAGCTACAATAATTCCACCCATAGCAGGCCCTACCAATAAATCAGGTTTCAAATCTTTTAATTGTTCCGCAACCGGTTGCAAAACTTGTGCCGCTTTATCCGGATAACGAAGAATTTTGGCACATTGCACATATTCTTTGGAGTGTTTTCCGGATGTCAACAAGAAGTGTCCTTCCAATAATGCACCTGTTTCTTTTAAGATTTCTAACATAATACTCTCCCCCATCTTCTTTATTAAATAATTCCTCTGATTTCATCAAAACTACGAATCTGATTCTCTTTCATATAACGTTCTACACCTTCTACTAATTCCAATCCTGCCATCGGATTGATAAAAGATGCCGTTCCAAACTGTACCAAATGTGCTCCTGCCATAATAAACTTAATGACATCTTCCCAAGTTTCTACTCCTCCCATTCCGATAACCGGAATAGAAACCGCTTTGCTCACTTCTCTCACCATACGAAGGGCAATCGGACGAATTGCCGGTCCGGAAAGTCCGGCTGTGACATTGTCAAAAACAGCTTTTCTTCTATGAATATCAATTTCCAACGCATTGAATGTATTGACCAAACTTAAGCCGTCTGCTCCTGCAGATTCTACTGCTTGTGCAACTTCTACCAAATGATGTGCATTCGGAGAGAGTTTGACTACAATTGGAGTTGAAGTAATTTTTTTTGCCTCTTTCGTAATATATTCCGCATCACAGGCATTCATTCCAAACGCCATTCCTCCCGCCTTCACATTCGGACAGGAGATATTCAGTTCGATAATATCCATCACTCGATGCATCTTATTGTGTTCTTCCAATAGTTCTAAGGCTTCCAAGTAACTTTCCAATGTAGAACCTCCTACATTTGCCAAAATAACGGTATCTTTTTCACGTAAAAAATGGCTCTCATGTAAGATATAATCTTTGACTCCCGGATTTTGTAATCCGATAGAGTTCATAATTCCCGAAGGAGTCTCAATGATACGAATTCCGGAATTCCCGTCTCTGGGCTCCAAAGTCAATCCTTTGGTTGAAATTCCACCAAGGTTGGAAATATCATAGAATTCGTTGTATTCACTTCCGAATCCGAATGTTCCGGATGCTGCAATAATTGGATTTTTGAATGTTTTGCCCCATATCGTCTGTTGCATCATTCCCACACAACCTCCTTCTGATGGAATACCGGTCCGTCTTTGCATACTTTTTTCATCCCGAGCCTCGTTTTGCAAGAACAGGACAAACAAGCCCCGATTCCGCATCCCATGTGTCTTTCCAAAGAAACATAGGTGTTGTCATGCTGTTTCGAAACCGCTTCCATCATTTTGGAAGGTCCACAGGTCAAGACGGTTTCCCACTCTTCCCATAAAACATCATCCAAGATGGTTCCACCGATTTTGAAGTGAACATTCACACCCTCAAAAAGCGACTGTATATTTTGGATTTCTTTCTCTGTATAGAGGTCTTCTCTTAAACCGATATATAACTTGGCATTGGGATTGTGTTTTGCACACAGATATAACGGAGCCATTCCGATTCCTCCGCCAATCAAACATGCTTTGGTATCTAAGTTTGGAAATCCGTTCCCATAAGGTCCATGAATCGAAAGAATCTCACCGACTTTCGTCTGACTCAATACCTTTGTACCGCTTCCTTTGACAAGATACAAAAAGTGAATTCCTTCCTCATCTACATCAAAGATACTGATAGGACGAAATAATGTCATATTTGATTGCTCTTTTTTCAACATAAAAAACTGTCCCGCTTTGATATCGTAACATCCTTTCAGTTTCAGATGATACAAATCTCTTGTCACTTCTCTGTTTTCTAATATTTCTACTTGTTGATACACTGCAAAAGCTCCTTCGCAAGTTGTTGTGCTCTTCGTCTTAATTCTTGTTCAAAATCTTTTTCTTCTACGATTCCGGCTGTCAGTCCTCTCGATACATTGACAACTCCATTCTGCTTGTCTGCAATCAAAGTTCTAATATCTTCAATTTTTGCACCTTGTGCACCATATCCCGGTACAAGCAGGAATAATTTGTCTGTATATGGTTTCATCGCATGGATATCTGCAATATTGTTCACTCCGACAACTGCTCCCATACAAGGCAATTCGCCTTCCGTTTCACATTCTTTTGCCCATTGATAGATGGTATCCAACACATTTTGAGAAAAAGTTTGTCCTGTTTGGTTCACTTTCAAATCTTGAAAATCTTTAGAACCCGGATTGGATGTTTTTCCTAAAATAAAAGCTCCTTTGCCTTGTTTGAAATATGGAAAATACGGAGAAATAGCATCTTTGCCCATATAGGCGTTCAATGTTACAATATCTGCCTCAAAATCTCCCGTAAAATGTCCCTGTGCATACATTTCTGCAGTAGAACCAATATCTCCCCTTTTAATATCAGCTATCACAATCTCTCCTTGACTTCGAATGTAGTTGAGAATCCTTGCATAAGCTCTAAGACCGGCTAAACCGTATGCTTCATAACAAGCAATCTGTACCTTATAGCAAGCTGCATACTCTTTGGTGTTATCTACAATTGCTTTTGCATAGGCAACAAAATGCTCTTCCACTTCAAATGTTCCGTTCGAAATAGCAAGAGGAATTTGATTTTCTCTCAAATCGATTCCAACGCAAAGAGGACTTTTTTCAATCGCTCTCTTTTTAAGCTCTTTCATTGTCACATGCAATTTCTCCCTTCACAATTGTTTTTTCGACAATTCCTCGCACTTCTTGTCCGTCATACGGTGTATTTTTGCTTCGTGTTGTCAATTCTTCTTTTAAAAGAGTCGTTTCTTTATCTGATACAAGAATTAAGTCTGCAATATTGCCTTCTTTCACTCCTCTTTCTTTGTCAATCAAAGCGGCAGGACGAACGGACATCAACTGTATCATGGTGTTCCAATCTATATTATGTTCAAAACATACTTTTCGAATCATAGAAAAGGCATTTTCAATATTGATGATTCCCGGTGCACCTTTTTTCTTATCATCATCCGAATGCGGAGCGTGATCTGTTCCGACATAGTCTACATAACCTCTTTTGATTGCCTCTACAAGGTACTCACTGTCTTCTTTTGTTGCAATCGGCGGATTGACACGGTAGCTCAAGCCATAACTGAACAAATGGTGTGGGGTTACTTCAAATGTAACATGCAACCCCATCTCTTTTGCTTTCACAATCGCTTCTATCGATGCCTTGCGACTGATGTGACAAAAATGTAGATTGCCTCCTACCTCTTTCACAAGTTCAATGTTTCGAATGACCATCTCTGTTTCCGGTTCACTGTGATCCATGATCAAAAAACCTAATTCTTGTGATTTTGCCAATGCTTTTTTCATCACTTCGGCGTTATCTACATTTTTTCCGTCATCTGAAAAAATCTTGGTCAATGCCATCATCTCTTTGAAGGCTACCAACTCTTCTCCAAGTAGTCCTTTTGTTACAGAACCTGCTTGATACACATCCAAGTGAAGCGGTTTGGCATTGTCCAATACTTCTTGTACAACTTCGGGACAGTCTGCAACAGGCTTGGTGTTTGCCATCGCAACGACATCGGTATATCCACCCTTCATGCAGGCAACATCCGCTTCGCCATAAGTTTGCTTGTAAGCAAAACCCGGATTTCTAAGGTGAAAATGGCTATCTACAAAGGAAGGCAAAAGGTACAACCCCTCTGCCTCAATCATGTCAACTTTTTCTTTTGTACCTTTCACATAAGATAAAACAGACTCTCTTCCAATCTTAAAAATGTTATCATCCTTGACCAATACATCGTCTACTCTATTCAATTCCGGAATCATTGCATTTTGAATCCACAACATAATCGTTCCTCCATTCTTATGTTAAATTGTAATTACTCTATCACAGTACTCACAACTGTATGCATGATCTTCTGCTGTTTTTTCATGGAATTCCACTCTCTCTACATACTCATGATTCGAGATGCATTTTGGATTCGGGCAAGTAGTATATATCGTGGAATACTCCGGTTTGGTTGGGCGTGACGGATCTTTTTCAGCCTCTTCAATCAATTTCATAATCAATGCCATTCTGATATACATTCCGTTTTTTGCTTGGTCAAAGTATTTTGCACGCTTATCTTTATCCACACCTTCAGTAATCTCGTTTACCCTTGGAAGCGGATGCATAATAATCGTATCTTCTTTTGCCAACTTCATTTTCTCTTCATCTAAAATATATACATTTTTCAAACGTTCGTATGTTTCCAAATCATCGAATCTTTCTTTTTGGATTCTTGTCATATACACAATATCTACCTGCGGAAGAACTTCTTCCAAACTTCTGCTCTCGAAGAAACATCCGCCTTTGATACCGTTCTTTACATATTCCGGCATTTCCAACTCTTTCGGTGATACAAAAAAGAATGTATTGTTATCATATTTAGTGATTGCTTCAACAAGAGAATGTACTGTTCTTCCATACTTCAAATCTCCTACCAATGCGATGTTCAAATTATCCAAACGACCTTTTTCTTTATAGATGGTAAGCAAGTCTGTCAATGTTTGTGTCGGATGTTGATGTCCGCCGTCTCCCGCGTTAATCAAAGGAACATCAAGAATTTCGGTCGCAAGTTGCGGCGCTCCTTCCATCGGATGTCTCATAACAATCAAATCAGTGTAGCAAGCTACTGTTTGAACAGTGTCTTTCAAAGATTCTCCCTTTGCTACGGAAGAATTTTTTACTTCGGACAATCCGATAATTTGTCCTCCCAAACGAAGCATTGCTGTCTCAAAACTGAACTTTGTTCTGGTAGAAGGCTCAAAAAATAAGGTAGCCATGACTTTTCCTCTCATCTTATCCAAATAATTTTGGGGATGCAAAGAAATATCTTGTCCTACCTTAATCAATTCCGCCAATTCTTCAATTGTAAAATCGTTAATTCCGATTAAATGTTTCATTACTTATTCCTCCTTGATAGTCTCTCGTACTACATTAAAAGAGCAAACATAACTGTGTTCTTTTTTGTATGTTGTTTTAAATAAATATACTTGATTGCACATTCTTTGTCAATAACATTATCAAAAAATACCTGTCTTTTTTCATGGATTGTCAAACATAAACAGCAGGAAAAAATCTCTTTTTTGAAAAATGCACAACACAACATCTCTTCTGTCTGTTGAATGTGACAAAGAATACATTATTCCTTTCATTTATTTTCTTGTGAAAATTTTATGTTTTTTCGTTTGATTTTTAATTTATTAGGGTATAATGAAGTCAGAAAGTGATTTAAAATTAACAGGAAACAGTTATTATAAGGGGGATATTATGAGTATTTTACAAGATTTTATCAAAACAGGAGATTGGAAAGGCGAAAAACATGTACCGGTAATTACATGTGCTGATACATTTAAGGCTGGAGAAGTTACAGATGTAACTTTATCTATCGGGGATGCGATTTCTCACCCAAATACTGCTGAACACTATATTGCATGGTTCAAACTTTTCTTTGTTGCAGAAGGCAGCAAAAACGTTGTAGAACTTGGTGATGTTCATTTTGATTCTCACGGAGAAGCAAATCTGTTTACAGAACCAAAAGCTGTGTTCTCTGTAAAACTTCCTTCTTCCGGAAAATTAGTTGCATTGAGTTACTGCAATCTTCACGGATTATGGGAAAATGTGAAAGAAGTGACAGCTGAATAATTTTATTTGTTTATTTAGGCATATAGGGCATTTGTACTATATGCCTTTTTCATTTTCGCACTTCAATTATGCTTTACCAAAAAGAGTTCCTATCCGATTAACCTATCAATGATATGTAGAATATCATCTCTCCTATTTTCTTAATCTTATGCCAACAACTAAAAACTAATAGGCTTTTGATATCTCAATAGCTACTTGTTTTTTACACATACTTTTGTCCTATAGTCTATGAATTTAGTTGTTTTATCGTATTTTAACTCCAATCATTTATATTTTTTATACTTTAAGAAAGATATATCATATTTAACACTTGCTATTCCAATTTATTAGCAACTTTTTATCAACACTTTTTGTCCACCCCCAATCTTCCTTTAAAAAACATTAAACCGCTATACACATTATTTTTTCAATATATATAGCGATTTTTATCAACACTTTTTGTCCTATAAGCCAGAATATGGTTGCCCCCTTTAGTATACAGAAAAAGCGGATGGGTGGAAAAGGAGTAGTAACGTTATGTTAACTACTCCTTTTTTATACTAATTCGTTCTTTAGGAAAGATAAAGACTACCGGAAGCGATACTCCCGATAGTCTTCATCTTTATCATTTCTTGATTATTTTGTCATTTCTACAGAATACTCTTCTCCGTTAATTAAGATGTTAACGTCCTACTAATTAATGGTTTTGTTTTTTAAGAATGTTAGGATTTCCTGCATCTTTTCCTACGTTAAATTGATCCCATAGCAATTTGATTGCAACGTTAATTTCTTTATTTTGAGATTCAGCATCATCTTTGTCTGTCATTTTAGCAGATGTTCCTGTTGTATATACTCCCTCTGCGTCAGGATCCATAGCTACTCCCAAGAATAAATCCATTCTGTTGTCTGTAGCAGGAGCACAAAGCATTGCTTCTTTATCTTTTAATACATCAACAAAATCTGCATCTTTTAATGCGGACAATCTTACGAACTCTACTCCGCCTACTGTAAATACTTTACTTGGATCAACATTTGCAGCAAGTTTGAAGATATTCCATCCGTTAGGATCTACATGAGGATTATATTGTTCTCCTTCAACAAGAATCGCCAAACCAATCATATCTTCAAGATTACCTACATCAGCTCCGGCTTTTACATCAAACTTGATGTTGCCCAATTTTGCAGCGATGTCGCCTACGTTAACGATGTCTGTACGGAATGCTTGTGCATATCCGGGATACATTTTCTTAATTGTAACATCAATCGTATCGCTTCCTTTTGATCCTACATAAACTCCAGGTCCTTTTGTAAGAACTTCAGCACCCACAAGCTCTGCATCAAATTCCACTTTGTTGAATCCTTTTGCTTCCTCATGGTATTGATCAATGCTTCCAGGTTTTGCGATGATATCGTAGTTTGTAGCCCCTCTCATAAAGAAATCATCTGCTACAAATCCGTCGTTAGCGCCGTGTTTCACTCCGTCTACAATACTCCATCCACCCTTTAAGGTTTCATTATTGTATTGAGCATACAATCCAAGGTCCGCAAAAGCTACTCCGAACTCTCCTGTTGTAGCCTTAGTATTAATGCTTAGAGTGTCTGTCCAATATGCATATCCTGTTCCTGCAAGAACTAAGGACAATGCCAATACACTTCCTACCAATGATTTTCCATTCATTCTTTTCATGACCCTTCCTCCTTATAAACTAATAACTTTGTTTTAGGTTCTGTAAGAGAACCGGTACCTTGTTACAATTAGAGTATAGCTTTTATTCTACGATTTCAAAACCCTCTTAAGTCTTATCTTTTGTTCTCTTTGGTCTCATGTTTTTTTTCTGTTTCGAGGACTGTGTTATCCCTCTAAAGCAAGTTTATGCTCACACTAAAGTTTACTGAGCATACTCCCAAGTAGTATACTTTGGTTTATTAAAACTTTTGCGTCATACTCATCCTATATGTGATTATCTTTTGAAACGATTGTTACCAATACTTTCCATATTTGGAATATATCCGGTTTTTATGATTTGCAAACCGGATATTTCTACAATTCCAATACTTCTACACCCCATACTATGATATGTTTCACTTGCCTTTGTAATAATTTCAAGCTACTGTTTCTATTTTAATGAGTTCAACACTCTACTCGAATTGTTTCAAATATGCCCAATATGAAAGATAGCATTTCTTTCAAATGAACATTTATGACATTTTATACAAAAACATACTAAAATCCATATCGGTAATCTGTTTCATATGAATAATACTCCAACCTATATTTTGCACAATGACAACAATACTTCATTATATATAATCTATTAGATTTTATATGAAACACTATTTTAAAGTGTAAGAATCATATATGACTAATAAATAAAGAGAATAAAAATATAATATTTCAAAATTGCAACATCAAAAAAGCAAATTCTTACTATAATTTTAAGTGATTTGTATTAGTATCAACCGAATAACAAGTATACTATACTAAAAAACATAGCAGCCTTTGACTGCTATGTTAAAAATTCGGTAATTCAAGAATACTATTATTATAATACCTTATCTATTGTAATTT
>ERZ773008.2295-NODE-2295-length-12606-cov-4.177675_pt1 | contig 12606 bp, 12 predicted proteins | sample MGYA00580664_ERZ773008 | MGnify/ENA primary metagenome ERZ773008 (study PRJEB29015, sample SAMEA2738016) | human oral metagenome | biome: human oral; feature: human-associated habitat; material: dental | place: China | collected 2048 ... | reverse complement strand
CTTGTTTCAAAATTTTCTTTACTCATTACTTAACTCCTTTATCGGATATATTATTTACTTTACACTCAAGACTACCATCTACAAGTTGTACTGATATTTCATCACCATTGTTAATTTCTTTTACTGTTGTAATTTTTTTATCACCCAAGAAAGCCACAGAATATCCTTTTTTCATTATATTCAACGGTGAATTCGCCTCTAATTTATTTATTTCATTTGTAAAGTTTTCTTTAAATTTTCCTAACAGATCAATATTTAAAAATTTTTCAGTTGATGTTTTCAATTCATGCTGTTTATCTTTAACAAAAATTTGTAACGATTTATTTAGCTCTTTCTCTAATAATTCAACTCTATTATTATACTCAATGAAAACTTTTGAATAATTTTTATAATATGGATTATTCTCACTGTTAAGGACTCTAGTTTTATATGTTTGTATAATGTAATTAATAGTATTTGTTAATTTCTCATAATTAAACGATATTCTATTTTTTATATCCTCAATATTCGGTGTTACTAATTCTGCAGCTGCAGTCGGTGTTGATGCTCTTCTGTCTGAAACGAAATCAGCAAGAGTAGTGTCTGTTTCATGTCCAATCCCGGTAACAATTGGTGTTGTACAGTTGAAAATTGCTCTAATTACTTCTTCAGTATTAAAACTCCAAAGATCTTCTATTGATCCTCCACCACGCCCCAATATAATGACATCGTTAGTACCATCATCAGCTAGCTTAATATTTTTAACTATATCTTGTACTGAATTCTCACCTTGCACTAGAGTCGAGTAAATATTAATTTTAGCAATAGGAAATCGTCTTTGAATGGTTCTAGTAATATCTTGGACTGCAGCTCCCGTTTTCGCAGTAACTACCGCTATATTTTGACTGAAGCTTGGGATTCTTTTTTTATATTGAGGTAAGAATAATCCTTCTTTCTCAAGTTTTTCTTTTAACTCTAAAAACTTCTGATACAGTTCTCCTATTCTATCTTTTTTCATATCAAGAACAACTAGGTTTACTTCTCCTCGCTTCAAGTAAAAATCAACCTTAGTTTTTATTAGTACTGTATCACCATCTTTAAAATCTTTCGATCTAGCTCCAAACCAGTTTGCTCTAATTACTGAATTTTCATCTTTTATTGAAAAATAGATATTGTTACCGTGAGGTTTAAAATTTGATATTTCACCTTTAATATATACCTCACCTAAATATGGATCTAATTTAAACTTACGTTCAATATACTTATTTAACGCTGTAACGGTTAGATATGTTTTTTCTTCCATCTAACTTTACCTCTTATTTTGTTGAGTTTTCTACAATACCTTTTAATACTCCATTGATAAATTTATAACTTTCATCTTTTTCACTATATTTTTTTGAAAGTTCAACAGCTTCATTAATTGAAACTTTATAAGGAATATCGCTATATAGTATTTCATATGCAGAAATACGTAAAATCTGTCTATCCATTTTTGAAAGACGTTCTAATTTCCAATCTTTTAAATTATTAGAAATGATTTGATCAATTTCTTCTTTTTTCTCTAGTATTTCTGTTAATGTTTTATTTACATAAATACTAGTTGAGATCTCTTCTTGTTCTAAATCTAAAAGTTCTATAAAATCTAATTCCGTATTTTCAACTTGGAATAAAATTTTAAAAACTGCTTCTCTAAGTTCGTGTCTGCTCTTCATTTATATCTCCTAAATTAAAAATCAATTCCTATAATATTAACATTTACAGTTTTAGTACTAATTTCTGTCATATTAAAAATAGAATTTCTAACATTCTCTTGAATTTTTCTTGCTGTTTTAGTTACTGAATATCCAGCTTTTAAGTTACAGTACACATCTATAATTAATTCTGTACCTGCAAACTCTAATTCAACTCCACGTGAATATACTTTTTTTCCTAATAATTTAGAAACACCCTCTACCTCAGTCGTTGCAATATTAGCGATAACTTCTAAAGCACTTGGGTTGATTTCTACTTTTCCTAATTTTTTTGTTTCCATTTACTTATCCTCCAAAATTATATTTAATATTAAAACAATCTAATATTAAATTATTATTTGTCCATAATAATCCTATTAATTATACCATATTTTCAGAGAAAAAGGGAGAGATTACCTCAAAATAGTTATTGTTGAAAATACTATTTTATGTAGGTAATCCCTTCCTTATTATTTATGTATTAGTAATTAAATATTAGCTAATAATTCATCAAATGCTTTGTCGATATTGTCTTTATTCTTAGCTCCTGCTTGAGCCATATCTGGACGTCCACCACCACGTCCATCACATACTGTAGCTAGTACGTTTACTAGTTTTCCAGCATTGTATTTATCAGTGATAGCTTTATCTACAGCTACTACAAAGTTTACTTTATCTTCATTTACTGATGCAAAGGCAATAACATAGTTCTCTAATTTAGACTTAGCGTTATCAACAAGTTGTTTTAAGTGATTCATATTTTCAGATTCAACAACACTTGTCAATACGTTAACACCATTAACTTCTTTAATGTTATTTACTAAGTTATTTAATTCAGCATTAGCAATTTTTTGTTGTAAACTTTCTTTTTCTTTAGAAAGTTTTTTAATTTCAGTTTGTAAATTAGTTACTTTTTCTACAACATTTGAAGCATTAGCTTTTGTTAATTTTTCAACAGAACGAAGTGTTTCTTCTTGTTCTCTTAAATATTCATATGCAGCTTTACCTGTTAAAGCTTCTATTCTACGAACCCCTGCAGCTACACCTGATTCAGAGACGATTTTGAAGATACCTACTTCAGCACTGTTAGAATTATGAGTTCCTCCGCATAATTCGATTGAATAATCTCCAATAGAAACTACACGTACTACATCACCGTATTTTTCACCGAATAATGCTTGAGCCCCAAGTTTTCTAGCTTCATCGATTGGCATTTCTTCTGTTTTGATTTCTAACGCATTCCAAATTTGTTTGTTCACTTCTTGCTCAACTTTCTCGATTTCTTCTTTTGTAAGTGGAGCGAAGTGAGTAATATCGAATCTTAATTTTTCATCAGTTACTAAAGATCCTGCTTGTTTAATGTGGCTTCCTACTTCATGACGAAGTGCTTCATTTAATAAGTGAGTTGCAGTATGGTTTTTCTCAATATTTAATCTATAAGCTCTGTCAACTTCTAGTTTGTATTCTTTTCCAACTACTAATTCACCCTCTACTACTTTAACAAAGTGAATATGGCGTTTGTCAGGAAGTTTCTTAACGTCAACAACTTCAGCTTTAAATCCTTCAGCTGTTACTAGACCTTTATCAGCAATTTGTCCTCCACTTTCAGCGTAGAATGGAGTTCTTTCAAATACAACTTTTACAATTTCTTCACCTTTATAGTTTTCTAACAGATTATCTTCTTTATCAACTATTGCTAGCACTTTACTTTCATCTGTAAGCTTAGTGTATCCTGTAAATTCGCTATCTCCAACTATTCTGCTGTATAAGTCAGATTGTACTTGCATTGAAGAATCATCTTGACGAGAAGAACGAGCACGTTCTTTTTGTTTTTCCATTTCTTCATTAAATCCTTCAATATCTACAGTTAAACCTAATTCTTCAGCATACTCTTCTGTTAATTCAATTGGGAAACCAAATGTATCATAAAGTTTGAAGGCATCTTTCCCAGAAATAACTTTAGTAGTATCTTTTACTTCCTTAGCTATATTATTTAAGATTGTTTCACCTTCGTGAAGTGTTTCATGGAATCTATCTTCTTCTTTAAGAATTACATCTTTAACAAAGTTTGCACTTTCTTTAACGTTAGGATAGTAGTCTTCCATAATTTCAGCAACTACATCAGTTAGTTTATACATGAATGGTTTGTTTAAACCTAACACTTTTGCAAATCTTACAGCACGACGTAATAATCTTCTTAAGATATATCCACGTCCTTCATTTGATGGTAAAGCTCCATCAGCTATAGCAAATGCTACTGTTCTAATGTGGTCAGCGATAACTTTGAAAGCTACATCTTGTTCCGCATTGACACCGTATTTAGCACCTGAAAGTTTCTCAATTTCTCTAATAATTGGGATAAATAAGTCTGTATCAAAGTTAGTTGGAACATCTTGTAATACAGAAACAATTCTTTCTAATCCCATTCCTGTATCTATGTTTTTCGCAGGAAGTTCTGTATATGTACCATCAGCATTGTGGTTATATTGACTGAATACTACGTTCCACACTTCAAGATATCTATCGTTCTCTCCACCTGGATACATTTCTTCTTTTGGTGACCATGTATCAGCATCTTCTCCACGGTCATAGAAGATCTCTGTGTTTGGTCCTGATGGTCCTTCACCGATATCCCAGAAGTTTCCTTCAATACGGATAATTCTATCTTCTGGAAGACCAATTACATTATGCCAAAGTTCATAAGCTTCTGTATCCTCTGGGTGAATAGTTACTGATAATTTTTCTTTTTCTAATCCTAACCATTTTTCAGAAGTTAAGAATTCCCAAGCCCAAGGTACTGCTTCATTTTTAAAGTAGTCACCTATTGAGAAGTTACCTAACATCTCGAAGAATGTGTGGTGACGTGCAGTTTTCCCTACATTTTCAATATCATTTGTTCTAATTGATTTTTGTGAGTTAGTAATTCTTGGATTTTCTGGTATTTCTCGACCATCAAAATATTTTTTCAGAGTAGCTACTCCTGAGTTAATCCAAAGTAAAGTTGGATCATCTACTGGTACTAAAGAAGCACTTGGTTCAATTTTGTGTCCTTTTTCTACGAAGAAATCTAAGTACATTCTTCTAATTTGTGTTGATGTTAGTTGTTTCATTAAATTTTTCTCCTTTCAAGCTAACAAATAAATAAAAAAGTCCCTTGTGTAAAATTAATTACACAAGGGACGACTATAATCGTGTTACCACCCTAATTCGAGTACATTGTACTCCTCATTAGTTTTTATAACGGCTTGAATGCCGATGAAGTACTACATAGGTAGCATAAAAGTTCTATTATGAATCCTTTTCACCGCTAGATTCTCTCTGTTAAATAATATGTTTAACTTTTAATTCCTAAACTTCATTGTATATGTATGTTATTATAAACAGTTAAGTTACATTTGTCAATAGGTATTACTTAGAATTTCTCATTTCAAACATAGCTTTTTTTTGCCAAAGCTTCATATTTTGTTTAAGAGTATCAAAACCATATTCAAAATTTAAAGTATCTAAACTATTAATCTCTTTTTTATCTGTATCTTTTTTCTGTTTAAAGTTTAATGTTGCATTAATTTTATTATCTTTTATTGATAATACTTTTACTTCTAAAATTTCATCTTGTTTAATATAACTACTTATATCAAAAATAAAACAATTTGTAATTTCAGAAATATGAATTAACCCTACCATTTTATCTCGTGTTTCAATAAAGGCACCGTATGGTTTTACCGCAGTTACTTTAACCTTTATAATATCGCCTGGACGAATTTCTCTATAGCTCATTTTTAATTTTCTCTACAACAGCTTCAACTGTAAATCCGTATTCTTCGATTACTTTATTAGCAGGTGCAGATGCTCCAAATTTATCAATTCCGATAGCTAATCCATCTAAACCAACATATTTGTACCAAAGAGCACTGTTACCCATTTCTAATGATACACGACGACGGATATTTAATGGTAGTAATTCCTCTTTGTATTCTTTAGATTGCTCTTCAAATAATTCTACTGATGGCATACTTACTACACGCACTTTAGATCCATCTTTTTCTAATTCACGTGCTACATCAATTGCTAATGCCACTTCAGATCCAGTTGCGATTAAAATAGTATCAAAGTCTGCTGCTGTTTCATAAACAACATATGCACCTTTAGCAACTTTTTCAAATGAAGAATTTTCTAAGATTGGTAAGTTTTGTCGAGTTAGAACGATAGAAGTTGGTCTATCATTAGTTTTTTGTGATAAGTACCAAGCAGCTTGTGTTTCAGTCGCATCAGCTGGTCTGAATACATAAGTATTTGGTATTGTTCTTAATGATGCTAAATGTTCGATTGGTTCGTGAGTCGGACCATCTTCTCCTACTGCAATACTATCGTGAGTGAATACATATGTTACTGGTAGATTTTGTAATGCTGATAGTCTCAATGCACCTTTTAAGTAGTCTGAGAATACGAAGAATGTACCACCGAATACACGTACACCACCGTGTAACATTAATCCGTTTAATACAGTAGCCATAGCAAATTCACGAACTCCAAATTGAACATTACGTTCTGTTCTGTGAGCATCATCTTGCAAGTTATCACCTTTAATAAATGTCATGTTCGAGTGAGAAAGGTCAGCCGAACCTCCGAAGAATGTTGGTAATACAGCTGCAACACTGTTAATAGCATCTTGAGAAGAGTTACGAGTTGCTTGTGCTTCTCCTACATTTTTAAAGCTAAAGCTCTCTTTTGATAAATGTTTAATATCCTCACGTGTAAGAGCTTCTTCTAATTCTGCTGCTAACTCTGGGTATGCGGCTTTATAATCTGCATATAATTTTTCCCATTTAGCATATTCGCTTTCTCCACGGTCTGCTACATTAGCTTTGAAATCAGCATATACATCTGCAGGAATGTCAAATGGTTCATTCTCCCAACCGATTTCTTTTCTGAATAATGCAGTCTCTTCATCACCTAATGGAGTTCCGTGAACACCATTTGTTCCTTGTTTATTAGGAGAACCAGCTCCGATAATAGTTTTTACTTCGATTAATGTTGGTTTATCAGATTTTTTAGCTTGTTCTATTGCAACATTAACCGCTTCAACATCTGAACCATCTTCAACAAGAATTGTATTCCATCCATATGCTTCGTATCTAGCGCGTACATTTTCTGAGAATGCATCTTTAGTTTCACCATCTAAACAAATATCGTTTGAATCATATAATACTACAAGTTTATTTAATTTTTGTACTGCTGCAAAACTTGAAGCTTCAGAAGCAACACCTTCCATGATATCACCATCACCACAAATTACATAAGTATAGTGGTCAAATAGATCATATCCTTCTTTATTATACTTAGCAGCTAAGTATCTTTCTGCTAAAACCATACCAACTGCAGTAGAGATACCTTGGCCAAGTGGTCCTGTTGTAGCATCAATACCTTTAGTATGACCAAACTCAGGATGTCCTGGTGTTTTAGATCCCCATTGACGGAAGTTTTTAACCTCTTCTAAAGATACATCTTCAAATCCTGATAAGTGTAATAATGAATATAATAGCATTGATCCGTGTCCTGCTGATAATACGAATCTATCTCTATTTATCCAATCTGTTTTCTTAGGATTTACTCTTAAATGTTTAGTAAATAAAGAATAAGCCATCGGTGCAGCACCCATTACTACTCCAGGGTGTCCTGATTTTGCTTTATTAATCGCATCAACACCTAAAACTTTTATCGCGTTAACTGATTTTTGTGACATAAAATGTCCTCCTAAATTATAATTCTATTCTACCAGATATAGCTCTTGACAAAGTAACCTCATCCACATATTCGATATCACTACCGAAAGAGATACCTTGGGCTATTCTAGTAACTCTTATATCTGTATTTTTTAAATATCTCGAAATAAAACTTGCTGTTCCTTCACCTTCAGGAGATGAATTTGTAGCAAGAATAATCTCTTTTACTGTTTCATCTTGTGCTCTTTCAAAAAGGGATTTTATGTTAATATCTAAAGGACCAATTCCATCCATCGGTGAAATTAATCCATCAAGCACATGATACACCCCCCTATATTGTTGCATATTCTCCATAGCAACTAAGTCATTATCATTGGCAACTACACAAATAGTCGACTTATCTCTACCAGGATCTGAACAAATATCACAAATATGTTCTTCACTAAGTCTTCCACATACTTCACAATTAGTTAATTTTTCTTTAAGATTTACTAAACTATCTGCAAAGTTTTTAATATCATTATCATTCATTTTTAAAGTGTGAAATGCCAATCTTACAGCTGTCTTTTTCCCTATTCCTGGTAATAAAGAATAACTTTCTATTAAATCTAAAATTGGTTTTGGATATTGCATCTTATAGACCTGGGATACTTAATCCGTTTGTAAATTTACCTAATGTTTCTTCTTTTAGTTTAGTTGATTTTTCTAATGCATCATTTACTGCTGTTAACACTAAATCTTGAAGCATTTCAATATCTTCTGGATCTACTACTTCTTCTTTAATTTTAATATCTAAAATTTTACCATCTCCATTAGCAATAGCTGTAACCATACCACCAGATACAGTTCCTTCTACTGTTTGATCTTTTAATCCTTCTTGGGCCTCTAGCATATCTTTTTGCATTTTTTGCATCTTTCTCATCATTTGTTGCATATTTCCCATTCCGCGCATAATATTTCCTCCTAATATCTAATTATATTATAATTCTATTTAAAATTTTACAACTTGTCAATAATTTGAAATTCATTTCAAATTATTTCATTTTATTACATAGATGTTTTTCATTCTATTCAGTTTCTATAATAATATCACCAAATAATTCATCTATCTTTGTTAATTTTTCTTCTTTAACTTGTTCTTTATCTTCATGTACTTCTTGTACTGGATTGTCTAGTTCATCTTTTAGTATTTCATATTGATGAGCTTGTATTGTATAAATTTCATAGTCGACTCCAATGAATCTCTTAAATAAACTCTCTAAATACTTTTTATATTTAGAATTCGGAGCCATCTTAACCATATTATCCATTTCATTAAAAACTAATAAACCACCTTCTTTTGAAGATGCTATAAGTTTACATGATTTAAATAACTCTCTCATAGTAGTTACTTCAGGATTATTTGTATTTAAACTCTCATTTATTATCTTTATAAATACATTAGATGCGTAATTAGTAAGATTAGGATTTGAATCCTGTATAAGTTTGATGATCTTACTTTTATCTTTTATTATTACTTCTTTAATTTCTTCTTTCGGTGTGTTTACCACGCCTGTATTTTGAAGTGTATTACTATTTGCACTGTATTGAAGATTATTACTTTGAACTGACTCCGAAATATTCTTCATTTCATCTCTTAATTTGAATAACTTATCTTCCAATACTTTTATCCTATTTTCTAACTCAATATTTCTCGAACTAGTCATAGAGTTTTGTCCACTTCCAATAGTTGAGTTATTTTGATTGATACCTTCTTCTTTAGAACATATTTTCACTATACAAATTTGCATATAACTCATATATTCAGTTGAGAATCTAATGTGCTGTTCTGTTTGAGATAAGTACTCTATAATTTTATAGAAATAATCAAAACTAACACTATCTATTTCTGTAGCAATTTTCTCAACATTATATGCAGTGTGTTTAGTATCTTTTAGATTTTTATATACTACAATATCCCTAGTTACATTTATTAAGTCATTAAGTAGTAACTTAGTATCTTTTGCTTGAGCTACAAATTCATTATATTTTAACAGTGATTTTGTAACATCTCCCTGTAATAAACCTCTATAAAATTCTAGTATATCATCTTCACTTATTGATGAAGTAACTTCTAATATATGATTCAAAGTTATCTCTTCAGCATAGTTAGAAACTTGGTCTAATATACTAATCGCATCTCGCAATCCACCTTTAGCCAGTGTAGCAATTTTCTCTATCGCAGCTTCTTCAATAACTAAATTTTCTTCTTTTGCAATATATTTTAATCTATCAATTAATTGTTCTTGAGATAAATTTTTAAATTCAAATCTTTGGCATCTTGATAAAATAGTTGCAGGTATTTTATGAATTTCGGTAGTAGCAAGTATAAAAATCACATGTGCTGGTGGCTCCTCTAGCGTTTTTAATAAAGCATTAAACGCAGCAGTCGTTAGCATATGTACTTCATCTATGATATAGACTTTATATTTACCTTCAGTTGGTAGAAATTTAATAGCTTCTTTTATATCACGAACTTCGTCAACACCATTGTTACTAGCTGCATCTATCTCAATTATGTCAACATTTTCTTTTTGATATATCTCATTTCCATTAACCTCATTAGCAAATATCTTCGCTATAGAGGTTTTACCAGTTCCTCTTGATCCATAAAATAAATAGGCGTGACTTATTTGATCTTTGTCAATCGCATTTTTCAACACAGAAACTATATGATTTTGACCAACTATATCATTAAAAGTTTGTGGTCGATATTTCCTATATAATGCTTGAAACATACAAACCTCCTAAATTATTTTAACTAATTTATTATAACATATTTTTATTATATCTTATAGTAAAAAAGAGAAACAATAGAATCACATTTTATATAAATATGATTCCTTGTTTCTCACTTAATTCCTATATTTACTCTTAAACTGTATTATATTGATATCTTAATTAAAATGGGTTTTCTGTTAAATACCATCTTCCGTTATATTTTTTTACTTTAATTGTTCTTTGACTATTACTATCAAGTAACTTAGATAAATCTATGCCTTTTGTTTTTAACAATACTTTAGCAGTATTATCATCAACCATTTTTACATCTGACACTTCTGCTAATTCAACAATTGATTTTGCCATATCAAGTTTATACTTTTCAGTACGTTCTATTTCTTTTAATTCTTCTAGTGCAGCTTGCTTAGACTCCGGACTTTCAAAATGAATATAATCCATCATTTTATTAAAATCACCTTTTTTAATAGTATTCATCCAACCTTCAACAGCATCTTTTGGAGTTGATCCCCCAGCTCTACCACTACTTCCAAAAGCAATAAACACTACGACTAATACCGCGACTATGGCAGCTATTATACCTATAGTTTTATTATTAATTTTTTTCTTACCATACATCGGATTAAAATTCGGATTGTTTTGTCTAAATTGTGGATTGAATTGATTCGGATTATTATATCTATTATGATTATTAAATTGTTGCTGGTTATTTACATTATTAAACTGAGGATTTGTCTGTTGATAATTTTGATAACCTTGTTGAAAATTAGAATTTCCATTTAAATTTTGTTGAGTGTATCCAGGCCCTCTGTAATAATTATTTTGTTGATTAGTATATTGTTGATTATTATATCCCTGATATTGCTGATTATTAAACTGATGATTATGATCAAAATTATCATTCTTTTGATACTGCGACGGTTGTCCTTGTTGATTTTGATAACCTTGTTGATTAGCAAAATTACCACTATAATCTTGCTGATTTTGCTCATTATAAACATTTTGACGATATTGATTATTCTGTTGAGAATACCCTTGTTGAGGATAATTATTTTGAGGTTGATTATTAGAATTTTGCCCCCTATTGTTACTCATAATAGTTTCTCCATTTCTAAATTTTAGTCTAATAACATAACATTAATATAACTTTTGTAATTTATAATAACTCTTCTTAATTTATAATTATACTAAAGCTTTACTCCTTTTGTCAACGATATACAAAGTACATAATAATAACAATTTAACAAAAGCATATACCACCAAAAAACAAAAGATTATCCGACTGGATAATCTCATTATTAAACAACATATTCCTTTTTTACAACATAATTTACTACCATAATTGATTTTTCTTTAAATACCATCTTCCATTATGCTTTTCTACAGTTAAAAAACCTCTACCATCATTTATTAAAAATTTTTTATCCAAATTGTCTTTTTTATTTATTTTCTTAAATCTAACTATAAACGTATCCAAATCAATCATTTTAACTTCATCTATTTCATTATCATTAACAAAGGACTTTAACATATCTAACTTGTATTTTTCTTCTTTGGATATTTTCTTGAATTCTTGAGCGGATTCATCTTTATCTTTTTTATTGTCATAGTAGATATAATCAAACATTTTTTCAAATTCATTATTTTTCACAGTTTTCATCCATCTTTTTACGGGTTCTTCAGGTGTAGCTCCACCTTCCCTTCCACTTAAAACAATTGAAAACACAATTATCAATACTAATATGATTACAGCTAATAACCTTTTATTTTTTGATTTATTATTTAATTGTCTCTTAAAACTACTATTTAAACCATAAGTCATATTTATTTATCCTTTATATAAACTTTATAGAGCATTAATTAATCTATATTTAATTTTATCTATATGAATTAAAATAAAATAATATATAATCCAACTACTAGGCAGCCAACACCAGTTATTTGTAAAATTCTCCCTGCTATTTTACTATCCTTCGCGTACTTTTCAATATTTTCCGGTAACTTTGCTTCTTCATAACTTATGCTGATACCATTAATTAAATGAGCATTATCCCCTCTTAGAATATACTTGGCTACAATAAAGAATACCCCTGCAATATAAAACATTACAAAAGCTATTGCATAACCTATATATTCAGTAGGTAAAAGGATAGACAAAAAAATTAAATTACATGGTAACATCAACAGAATCGCTGTACTTGTTTTCATAGTTACGCACCCCTTTTTGTACTTCACTTAGATATACTATTATTATACAATAACAAAACAACGATGGTCAAAACTTACCAAAAAATAACTCTCCTTACTGATTTTTCTATCCAGTAAAGAGAGCCATATTCAATACGATAATCTCGTTTTATTTTCTATTGTTAATTTTAAATTTCAAGAATAGATCA
>ERZ773008.2293-NODE-2293-length-12621-cov-22.754019_pt1 | contig 12621 bp, 11 predicted proteins | sample MGYA00580664_ERZ773008 | MGnify/ENA primary metagenome ERZ773008 (study PRJEB29015, sample SAMEA2738016) | human oral metagenome | biome: human oral; feature: human-associated habitat; material: dental | place: China | collected 2048 ... | reverse complement strand
ACGTACGTAGATATTAGAGCCACGTACGTAGCCCAAACTTTTCTGCCACTCGTCCGCAACTTTTATCCCTACACGCAGAGCAATAACTTAATATAGGATTGCTCTCAAACCCATAGTGGTTGCTACGCCTCCTGCGCCAAACTACACGTTCCCCTTCGTATAAAAGGCAACACCCGCCGACCGCAGGAGCAGTCGACGGGTGTCGGTAGGGGACGGAGCTAAAGACTCGACTTAGAGCCCGGGCCAGTAGCTGAGCGTAGCAGGCGTAGCGGGAGATTCTGCCTCGAATTGCTGCTCGATGTCGTCGGGGAAGTTGTGGAAGAGATCCATCCCGAGCTTTGTCTCCAGCTCGTCGATAGATAGGGCGACACTACGCATGGAGGTATTTGCTCCATAGAAGCGGTGCTCGACCAAGAAGCCGATGCCGTGGTAGGTAGAGCCCTTCTTCATGACGAGAGCCATCCAATAGTACTTAGGCACGACGATGACGCCACGGACCTTCTTGCTCTCGACCTGATCATCACGGATCGTCCCGCCCTTGGCGACGTAGAGGACGTCACGGAGCTGGGAGTTGCGACCCCATGCTTGGACCTTCTGCTCGAGCTCCATCCAGAATTTCTGGTTGAGCTCGCCGAGCTGAGGGCTCATGTTCGTGTAGTAGAAGGTCTGTCGATTGGCCTCGGCACTGAAGAGGCGGTCAGAGGAGGCGACCATGTGACCACGGTCGTATCCGCTCCCACGGAAGAGATTCTCTGTAGAGAATCGCTGAGGTATGTAGGGATCCCACTGCCAAGCATCGCTACGTCTGACGGATTGAGCCGAGGTCGTATTGTCGAAGGTGAAGCAGACGAAGCGTGGGTGACGCTTGTCGGTGTCGTACTCGAGGGAGTAGTTCACGATACCACCAGCGCGGTGCGTGATGAAGTAGTTCTGACTACCACCATGGAGTGCGGGTACCTCGAGGAGCGTGGCATCACCGAGGATATACTCACCCGTAGGGGAGGGGATGGGCGAAGGTGTCGGAGTCACCTCTCCCGTACCCTGCTGGCTGATGATGAGGGTGTCGCGAATGCCCGCCGAGGTCGCGATGATCTGCGCTGAGCGAGAGACTCCGAGGTTCTGACTTACCGAGACGGAGATAGAGGTGCTGGACGTGCCATCCCCCTTGCTACGCTCGAGCTCGATCCATGAGGATGCATCCTCTGGCGTGACGGTGAGCTTCCAGTCGGAGGCCGCACGGAGCTTGATGTAGAAGTTCGAGCCTTCCTTGGGTACGCTCTTGATCTTGTCGGTCGAAGAGCCTGGGAGGGAGAGCTGGAGGCGGTCGGAGGTGCGAACGGGGTGGTCACCACGCTCGGTGGTACAGCTGGAGAAAGCCATCCCCATGAGTCCGAGCCCCATGAGGATGGTCTTTATCCGAAGAGATTTAATCGTCTTCTGCATAGAGGGGAAGGACTATCGCTTACCGAGGTAAGACTTGATGGTGGCATCCTGATTCTCCTTCGTGATGGCGACGCGCTCCCACTGGTCAGCGGAGAAGGTCGCAGAAGGAGCCTTGACGGATGCGATACGGTGGAGGACGATGTCGGCACCAGCGAACTTCTTGTTGCTGTCGATCCAAGCCGTCTCCATACCATTACCGATCTGGTCGATGGTCGTCGTGCCCTTCAGCAGAGCCACGGGGTCATTGCCATTGAAGCTAAAGTCTGCGACCGTGCCAGCAGTATAGACTTTCGCCTGCTCGTGGCGCAGGACGAGTGAAGCACCTGCAGCGAGCTTACCCCTCAGAGCGATGCGGCTCTCGGCAAACTTGCCCTCCGTAGCCTTATTGTCCTTACCGAAGTTCTTCACGAGGAGCGTGTAAGTGCTGAGGTCGATCTCCTGATCCGTGGGGTTGGAGATCTGGATGTACTTCTCGTTGCCGAGACCCTCGATGTAGGCAGAGATGATCAGATCGCCAGAGGTAGCTGGAGGGGTAGGTGTGGGCGTAGGAGTAGGAGTAGGAGTGGGATCGGGCGAAGGGGTAGGCGTAGGGGCCGTGCCCTCCGTGCAGCGCTCAGCCGTCAGACCAGCGAGGTCATCAGCCGTACGAGGCCAGAGGTTGTAGTGCTTGGTGCTCTGACCCGAGGTCTTGTTCGTCGTCACCGAGCGCTGGATGATCCCGACGATGCGGCCGTTCTTGTCGGATGCGATCGTCGTCTTGAAGGTTGAGTAGTAGGAGATAGCTACCGAGAGATCGGATACACCTGCCGTGACCTGCGTAGCGCAGTCCGTGAGCGCATTGAAGTAGCTCCCTGCAGACGTCTTACCCTGAGCAGGCTTGTTGGGGTTGAGTTCCTTGCCCGGAGTCTTGAACTGAGCGCCATCGACAGCTACGAGGATGTTGTCGTACTTGCCAGCGTAGATGTCCGCGAAGGTGACGGCCTTAGGAGTGATCGTCGCTACTTCGCCCGTGGGAGTCACCATAGAGGCAGCATCATTCAGACCCGTATAGTCGATCTGCAGTGAGCCATCTTGGTAGCGGCCGACCTTCGTGCCCTTGGTCTTGATGGTGAAGACGGCACCGGGACGCCAGTCCTTAGAGGCGTTGGCATTCAGACGAAGCGTGATACCGACTTCGCCAGCCTGCACGACGATGTTCTTGAGGCTGGTTATATTGTTCGCCGTGATGTCGGAGAGGAGGACGGCCTTGAAGGTCGTCTCTTCGTCTACCGTGACGCTCTGACCCTTGTCGTACTTCGCGATGAAGGCGGCGAGTGCGGCGCCGTCTACTGTCGTGGGGTTTGAGGGCAGGTTAGGAGTAGGCTGATCCTTACCTGGGGTGATGACTGCAGAGCCGTCGCCAGCCTGTGTGATAGTATAGTAGAGGGTCTCGTTGCCAGCCTTGAAGGCGAATTGGCCTTGGCGGGTGGCGCCTGAGGCATTCTTGAGGACCTTGATCGTGACGTCACGTTCGCCAGCGTCCCCTGACTCGGGGCTGATGCTCAGCCAGTCGAGGGCGGTGGTAGCCGTCCAAGAGCGGTTGGTGCGGATGTGTAGTGTGGCCGTGCTCTCGTCCTTGCCGATGAGGGTATTGCCGTTGCTGTCCTTCGTCAGCTGGGTGACCGAGATCGATGGGCGCTCATAGGCGTCATCGTTGTCCTTACACGAGGCGAGGGACAGGGTAGCACAGGAGGCTAAGAGGAGCGTCCAGCGCGTGATCTTACTTGTTGTCATCAGTCAATCGTATTTGTTGAGATGGTGAGTGCTGTAGAGGGGTGGTTAGAAGCGTGTGCCCGTGAGCTGGACATCTTGCTCACGTAGGATGAGGAGCTGAGGGGTGTCACGGAAGTAGGTGAGGATAGCCGTGATCGTACCTGAGCCCGTGGGGACGGTGCGACCTGCGAACTTCGCATAGCTACTCGTTCGGACGATAAGCTGTGCGCCAGAGCGGTCTACGAGCGTGCGGTTCACATTGCGGTTCTTGTCCTTGCCCTGTGGATCAGCATAGGTCTGACCCAGCTCGGAGGCGAGAAACTGTACATCCTTGAGGCTGACGAGCGTACCTGCGTACTTCTTATTCAGCGTCGCGATGGTGAGCTCGTGGGGCTTGATATCGGTGTGACCTTCCTTGAGGAGGACGCGGTGCACGAGGAGCTCTGGGTAGAAGGCTGTCTCATACTTCTCATCCTTGGAGGCATATCCGAGGTTGATCTGTCCAGCGTAGTCGCCGAGCTGCAGGCCTTGACAGAGGAGGCGTACTCGCGTACCCTGGGGGTAGACAGAGCTGAGGTTGCCGAGGGCGAACTTAAGCTCCATACCGCCCGTCTCATCCTCGATGTAGCAGGACTTGTAGAGGTTCCCCTCGCTGTCATCCGAGGCGATGACCGCAGAGATGACGATGGGCTTGTCGATGAGCGTACCACCACGCTTGTAGAGTGCCTTGAGCTGGCTAATGGTGTGTGTGGGTAGAGGGAGTTCATCCGTACTCTTCTGGTCGGTACGGGGAGGATCGACTTCGTTGTACTTCGTGCAGCTCGTAGCCCCTATCCCGATGAGCATCGAGAGGGTGAGTGCATATATAGCGTGACGATTCATAGGATCTATGCGTGTAGGGGGTTAGAACTGGAGGGTGGTATTGAAGAAGAACGTCGTCCCGTAGACATAGGAGAGCTTCGTATCGAAGGGGCGATAGAGCTGCTGCGTCCCGTCGGTAGCACGGATCGTGCGGATACGGAGCTGTTCGTAGCCACCATTGGGCAGGCTGCGGTTGTTCAGCACGTTGCTTACCGAGAGGTTGAAGCGCAGGTACGTGCCGTAGGTGATGCGCCAGGAGTAGCTCGCGAAGAGGTCTACCGTGAAGCCATCACGCAGCTGCTCGGGGAGAATATAGTTGTAGTCAAGCGAGGTGCGCCCGCGGTCGGTGCGGATGACAGGCGACATCGAGACGAAGTTGCGCCCGAAGTAGTTCGCGTTGATCCCGAAGTTCGCATACCAAGGAGAGTAGTACGTCAGCCCGAGGGTTGCAGCCGTCTGAGGCGTACCGCTCACGTTCAGCCCCTTCCAGTAGATGCGGTCGCGGTCGACGATCTCGTTGGAGTTGTCGATGCTCTGGATGTAACTGGGGTTATTGGCATACTGATACTGGCCGAGGGCAAGTGCAGCATTGGCCGTCAGCGTGGGGCTGATCTTCACTTCGAAGCCAGCTTCTGCCCCGAGGTGGCGGGTAGCGATGCCGGTGATGATGTAGTTCGAGAACGAAGCTCGGCTATCATCGTAGAAGCTCATCGAGCGCGTGTGGTCTGCGATGTGGGTGTAGAAGGCTGTCACACGTCCGCGTAGCCAGGGAAGGCGTACGAGGTAGGAGGCTTCTGCCGAGAAGATCTTCTCGCTCTTGGGATCCTCGATATAGCTATCGCGTGTACGAGGCGAGATGAAGAGGTTCTGGAAGGTGGGTGCCTGCTCGAGGTATGCTACATTCGACTGCAGGTAGTGGTGCCCATTGAGCTTATAGGTAGCCCCAGCCTTCACCCCGAGGTCGTTGAACTTCACGCGGTCCGACAGCCCATAGGAGTTGTCGGGGAAGAGCCCGCGCTTCTGATGACCTTCGCGCTGCATACCCGTGTGGGTATAGGAGATACCCGTATAGGCATCAAGGCGCGTGAGGTGGTAGGTCGCATTGGCCCACATCTGATAGCGGTAGCTCTGTGCCGTGTAGTCGTAGCTGAAGCGGTCGCCCTTCTGGACGATGCGGTCGGGGTGCAGGAGGTCTACCTGACTCTTCGTCGCGTCGCCACCGAAGTCACGTTCAGCGAACTTATCAATGTCATAGACGAAGTCCGCACCGAGGAGGTCACCTACCTCGGCATAGTTCGCCGTGCGGTTGTGGCGGAAGTTCGCTCCACCCGTGATCTCGAGCCAGCTCTTGGGAAGCCAGTTGGCAGAGGTCGCCCAAGCGAATTCACGCTGGTCGGTGTGGCGGTCTTCGATCATGTAGAGTGCCTTACGCCCCGTAGCGAGGGTGCGGCCAGAGGCATCCTTCACCGTAGTGAGGTTCCCGCGGTTCACCTCATAGAGGCGGTCCCAATTGATATAGCGGACGTTGGGGTCTGACTTCCACAGCTCCTCATAGATCGCTGCAGCATCGCCATCCTGACTGTTGGGGTCAGCCATACGCGTGAAGTAGGAGGGGAGGTAGCGGTAGTAGTCCGCACGAGGGTCGGGAGCGTTGTACCAGTTCAGCGATGAATAGGCATTCTTCCCGAAGCGGTAGCTGAAGGTGGTGTTGATATTGAGCGTCTTCTCCAGATTGCTGAAGTAGTGCGAGAGCTGGACGATGGGCTCGTGGTTGCGACGCTCACGAGCATTGCGCCACTTGCCACCCTGACGCCCGATGTTGGGGTTGTAGAAGTTCGAGCCGACGAGGTCATATACCTCCTGTGTGGTAGCGCTGGCTACGCCACGGCGCGTAGGAGCACCGAGGGCGATGAGGCTAAGGCTATTCATCTCGTCGAGCTTCTTCTCTACGCCGAGGAAGTAGCTCCAGGCATCGTAGTACTGTCCACGGACGTAGGAGTACTGCCCATTGCCGATACGGCGGGCGACGCTGGCAGCGAAGCTCCAGCCGTCCTTGCGCTCTCCCGAGGCATAGGTATAGGCGAAGCGGTTGCTGTAGGTGCGGTTGCTATTCGAGTAGGTGAGGCGATGCTGCGCACCGAACATTGAGGGGCGTGTCGTCACGTTGTTGGTCACGCCGACGGCACCAAAGCCCGAGACGATGGGCTCGAAGGACTGCGAGGTCTGCTGCTGGCGGGTGACGTCGTTGAGACCGCCCCAGAGCGACCAAGCTGAGTAGCCACTGTTGAGGTCGTTCATCCCGATGCCGTTGAGCATCTGCTCATTGTACTGGGAGTCGTAGCCACGGTTGCGGAAGCGAGCCGTGCTGAAGACGTAGCCCGAAGCACTGAGGAAGGGGTCGCGTGAGGAGGTGAGTAGGGTGACGCGGTCTTGCATGCCGGCAGCTTCGTTGCCATCCTCTTCGCTGACGATGAGGTCATCGTAGCGAGCATTCCCGCCTTCGCGGAGTGCGACGAGCTTGAGCTGCTTGAGGCCCGAAGCTTCGTTCTCCTGCTTGACCAGCTCGATCTGCTTGGTCTCGTAGCCTTCAGCGGAGAAGGTCAGTGTATATCGTCCCTTTGGGAGGAGCGCCAGGACACTTCGGGCGTCTTGCCCGAGGAGCATCTTCTTCGCCACGGGGCCGTAGATGCTGACGTGGACCTTAGCGACGGGCTTGCCACTCTGGCTGTCGATGACCAGAGGTTCGCCCGTAGTCTGTCCGAGGCCTACACTGGCGAATGTCAAGGTGCAGGCGAGTACGGTAATAAGTTTATTCATGCTGTCGCATTATATCGATGACGCTTGCATGCACTCCGCGGATCGTGCAGACCTCCCGCTCCGTCGTCGGAGCTCCTGTCATTATGAGGTGTAAGCCGTTTATCCGTGCTGGAACTTCCTCCCTATCTTCGAAGCCGAGATACGAAGTAGCGCGCAAGATTTGTTACATTTGCACGACTAAATTACATAATCTATCTCGGATAGCCTCTTAAACGACAAGCTTATGCTAAGGAAAATCTCCGCTCTCACCCTCGTCCTTCTCCTCGCCCTTTGCTCCCTCCAAGCCCAGAAGCAGGTGCGCCTCACGGTAGCCTTCTACAATCTGGAGAACCTCTTCGACACCATCGACGGGGAGAACAACGATGCAGACTTCCTGCCCGATGGGAAGAACCAGTGGACGCCCGACAAGTACAAGCAAAAGCTTCACAATATGGCCTACGCTATCAGCCAGATCGGCTCGAAGCGAGGACCCGATATCCTCGGGGTCTGTGAGATCGAGAATAGAGGCGTACTCGAAGACCTCCTGAAGGAACCCGAGCTGGCGAACTCTGGCTACGAGATCGTCCACTTCGACTCTCCTGACAAGCGCGGTATCGACTGCGCGCTCTTCTATCGCCCCAGCTACTATCAGTTCACCGCCGCGCACCCACACCCCGTCGTCCTCAAGGGGGAGGAGCATATCAAGACGCGTGACGTCCTCGAGGTCAATGGCCTCTTGCTCGGCGAACCCGTATCGTTCCTCGTGGCTCACTGGCCTTCGCGCGTCGGTGGCGAGCAGGTATCGCTCAAGCGTCGTCTGTACGCAGCCGAAGTCATGCGCTCGGTCACGGACTCCCTCCTCGCAGCAGACCCTAATAATAAGGTCATCCTCATGGGGGACTTCAACGACGACCCCACCTCTCCCAGCGTCGTCAACGGCCTGCGCTCCAAGACTTCTGCCGAAGCTCTGGCGCCTACCGACCTCTTCAACCCCATGGCTGCCCTTTACTCTTCGGGTCGTGGCACGCTCGCTTATCGTGACGTGTGGAATCTCTTTGATAACCTCGTCGTCACGCCCAACCTCATCGGTGGGCCCGCTGATCGCCTGCACCTCCAGCAGGACAAGGCTACGGGGAACTACGGCTATATCTTCAATGCCGACTTCCTCACGCAGAAGACGGGGCACTTCAAGGGCTATCCCTTCCGCACCTTCTCCTCGGGTCGCTTCCAAGGGGGCTATAGTGACCACTATCCCGTCTACCTCTATCTGACGAAGACCATCACCGAATAGCCCCGCGGCTAGCCCTACAAGCTCAAGGCATTCATATTCCTCAAGTCGTTACTCAAGTATGGAAGACGATAGCAAGGCATTGACGCAAGAGAAAGTTAAGTTCCTTTTATACTTAGCGAAAAGTTATAACGAGAAGCGCGAGGAGGAGTTGGGTAAGCTTCCCTTTCGTTACAATGTTTTGGAAGAGGTGCGAGTCAATGAGAATGCTCATACGCGCCTTTTGATGCGCATGCTGGAATACAAACGAGCCCGACAACATTTCTTCGATTACCTTGGTAAAGGCTTCGCTTCTCTAGAGATGCCTAATCCCAAGATTACAGCGGAGAAACATCGTATTGATGGACTTATACAAGAAGAGGGAAAGTACGCAATCATCATTGAAAACAAAGTCTGTGGAGCGGTAGAGCAAGGACGCCAGCTTGAGAAGTATATAGATAAGTGCAAGAAAGACCTCGGGGATGACCTCAAGAAGGTTTATATCTTATATCTGGTCAATAGCCAGGGGCAGGCACCTTCAGAGCAAACGTGGGGTAAGTATGGGCCAGAGAGCTTTGGAGATAGGTATAAGCTACTTTCTTACGCTGAGGATATTATAGCATGGATAGAAAAGCTGCAGAAGAATTTTGAAGGAAAGACAGATGACGAAAGTAAGTCTCTCCAAGCAGGGATTGCTCAATATTTGGACTACCTGAGACTGATGTTTAAGATTGATGAATATAGTAATAAGAAGAAGGAACTGACTATATATGTAGAGGAAGAACTAGGACTAAAAAGCAAAGCTGTAGCGGAAGCTTTGACTTTTTTGGAGCAACAGCAGGGGGCTATAGAAGATCTAAGCTTACGCTCGGAGTTTGAACGTCTGCGTAAATACTATCAAATCAAAGCTTGGGGAGAGAATTTTGATGTTCGCAACGAGTCAGAACAAGGCTATTCCAAGGACGTATTTATTGATGATACTGCGATAGGGAATCTCTATCCTAAGGTTGGGATATACTATCAAATTGAGGGGAAAGGCTCATTTGTTGCTTTGGTTGAGTATGATATCGAAACTACTCGTGGGAAGTCTGTAGCTGTGGGGCTTCGTTGTCCTTCTGAGTTTGACGTAGAGCAAATTAAATGCTTGCAAGATGTATTTAATGAAAAGCTGGAAAAGGTACTATGTAGTAAGAGAGCTTCTGGAGCCTGGTATCGCTGGTGTGAAGTGAAGCCTGACGAGGCAATGACGAAGTTTGAGAAGTTAGTTGAGGCCTTGAAGGAGCTCGGAGCGAAGCCTGTACCAGCGGAAAGCGCAGAGAAATAGCAAGCCGCATATAGGGCGGGAAATTTCCGTATATGCAGAAATATATTTTCGCATATACGGAAATTTTTTTCTGCATATACGAAAAATTATCTGCGTATATACGGAAATATTCATACCTTCGTTGCTGGATAAACACCCTGTCTAAACCAGGCAGAAAAGCATTCTTTAACCACTAATTATTACTATCATGATTAAGATTAAAGCCGTCGAAAGAAAGGCTGGCTTCGGCAAGACCAGCAAGACGCTTTGGTACCCCGCCATCCACCTGCAGTCAGATGTGACCTTCGAGGAGTTCATCGACCTCGTTGCAGACGAGACGACCGTCTCCTCGGCCGACATTAAGGCGGTCTTTGACCGCGCTGCGAAGGTGCTCATCCGCCTCTTGCAAGATGCTAAGAGTGTCGATTGCGGCGACCTCGGAACCTTCCGCCCCAGTATCACCGCCAAGACGGGTTCGGGTGTCGCCTCAGCCGATAAGGTCGGGGTCGAACTCGTGGACAAGGCCAAGGTCATCTACACGCCTCGCGTCAAGGTGAAGACCGCTCTCAAGGGCGTTCGCCTCGAGCGTGCCGAGCGTGTGCTGGATGTGCCTTACGCCACCGCCACCAAGAAGAAGGGTACGAAGCCCAAGGAAGAAGGCGGCACTTCGCCTACTCCTGGAGCTGGTGAAGGCCACGTAGGGATATAGTAGTAACACTAATCAGTTTCAACTAAGCTAATGAATAATCTAATTGATAAGGCAGATACGGTCTTGGGCAAGGTGTATGATGATGTCGTGCATCCAGTCGCAAAGCCTATCGGAGAAATATTGGGCTTTCTGCCTCGATCTGTGAAGGTGCTTTTGCATAGTTGCGAAAAGTGGATAATCAATGGAGAAGAGTCTTTAAGATTAACCGCGCAGGCAATCCAACAGAAGGCCGAAGCGATTCCAGAGGAGCGACTGACGGAGCCTGAACCTTATGTTATCGTTCCGGCGATACAGCAATTAGCCTATTCATACAGTAGCGATGAACTTCGAGAGTTGTATGCCAACCTTATCGTTTCTTCGATGGATAAGGAGAAGAAGGATCAGGTCCATCCTGCTTTCGTGGATATTCTCAAGAAGCTGACCCCTGACGAAGCAAAGATCCTCCAGTTCTTCAAGAATCAGGATTTTTTGGAGTATATAGATATTAGATGCCATGTGCAGGGAGAGGTTGAAGGCTATTGGCAAATGCAAGAGCGTGAAACACTACTATGCGAGTACCTGTGTTTGTCTATCCCCTCCAACGAATCTGTATATCTCATGAATCTTATCTCTCTTGGAATCTTAAAAGATTGCGATGGGCAGTTTAAGGTACTAGATGAGAATTACAAGCGCTTGGAGGAAAAGAGGGAATTAGAGCGACTTCAACGTGAGTTGGTTGGCCCTAACACCTATCGTCAGATTGAATCGCATAGGTCTTTTTATGAAGTGACAGCATTTGGCAAGAGTTTCATTGAGGTTGTTGTAGCTTAGGAAACTGCTATCTCTTTAACCAGAAGCTGAATGGAGAAACCCTACTAGGTTACTTACCGATGCAGAAGTGGACGAAGATCTTGCTCAAGATTACGCCTGCTTGTGCTAACGGTTGATGTATGGAGGCATAAGTCCCTCCATATCTACTCTAACACAGAAGAAGCCCCCCGACCGCATCCTCCGAGAGGTGTGCGGTCGGGGGCTTCGCTTTCAATGCTGTGGGTCGGGGTGCCTTCACCCCTTAGCGGACGGCGACGGCGGCGACGAAGACGTGGACTTCGCTGACGCCACACTGCTCCAAGAGATCAGTCAGCGCAAGGAGTGTAGAGCCCGTCGTCACGAGGTCATCGACGAGGAGGATGCGCTTGCCCCGTAGCTCCTGAAGACGCTCTGTCTTGTCGGTGAGGTAGAAGGCCGCTTGAGCATTCTCACGGCGTGCGTCACGGTCCAGCGCCGTCTGTGAGTGACTGCCCCGATGTCGTAGGAGATAGCCTTCTGAGCAGGGGACGCCGTAGTGCCGTGCGAGGGCTTCGCCGAGGAGGGAGGCTTGGTTGTAGCCACGGGCCTCGAGGCGCGTGCCTTCGATCGGGACGGGGAGGATGAGGTCGATGTCGCCTGGCTGGGGGACAAGTTGCCCTTCGGTGATGGCGGTGCGCACGACAAAGTTCGCGACCTCACCATAGCCTCGGTACTTGAGGGCGATGATGAGGTCGTAGGTGGGATTGGCATGCTGGTAGATGAAGGGTGCGGAGAGGCTTCGGATAAGGGGTGAGCCAAGAAGGCGCTCGTCGGCATGCACGAAGGCGGGGGCATGGCGAGGGAGCTTCGTGGCGCACTCCATGCAGACGCAGTGCTCCCGCTCGGCGAGACGCACCCGACAGATGGCGCAGGTGCGGGGGAAGATGAGTTCGGTAAGGAAAGCACCGATGTGCTTAGTCGTCGCCCAGATCATCGGGGAGGTCGGAGAGGAGTTCGCTGATCGCTTCGCGCACATCCTCATAGGGATAGCCACGATAGAGGGCGAAGCGTGTGAGACGGTCATAGACCTTGCGTGGCTCAAGCCCAGCGGGGAGGGAGCGGTACTTGCGCTCCAAGAGGGCGGTGAGTTGGTCTTCGCCCTGCATCTCTTCCTCCTCGAGCTCCTCGATAGCGGCGTCGATGAGGCTTGAGGGGATGCGATGACGACGGAGCTCAGCCTGCAGGCGAAGCGGCCCCCAGCCGTTGAAGCGGTACTTATCTCGCACGAAGGCTCGGGCAAAGCGCTCCTCGTTCAGGTAGCCCTCTTGCTCCAAGCGCTCGATGAGGGCCTCACACACCTCGTCGGAGAGCTCCCAGCTCTTACACTTCTTGCGTACCTCTTGGGCGGAATGTTCAGCGTAGGCGCAGTAGGAGGCGAGGCGTGAGAAGGCTTCTTCGGGAGTAAGCTCCTTTTTCTTCTTTTGGATCATTCGGCAGGGCTATAGGTGAGGTGAAGGAAGCGAACCTTCCCACTCAAGTCGTCGATGAGCTCGGTCTTGGCGTGTCGCCTCCCGATACGCTCGAGCATCGCTTCCTCTGTCGCCGTAGCGTAGAGCGGATTCAGCTCGACCCACAGATTACCTCCCGAGCGGAGATAGCCTTGAGCCACCAGCTCTGCCAAGGCGATATAGTAGGCGATGGGGGAGGCTTCGGGGGCGAAGA
>ERZ773008.2288-NODE-2288-length-12636-cov-2.560051_pt1 | contig 12636 bp, 10 predicted proteins | sample MGYA00580664_ERZ773008 | MGnify/ENA primary metagenome ERZ773008 (study PRJEB29015, sample SAMEA2738016) | human oral metagenome | biome: human oral; feature: human-associated habitat; material: dental | place: China | collected 2048 ... | reverse complement strand
CGAGACAGTCATAAACGACTTCTGCGCGCTTACGTGCGAGGAAGATGTTACGCTTTACGCTACCTGTACCCTTATCCGCAAAACCGTTTACAGAGTAAACCAGCTTAGGATTAGCCTTAAGAGCTTCAGCAAGGAAACCAAGATTTACACGGTCCTTGTGAGAAAGAACCCAACGATTGATTGGGAAGGTAACAAGAAGAGGCATTACCGTAACGTTCTCAACAGTAACTTCACGGTTAAGAGCTTCTTCAAGCTGGCGACGGAGGTCGCTGTTCATTGATTCTAGCTCACCGAGGCGGTTACGTAGACCTTCGAGGACATTCTCGTTAACACGGATCGTGGTGATAGAGCTACGATCCCATCCACGACGAGGGATGTTGTAGCTAACACCAAGCGTAGCGGTCAAGAGACCTTCGCCCCAACGACCAGAGACAGAAGTAACGTTCTTCGTGTTGCGGTCAAATGAAGCATCTTCCTGGTCGAAGTGATCAGAAACATAAGCACCACGGACATCGAAGTTGATATCCCAAGCACGGTTGATACGGAAGCGGTTGAGAAGACCAACGCTAGCCGTTACTTCGTGAGAGTGGCGACCCGTCTGAGATGCCTTATTGAGGCTGGTAGCAAAACCAAGACCTGCGTAAGGGATGAATGAGTAGAAGCGATCTTCGTTATACCCGCAAACGAGCTGAGAAAGATTGAAGAGAACATCTGCATGAGCATGGATGTAGTCCATTTCAGTCTCATAGAGATCGTATGGAGTCTTGCTACGGTCAGAGTGAGGGTAAACCACGCGAGGCTCCTTGATGAAACCACCATAGTTACCATAGTTTACAAGAGGAGCTGCAGCGCTGTGGTTATCCCATCCAGCTACACCCTTGATCTTATACCCGTTAGCACCGATACGTACCCCAAGACCTGGCGTAAACCACTTACCGAAGTAAGCTTCGAAGTTTGGAGTGATACGATCACCGAGACGCATCTGCTTGTCGTGGTCACCGAAGTACATCTGTGCACCTGCACCGATACCGATGAACCAGTTTGCACCGAAGCGATTGGTTTCGACACGATACTTGTCAGCATTCTTCACTTCTACCGTATATACGGAGTCGGTGGTCTGCTGAGCCTGCAGCATAGAGCCAGCGAAGAGGCAAGCTACTGCAGCTACGAAAGTTTTTCTAATCATAATCTTCTTTATTACTTATCGAGTTTTTATTGACAGACCTATCGTTCATCTGGGCTAGACAAAGTGTAATTCTGAGAACTCCTAAGACGGCGCATCAGTCTGTCCCTTCAACTTGTTTGGGGCAAAGATATAGCTTTCTTCTTAAAGACACAAATTATTACAACTTAGAATGAACCTTTTATATACTTTGCAGTAAGCACTTCGGAGAATAAAGAGTGAACAAAGTAGGGAGAAACGACACCACCCATAGTCGAAAAATTTCAGGAAGCGCGACTGTAAAAGCACAAAGACTAGCCTTTGGTAGCATTATCACTAACTTTGCGCTTAATTATTAGCTATGTAGACATTCGCTTATGCCTAAGCAACTCAAGTCCGACTTGACCTACAAGGAGGCGTCCACTCGCCTTGACACCATCGTTCGTTTGATCGAGCAGGAGAATCCCGATGTCGATGAGCTCACTGGCCTCGTCGAAGAAGCCGTGGCGCTCACGAAGTTCTGCCGAGAGAAGCTCACCAAAGCCGACAAGCAGCTAGCCTCCCTCATGGCCCAGCTCACAGAGGACTCTTCCGATGCCGACCTCTAAGCTACCCCGCTATGCGATCATCGTAGCTGGAGGCAAGGGACTACGCATGGGTAGCGCTCTACCGAAACAATTCCTCCCCCTAGCCGGTCGCCCCGTACTCATGCATACGCTCGAGTGCTTCGCTCGTGTCGTAGACGAAGTCATCCTTGTCCTCCCCGAAGACCATATGATATATTGGGAGGGGCTATGCCAAGAGTATGACTTCACCCTCCCGATCCGCTTAGCCCTTGGAGGTGAGACTCGCTTTCACTCTGTGCTCTCCGCCCTCAGTCTACTACCTAAGGCAGGCTGGGTAGCCGTGCACGATGGCGTCCGCCCCCTCGTAAGCCAAGAGCTGATCGAGGCCTGCTTCGTCCAAGCAGAGGCAGTCGGAGCAGCTCTACCCGCTCTACCGATGACCGATAGTCTCCGCCAGCTTGACGAGACAGGCTCCAGCCATGCCGTCGAGCGAAGCCAGTTTGTCGGGGTGCAGACACCCCAGACTTTCTCCCTAGAGCGCCTCCATACAGCCTACCTCCAGCCCTATCAGCCGACCTTTACAGATGACGCCTCTGTCTATGAGGCCAGTGGCTTTGGTGCCCCAGCCCTAGTTCCAGGCGAGCGAACCAATATCAAAATCACGACCCCGCTCGATCTCTCCTTGGCCGAGTTGCTACTTACCCAAGCGTAACCCTAAGCTGACAGCTCTGTGCCGATGCCCTCCCCCCAAGACTTCTTCCGCACTCCGCTGATCTATCTCCCACAGGTCGGTCCTAAGCGAGCTAAGCTACTCGCCGAGGAGCTCGACCTATATACCTACCTTGATCTACTCCATTACTTCCCTACTCGCTATATTGACCGATCGAGGGTCTACACGATCCGAGAGCTGAGAGGGGAAATGCCCTACGTCCAGCTACGTGGTCACCTCCGAGAGTTCAAGGAAGTGGGCGAAGGCAGGAAGCGTCGGCTCGTCGGCTACTTCAGTGACGGCACGGGGACGATCGAGCTTGTCTGGTTCAAGGCACTGCATATCATTCGCAACCTCTATACCCTCGGACAAGAATACCTCGTCTTTGGCAAGCCCACCTTCTTCAATGGCGCTTACTCCATCACCCATCCCGAGATGGATGATACAGCGAAGGCTCAGCAACTGTCTAGCGGGCTCGTCCCCGTCTACCCCCTCACGGAGAAGCTCAAGCGTGCTGGCCTCCAGAATCGCCAGCTTCGCGACCTCGTCTATCTGCTGAAAGAGTCTGCTCTCCCGCACCTTCAGGAGACTCTCCCGATACAGATCATCTCCTCGGCACGGCTCATGGGCTACGCTGAGGCGATCGAAGAGATCCACTTCCCTAAGACCAACGAGCGACTAGAGGCTGCCCGCAGACGACTCAAGTTCGACGAACTCTTCTTCATCCAGCTACGTCTTCTGCGGATGAAGTCCGAGCGAAAGGCCCATATCCCAGGCGTTCTCTTGCCCCAGGTAGGGGAAACCTTCCGAGGGCTCTATGCTAGCCTCCCCTTCGACCTAACGGGCGCGCAGAAGAGGGTACTGCGAGAGATCCAGCAGGACGTCATCGGCGGGAAGCAGATGAACCGCCTCGTCCAGGGAGATGTAGGTAGTGGGAAGACCCTCGTAGCCCTATTCGCCATGCTACTCAGCGTGGACAATGGCTATCAAGCCTGTCTCATGGCGCCAACCGAGATCTTAGCCCGTCAGCACCATGCCTCTCTCTCCGAGTACCTCCAGCCTCTGGGGCTAGAAGTGGGCTTGCTCATCGGTAGCACCAAGAAGGCTGAGCGAAGCAAGCTCCTAGCTGACCTCGCCACGGGATCGCTCCCGCTGATCGTGGGGACACATGCCTTGCTCGAGCCCACGGTACAGTTCCACCAGCTGGGGCTCGCAGTCATCGACGAGCAGCACCGCTTCGGGGTCGTCCAGCGCTCGGGACTCTGGCAGAAGGGGGAGAGCTTCCATCCCCATATCCTTATCATGAGCGCCACGCCGATCCCACGTACGCTGGCGATGACGCTCTACGGAGATCTCGATATCTCCGTCATTGACGAGCTCCCTCCTGGACGTAAGCCTATCGAGACCTACCACCAAAGCGAGAGCCAGATGTACGCTGTCTACAACTTCCTCGATAAGCAACTGGCCGAAGGCAGACAGGCCTACGTCGTCTTCCCTATGATCGAGGAGCAGGAAGAGGCTTCGATGCGAGCCCTGCAGGAAGGTCTTCGTCGCTACACCGAGCGCTTTCGAGACTGGGAGGTCGTATCCGTGCATGGCAAGATGAAGGCGGACGTCAAGGACGAAGCTATGCAGCGCTTCATCAGCGGTCAGGCCAAGATCCTCCTTGCCACGACCGTCATCGAGGTCGGGGTCAATGTCCCCAATGCCTCCGTCATGGTCATCGAAGGCGCTAACCGCTTCGGTCTTGCCCAGCTACACCAGCTCCGAGGACGAGTAGGCCGTGGCGCCAGCCAGAGCTACTGCATCCTCGTCACGGGGAACGAGCTAGGCGACGACGCCAAGCGACGTATCGACATCATGGTAGAGACGACCGATGGCTTCGTCATCGCCGAGGAAGATATGCGCATGCGTGGCTTTGGGGAGATCGAAGGCACGAGACAGAGCGGACAACAGCTGAGCCTACGCATCGCCAACCCCGCCCTAGATGGTGCCATGGTGCAGTATACCCGAGAGCTCGCCGAGCGCATTCTCGAGGCCGACCCTGACCTCTTGGCCCCCGAAAACACCCTGCTTCGCTCCCGCCTAGAGGCCATCTATGCCGAGCGACCAGGCTGGAGCTTGATCTCCTAAGGAGCTAGACCCTCTCAGACAGACACCGCCCTCTCCGAAAAGGTATAGGTTCTCCATATCAGACCTATACCTTTTCTCATTTAAACCTATACCCATGGCACAGCACACAGCTACCTTCGGGAGAGCAAGGCATTTGCTTCATCCACGAAAAAGAGGAAGCTCACTTCACCTACTCCTCTCCTCTTGGGCTTCAAAGAAATTCGCCCCGCCTTAGGAAGATCCTAGGGCGGGGCGAATAGGCTGCTACTTCAGTGGGAGATTAGCGGCCGTGCGTGATGAGCTGCATAAACTCTTCTCGGGTCTTAGCCTCACGGAAGGCACCGGTAAAGTCACTCGTAGTGGTGAAGGAGTTCTGCTTCTCGACCCCACGCATCTGCATACACATGTGCTGAGCCTCGATGACGACGATAACACCGAGGGGGTTCAGTGCCTCGTGGATACAGTCCTTGATCTGGGTCGTCAGACGCTCCTGCACCTGAAGGCGGCGGGCGAAGACATCCACGACACGGGGTAGCTTCGACAGACCCGTGATGTAGCCATTGGGGATATAGCCGATATGCACCTTACCGAAGAAGGGTAGCATGTGGTGCTCGCAGAGAGAATAGAAGTCAATGTCCTTGACGATGACCATCTGCCTATAGTCTTCCTTGAACATCGCTCCATGGATGATCTCGATCGGGTCTTGCTGCATACCCGAAGTGAGGAAGCGCATGGCCTTGGCGACCCGCTCTGGGGTCTTGACAAGCCCCTCCCGCTCGGGATCTTCGCCTAGCAGTCGCAGGATCTCCTGATAGTGGTAGCGGAGGGCTTCCTCACGTGTTTGCTCGTCCTGACTCGCGTAGGTGAGCTGGTCAGCAGATAGGCTATTCTTCGGACTCATGGGGCGCAGTGTAGTTCAAGATGCGGACACGTTCGCGGACGATATAGGATTCCTTACCCCAAGCTGGGAGAAGGAGAAGAAGACGAGCACGCACCGTACGTGCTTCTTCGTGAGAGAGGAAGTTACCGACCGTGAGTCTCCAGAAGGGAGCACGGAAGGTGATGTAGCCACTGAGCGTGGGTGCAGCCTTGCGAAGGATCTCGGCACGAGCGTAGGCCTCGGTCTTAGCGTTAGGCAGGTTACTATTGAAGAGCTGAATACGATAGCCGTTGAGGATGGAGTAAGCACCATCACGAGCCAAGACCCCCGACCCTCGAGGTGCCGCAGCTTGTCCAATGCGACTACGAAGCTCTGAGGCTTGTAAGATGGTCACCAGACCTTCACCTGGGGCAATCTGCTCCAAGGCATCGAAGATATTGCGAGGGCGCGTCTTCTCAGGAGCCGTCTGCGCCGAGGCAGTCAGAAAGGCACCACTGCAGAGAAGGGCAAGGAGTGCCCGTCGAGTACGTCTAAGCATAACAGCTGGTCGGATAAATGGAATCGGGATAGAAGCAAAGCATCCTCCTCACCCCTATCGGGCGAGGAGGATAGCTTCGTGGGAGAGCCTAGTTGAAGGCTTCGATGATGGGGAGGAACTTGTCTACAGCCAGTGAAGCACCGCCGATGAGACCACCGTCGACATCAGGCTGAGAGAAGAGCTCCTTAGCATTGCCACCATTACAGCTACCGCCGTAAAGGATGGTCGTATCTTCTGCGATCTCTGCTCCATACTTCTTAGCGATGAGGCTACGGATGTGAGCGTGGATCTCCTGTGCCTGAGCAGACGAAGCCGTAAGCCCCGTACCGATAGCCCATACTGGCTCGTAGGCTAGGATCACCTTCTTGAAGTCTTCAGCCGAGAGAGAGAAGACGGCTTCCTCAAGCTGTGCTTCGACGACCTCGAAGTGCTTGCCAGCTTCACGCTCTTCCTTGACTTCACCGATGCAGAAGATAGGAGCAAGTTCGTTGTCTAGAGCAAGACGAACCTTCTCCGTCAGCACAGCGCCATCTTCGTGGTAATAAGCACGACGTTCGCTGTGACCAAGGATGACATAGCGAGCCCCCGTAGAAGCGACCATAGCTGCCGACACTTCACCTGTATAGGCGCCTTCAGCCTTGTTAGCGCAATTCTCTGCAGCGATAGCCACAGGGCTACCTTCAGCTTCCTTAGCGATAGACGCTAGGTGAATGAATGGAGCTCCGATGATCACGTCGCACTTGAGGCTCTTACCAGCCAGCGCATTCTTAAGTTCGCCGATGAAGGAGACACCTTCGCAGAGGGTCTTATTCATCTTCCAGTTCCCAGCTACGATATTCTTTCTCATTGGGTCAAGTAGATATTTATGATTTGGATAAATGTAAACGCTTACGCAGGCGCAGATGCACCGTGAGATGGAGCTTCCTTGCCCAAAAGCGGAGGAAGCCTAGAAGAAGGAGTGCAACCCATCCCCACAAAAGATAGGTACGCGTAGCCGAAGGTGTCGGCAGTGGACGTGCTGGATCAGCTAGACCACGCAGATAAGTAGAGACATCCTCGACCTCAGGGAAGTCTGCTGGAGCTCGTTTGTCAATGATCTTCCCGTCTCGCAAGACAAGAAGTCCAGGCTGTGAACGAATAATCGTACGGATAGGAGTCGCATCCAGCTGGAGCATCGGGTAAACCGCCCCTGTGAGGTAACTCCAGCGACTCGTCTCCTCGGGAGTGGAGGCACTCACTCCATAGAAAGCATAACCAAGATCGCTACTCTGCTTATAGAGCTCTGCGATCTCATCGATGGCACCCTGGCTCGCCGTCGTCCACGAGGGAGATAAGAGAAGTAGCGTAATCCCCGGGTTATTTAGGATCTTATCAACTACTGGATCTCCTAGACTGTCCGTGGGGGAGAAGTCATACTTCGCTTTAAGCATCTCGACCTCCTTCCCACTGCGAGCCTCGACGAACGTCCAACTACTATCGGGAAGCGTCGTAGCAGAGAAATCCTGCTCCTTCCCATCCTTGCGATAGATATACTTAGTCCCCTCTAGGAGCTTCTGCTGGAAGAGGAGCTGTTCGTCCGTCATCGCTTGCCTTAGATCCGTTCCTATAGCATAGGGTCGGAAGTCACGATAGGGGAGATGTCGATAGTTCTCTGCCATAAAATAACCTATCCCTACGACCGCAAGAAGCCCTGGCACCCATCGCTCTCGGCGAGAATAGAGATGTCGCAGAGAGCGTGCTTGCCAGAGCACAAAGATAGTAAGAGGTAGGAGAATAAGGTTTTTCAGGAAGGTCTGCAGATGCGTTAGCGGTAAGGCATCACCGAAGCATCCACAGTCGCTCACTGGGTTATCGACGAGGATATAGAGGGTCAATGCCGTCATCCCAAGCATAAATAAAACAGAGAGACGAGCACATAGACGGCGATAGATCCCGACCAGCAAGAAAGCCCCCAAGATAAACTCCCCTCCACAGAGGAGGAAGGAGATGACTAAGGACATCGACTCCATTCCCTCCCAGCTAGAGGAGATCACTGGCGCTAGATAGTCCTTCACCTTCAAGGCTGTCCCTACCGGATCAACGGCCTTAAGTAACCCCGAGAGGACGAAGGTTAGCCCCACGATCACTCGGGCACACTCAGCGAAGATGTGACGTAGGTGATTCACTAAACAGAAGCATTAAGCTTGACCAAGCAGAAGAGGGCATAGTTCACCATATCCATATAATTGGCAGCGATACCCTCAGAGACGATCGTCTCCCCTTGGTGGTCTTCGATCTGCTTTGTTCGCAAGATCTTTGACAGGATGATATCGACTATGGAGGAGAGGCGCATCTGACGCCAGACTTCTCCATAGTCATGGTTCTTCGCCAGAAGAAGCTTGATCGTCTGCTGGCTATAGTGATCATAGGCCTCCAGAGCGTCTTCCGCAGTCAGATCGGGAGTATTCACCACCCCACGCTCTAGCTGGATGAGCCCTATGATCCCATAATTAACGATCCCGACGAACTCCTCCCGAATGCCTTCAGCGACCTGAGCCTTTCCCTTCATCTGAATAGTACGGATACGCTCAGCCTTAATATAGATCTGATCAGTGAGCGACTCCGGACGCAAGATGCGCCAAGCTGCTCCATAGTCATAGAGTTTCTTGACAAAAAGCTCTCGACAATGGTTCAGCTCTGCACGGCACTCCTGCTCGGTCGTTGTGTGCTGGATAGTCTGCTTCATAGGGTTACAAAGTTAGCTCACTTTACCTGATCTACCACCTCATCGAGCAGGGCAAAGGCTAGCACCTCTGTGATCTCATCCACATAGTGGAAGGTCAGTCCCTCAAGGTAACGAGCATCGATCTCTTCAATATCACGCTCATTCTCACGGCAGAGGATGATATCGGTGATCCCCGAGCGCTTAGCTGCTAGGATCTTTTCCTTGATGCCCCCTACGGGGAGCACCTTGCCTCGGAGCGTGATCTCTCCGGTCATAGCTAGATGTGCACGCACCTTACGGCGGGTGATGGCAGAGACTAGAGAGGTGACCATGGTGATCCCTGCGCTAGGGCCATCCTTAGGGATAGCACCTTCGGGCACGTGGACATGGATCTCCTTATCCTTGAGTTGCTCAAGGTCGATCCCCAGCTCCAGAGCATGAGCACGGATATAGCTTAGAGCAATGGTAGCTGACTCCTTCATCACGTCACCGAGGCTCCCTGTCAGTGTAAGCTTGCCAGTCTGCCCTGGCTGGAGACTGCTCTCGATGAAGAGGATCTCTCCGCCAACACTAGTCCATGCTAATCCAACGACGACTCCAGGATGCTCATTCCCCTGATACTTATCTCGGGAGTAAACGGTCTTCCCCAGATAAGTACGTACTTGCTCGGGGGTGATCTCTGCAGGGAGCTCCTCACCAGAGGCAGACGCCCAGGCGAGCTTACGGAGCACCGCAGCGATCTTCTTCGTGAGAGAGCGCACACCGCTCTCGCGGGTATACTCCTCGATGATCAGCTCAAGGGCTCCGGGAGCAAAATGAATCTTCTCGATATCGAGTCCATGCTCCTTGGCCTCCTTGGGCAGGAGATGCTTCTGTGCGATCTGTAGCTTCTCCTCTGCGATGTAGCCTGTGACCTCGATCATCTCCATACGGTCACGCAGCGCCTGAGGGATCGCACCGATGTTATTGGCAGTAGCGATGAAGAGTACCTTGGAGAGGTCGTAGTCGATGTCTAGGTAGTTATCGTGGAAGGTCGTGTTCTGCTCGGGGTCAAGCACCTCTAGGAGAGCCGAAGCAGGATCTCCCTTGTAGTCACTAGAGAGCTTATCGATCTCATCAAGGACGAAGACCGGATTAGATGTACCTGCCTTCTGTAGACTCTGAACGATACGTCCACTCATCGCCCCGATATAGGTACGGCGGTGACCACGGATCTCCGCCTCGTCATGCACACCTCCGAGAGAGATACGGACATACTTACGTCCTAGGCTCTCAGCGATGCTTCTCCCGAGGGAAGTCTTCCCTACCCCTGGAGGGCCATAGAGGCAGAGGATAGGAGACTTCATATCCCCTTTAAGCTTGAGGACGGCTAGGTGCTCTAGGATACGCTCCTTGACCTTCTCCAAACCATAATGCTCCCGCTCCAAGATCTCTGCCGCCCCCTTGAGGTCAAAGTTATCTTGGCTGTAGACACCCCAGGGAAGCTCGACGATCGTGCGTAGATACTGCATCTGGATAGAGAAGTCGGGGCTCTGAGGGTTGAGGCGCTCAGCCTTACGAAGCTCCTTCTCGAAGATCTCACCGACCTCCTTGCTCCAGAGCTTGTCTTTACCCTTCTTACGCAGCTCCTCGATCTCGTCATCCTCCTGCCCTTGCCCTAGCTCATCCTGGATGGTGCGCATCTGCTGCTGGAGGAAGTAGTCTCGCTGCTGCTGATCCATCTCTCGGCGTGTACGCGCCAGAAGCTCCTCCTTGAGGTCACTCTCCTGAAGCTGCGTCTGTAGGCAAGTCAAGACCTCGACCGCACGGCCGAAGAGCGTCTCCTGCTCGAGGAGCTCTTGGCGCTTCTCGGGAGAGATCTGCAGCACCGAAGCCGTCAGATGGATGATATAGATCGGATTCTTTAGTCCTCGTATCGTATCGATGAAGCCAGAGGGAGAGCTAGGCACTATGTGCTGAAGCAGACGAAGGAGACGCTCATGGATCAGCTCCGTGATCGCCTTGAACTCCTCTTCTCGGCTCGCCTCGGGCTCTACGTCGCTCTGCAGGTACTCGACCCGCCCCGTCAAGTAAGGCTCCGTCTGCTCCAGCTCCTTGAGCTCAAAGCGCTGGATACCACGCAGGATCGCTGAGATCTCCCCTGAAGGGAGCTCAATGATCTGGGTGACCTCGACGACGGTACCGATGGGATAGAAGTCCTCCTTGCTCGGATCCTCCACACTAGCATCACGCTGGGTGATGACTCCGAAGAGAGCCTCCTTCTCATCTGCCATACGGATGATCTCTATGGACTTCTTACGCCCGATGAGGACGGGCATCAGCGTACCTGGGAAGATGGTCATGTTGCGCAAGGCCATTAGTGGCAGGACTTCCTGACGCTCCTCTTCGGGGATAGAGAAGGTCTCATCGGCTTTATAGCTTCCTACGACAGGCATGCCCGTATGGTGCTGGGCAACCTCTGCAGGTGTTAATTCTTCGTTCTGTTTCTTCTTACTCATTTCTCGGTGAGAGAATTACTGCTTAATAATGTCCTGCTGAGGACGCTGGCGATGGGTATGGATACCCAGCTGCGCTACTCCCTCTAAGGGGAGCGAGTCGAGCAGGGCGACCTCTAAAACGAAGAGGCCAGTGTGAGGTGTATGCAAAGGCTGTGCCAGACCTCGACTGAAATCGTGATAGATGATACCGGGGCGCTCCCAAGCCCCTTGGCGAGGCGCAAAGGAGAAGTCGAGCGTATCGATACGCAGTACTTCTCCTCGGAAGCTCAGGCGGGTCTCTACACGAGCCTTCGGACGATCCAGACGGCTATCCATGCGCAGGATCACCTCCGTAGCTAGGGACTCCTCACGCTCAGTGAAGAGTAGGTCAAAGGCATAAGGCTCCTCCCTACTCCAGCGCCCCTCGTGTAGTGCACGAAAGGCATAGTAGTCATCCTTCACCTGCTCAGTAGAGCACGATGATAGGACGAGTAGGAGTAGCCACCCTAGATGATGTAGATAGGGGAGACGAAGCAGGCTCATTCCTCCTTCCCTTGACGGGGATCTGTAGGGATGCGTGGGGTCGTCTCTACACTGGGATCAGCGCTACGCTCGGGACGACGAGTACGTGGCGAGCGGAACTGCCGGACAGCGGGATCACCTCCCCCTTCGGCGTTGGGTCGCACTTCTCCTCGGCGAGACGGACGCTCACCTCGAGGGGAGCCCCCTTCGGTACGCCGAGGTCGTCCTTCGCCCTTACGAGGACGACGCCCCGAACGATCAAAGCGTGTCAGGCTATTATCTGCCAAGATGTCACTAGAGCGAGATCCCCGACGAGGGTTCTCTACCTCCTCCTGCAGGCTCTCTGGGCGACGCCCTTGCTTGTTCATCTCGATGACTTCAAAGGCACGCTCCGCAGGTATCGTCACCAGACGAATAGGAGCCCCCTTGACGGTGCTATAGGTCACTTGGCGCTGGAAGTGGTCGGTCTTGAAGTGATAGTAGCTCTCTCCCTCTGTCTCGAGGACGATCTCACGTGATGGTAGGCTACGCTGTGCCTCGGCATAGGTATCTACCTCGAAGTTCATACAGCACTTGATCTTCCCGCACTGTCCTGTGAGCTTCTGCGGGTTCATCGTGATGTCCTGCACACGTGCTGCCCCCGTGCTCACACTGGAGAAGGTACTCATCCACGAGGCACAGCAGAGCTGACGTCCACAGGGACCGATCCCTCCAATACGTCCTGCCTCCTGACGGGCACCGATCTGCTTCATCTCGATACGCACGTGGAAGGTATCCGCTAGCACACGGATCAGCTGACGGAAGTCCACACGTCCATCGGCGATATAGTAGAAGATGGCCTTATTCCCATCCCCTTGGTACTCCACATCCCCGATCTTCATGTCAAGACCTAGGGAGACAGCGATCTGCCTGGCCTGGATCATCGTGGGCTCCTCGCGCTTCTTAGCCTCCTGCCAGCGCTCCAGA
>ERZ773008.2287-NODE-2287-length-12638-cov-5.834221_pt1 | contig 12638 bp, 11 predicted proteins | sample MGYA00580664_ERZ773008 | MGnify/ENA primary metagenome ERZ773008 (study PRJEB29015, sample SAMEA2738016) | human oral metagenome | biome: human oral; feature: human-associated habitat; material: dental | place: China | collected 2048 ... | reverse complement strand
AGCATCTGACTTTTAATCAGAGGGTCACAGGTTCGAGCCCTGTATGACTCATTCTCTATTAAATGCGTCTTAGAGAATGAAAAAGCCAGCGGATGTGGCGGAATTGGCAGACGCACCAGATTTAGGATCTGGCGCCTTAGGGCGTGGGGGTTCAAGTCCCTTCATCCGCATTAACAACTTAATAGCCGGCTTAGCTCAGTTGGTAGAGCATCTGATTTGTAATCAGAGGGTCGAGGGTTCAAGTCCTTTAGCCGGCATTAAAACCAAATTTGCGGAAGTAGTTCAGTGGTAGAACACCACCTTGCCAAGGTGGGGGTCGCGGGTTCGAACCCCGTCTTCCGCTTAGCCAATGTAAAACCATGGCCCATGCCGGGGTGGCGGAATTGGCAGACGCACAGGACTTAAAATCCTGCGGTCAGTGATGACCGTACCGGTTCGACCCCGGTCCTCGGCATTAACTAAATATACAATGCACCCATAGCTCAATTGGATAGAGTACTTGACTACGAATCAAGCGGTTACAGGTTCGACTCCTGTTGGGTGCATTTTTTCTTACGGGAATTAGCTCAGCTTGGTAGAGCACTTGGTTTGGGACCAAGGGGTCGTAGGTTCGAATCCTGTATTCCCGATAAAAGTGAAAATCAGAAGTTAGACATTTGTCTAGCTTCTTTTTTGTTTTAAAGACAATATAATTGGCAAGGAGTGAAAACTTTTGTATAATTAAAGTCAAATATAGTCAAGGTTAAAGGAGGAAGATGAATGCAAAATCAAAATCAAAATCAAAATATGTCCGATTTGATAGAAAGTTATTTAAAAAATGTATTGCTTTCGAATGAAACCGTAGAAATCAGACGCAGTGAGATTGCAGATCAATTCAATTGCGTTCCTTCTCAAATTAATTACGTGATTAATACTCGTTTTACCATCCAACAAGGGTATGTCGTAGAAAGTAAGCGAGGTGGCGGTGGATATATCCGCATAATGAAAGTAAATTTAGTGGATGAAATGGATATTCTGAACACTTTAGGAGATTTAATCCCGCCTCAACTATCAGTACGAGAAGCAAATCATTTATTACAAAATTTATATGAGAACGAATTAATATCAAAACGTGAAGCCCAAATGATGGCTTTGATGATGGAGAAGGACACGTTCCCAGTTTCTGTTAAAAATGGAGATGAAATTCGTAGTAATATGATGAAAAAATTAATCGATAATTTGAAGTATCGTTAGAAACAGAAAGGATAAAGTCCATGAGTGAAATTTTTACACCAAAAGCAAAAAGTGCAATGGTCTTAGCCGCTAGAGAAGCTATTTTATTTAAGCATCAGGCTGTCGGAACAGAGCATTTATTATTAGGATTAATCTTAGAACAAGAAGGAATTGCTGGACATGTACTACGTGCAGCAGGCCTCACAGCAGAAATTGTTCGTACGGAAATCGAATCACTGACTGGATATGGCTCAAACCGTAAACAGATGGATCCTTATTTAATGCCTTATTCTCCTAGAGCTAAAAAGGTGATTTTATCTGCTACAGATGAAGCAAAACGCCTCGAAGTGCCACAAGTTGGAACAGAACACTTATTATTAGCCCTATTACGTGAAGAGGTATTAGCAACGAAGATTCTTCGTGATAACCAAGTTGACCCTCAAGAATTAATGAAAGAAATCTACGGGAAAATAGGAATTCAACCTGCTAGTTCTGGAGCTGCTAAAAGAAAAGCTCGCCAAGAATCTAGCCAAGAGGGAACCCCTACATTAAACAGCTTAGCGCGTGACTTAACTGAATTAGCCCGTCAAGGAAAGATTGATCCAGTGGTTGGTCGTGAAGACGAAGTGCGCCGCATTATCCAAATCATTAGCCGTCGTACGAAAAATAATCCAGTCCTCGTTGGGGAACCTGGTGTTGGTAAGACAGCTATTGTTGAAGGCTTAGCTCAACGAATGGTCTCTGGAGAAGTTCCTGAAGAAATTGCTGAGAAGCGTTTAATGATGTTAGATATGGGTGCAGTCGTTGCTGGAACGAAATATCGTGGTGAATTCGAAGAGCGCATGAAGAAAATTTTGGATGAAGTGTACCGTGAACAAGATGTGATTCTATTTATTGATGAGTTGCATACGTTGATTGGTGCCGGTGGAGCGGAAGGTTCGATTGATGCTTCTAATATCTTAAAACCAGCGCTTGCCCGTGGTGAAATCCAAGTCATTGGGGCGACAACTTTAGATGAATACCAAAAATATATTGAGAAAGATGCTGCATTAGAACGTCGATTTGCATCCATTCAAGTGAATGAACCGAGCGCAGACGATACCGTTGAAATCTTAAAAGGACTTCGCAAACGTTATGAAGAGCATCACCGTGTGGAAATCACTGACGCAGCGATTGAAGCAGCTGTTCAATTATCGGTTCGTTATATTACGTCTCGTAAATTACCAGATAAAGCCATTGACTTGATGGACGAAACAGCAGCTAAAGCACGACTAGATCGTAGTGGAAAACATTCTCCGCTTCAAAAATTGGAAGCAGAAGTCGCAGAACTCGCACAAAAGAAAGACGACGCTATCCGTGAACAAAAATTCGAAGAAGCAGCTCGTTTACGCAAGAAAGAACAAGCCAAACGCGACAAGCTTGAAAAACTACGCCAAAAAGTAGAAGTCGAAGCGAAACATGAATTTGTTGCGGCGATTACAGATGAAGATATTGCAGAAGTGGTATCTCAATGGACTGGAATTCCATTGAAACAAATGGAGAAAAAGGAAAGCGAACGTCTCGTTCATCTTGAAAAAGAATTGCACCAACGCGTGATTGGACAAGAAGAAGCCGTTTCAGCGGTCGCTCGTTCCATTCGTCGTGCTCGTAGCGGATTGAAAGATCCAAAACGTCCAATCGGTTCATTCTTATTCCTTGGACCTACTGGGGTTGGTAAGACAGAGTTAGCTAAAACTCTAGCGGAAGCGATGTTTGGCGACCAAGACGCGCTCGTTCGTATCGATATGTCTGAGTACATGGAGAAACATGCGGTTAGCCGTTTAGTCGGTTCACCTCCAGGATACGTTGGATTCGATGAAGGCGGACAATTAACAGAGAAGATTCGCAACAAACCTTACTCTGTGATTCTCTTAGATGAAATTGAAAAAGCCCACCCAGATGTGTTTAATATTTTATTACAAGTCTTAGATGATGGACATTTGACAGATTCGAAAGGACGTAAAGTCGACTTCAGAAATACGATTCTCATCATGACATCAAACCTTGGGGCAACGGCTCTCAGAGATGAAAAATCAGTTGGATTCGGTGCAAAAACCGTACAACATGACCATGCCGCAATGGAAAAACGCATTCGTGAAGAGTTGAAGAATGCGTTCCGACCAGAGCTATTGAACCGTATCGATGAAATTATCGTCTTCCATAAATTAACGAAACCGGAATTACGTCAAATCGTTCAATTGATGACAAAAGACATTAAGACTCGTCTTGCGGAACTCAATATCGAATTGAAATTCACTTCAGGGGTGATCGACCTGATTGCAGAAGAAGGATTCGACCCAGAATACGGGGCACGTCCAATTCGTCGCGCGATTCAAAAGAAAATCGAAGACCCACTTAGTGAAGCGCTCCTCAGTGGAGAAATTCGCTTCGGTCAAAAAGTGACAATCGGTTCTCAAAAAGGAAAAGTGACGATTAAAGAAACAAAAGTTGTTCCTAAAAAAGAAGTCGTTAAAGCTTAACATCATAACGAAAATAGCCACTTCTATTTTGAATAGAAGTGGCTATTTTTTAATAACTTTGTTTTTGTAAGAGCAAGTGGCAGAGCGTAAGGTCATTCATATCTTTGACGTTCAGCCCAGTTTGTTCCGCAAAACGGTCGATTCGATACTGTAAAGTATTTCGATGTAAGAATAGTTTTTTACTAGCTTTTGAGACGTTTCCGTGGGCATCCCAGAGCGCTTCGACGAATTCTTTCACCTCTTCTACATTTAACAGAAGAAGGAGTTCATCTGCAATCGGGGCAATATCCACCAGTCCATTGGCAATTCCCCATAAAAGAACAGGGGAGAATTCTAGACAAGAACGCTTATGAGAATGTAATAAATATTCAACAAATAGAGCTTTCTCGGCTTGGTACAGTAGCGAAGTATTCGTATTCGTTGCCCATCGGTTCCCAATAAAGATTTGCAGTTCTACCGCAAAGTCGTCTTCAATAGCCGATTTCACTTCGAAAAGAGTGCTAGCAAGAGCGGTTGAGACTCCCGGATTCACGACCAGCGTGTAATGATGGCGGAAGTTTTTGAAGATGGCAAGCGACCCAACGGTTAGGTTCTCGACGAATTCTAACCAGTCTTTTTCGTGAAAGACACCTTCCTGTTTTGGAAAGACGGCTAAATGCACGCTTTGAATATAGGCGGTCTCGCTTGGAAGAGCCCCTTTTCCTTCCAAGTAGGCAAGCCAAGGATGCGTTGGTATTGAAGATTTTGTTGGTTGTGTATTTAAGGTTTCGATGAGGAATCGTTCGCGTTCTGATAAACTTTCTTCTAAGAGAAAAATCGTTTCGCCGTTTAACTCTACAGGAACAGCATTTTGAGTCGATTCTCCAAGAAGGGCATCTGGGAACAATTCTTTCCAAGTCTTTTTCATAAGAACTCCTTTTTGAAAAGTGTTTGCCCTTTAAGTATACACGTTGTTTGGTGGAGAATAAAGGTACTTACACTATGAATTTTCAGAAAAATTGGGTAGAATAAAACATATAGTGAAAATAAGGGGGATCCAAAATGTCAACAGAATGGTCATTAAAAGAAATCTATCCTTCATTTGAAAGTGAAGAGTTTAAACGTGACTTTGAACGTTTTTCAAACTTTAGAGAGGTATTCAATAGCTTAACGCTAGAAGATAACTTAGAGTCTATCAAAGAGGCAATTGCGGCACTAGAAGAGTTCAGCGTTTTAAGCAGCCGTCTTGGAAACTACATTAATTTAACATTAACAGCGAACACAACAGACGAAACAGCGAATAAATACCGTACATTATTCGGCAATGCGTATGCTGCTTTAAACAGTGCGTATACCAAAGTTTACAAATTTATCGGAAGCGTGGAAACGGATATCACAGCGGATGAAGATTTAAAAGACTACGAATTCTACTTTGCAGAAGCAAAACAACAATACAAACATCTATTATCCGATGAATTAGAAGATGTGATTGCGAAATTCTCTATTAGCGGAGGAGATGGTTGGGAACAACTCTTTGAAGCGATGACTTCAGGCGTTGAAGGCGAATTTAAAGGCGAAAAAGTAACGCTTAGCGAAATTCGTAATATGGCGTATGACGCTGATGCAGCGGTTCGTAAAGAAGCGTACGAAACAGAATTGAAGATGTACGATACGATTAAAGAACCAATCGCATTTGCCTTAAACAATATTAAACAACAAGTACTTACAGAAACAAGCTTACGTGGATTCGAATCACCACTCGCACAAACATTGGAAGCCTCTCGTATGTCCCGTAAAACATTGGATGCGCTTCTTGAAGCGATTCGCGAATATTTACCACAATTTCGCGCTTACTTAAAACATAAAGCTTCTCTCTTAGGTCATGAAAATGGATTACCATTTTACGACTTATTTGCACCAATCGGAGAAAGCTCACGTCGTTTCACAATCGAAGAGTCTAAAGAATTCTTATTAGAAAACTTCAAAGGCTTCTCAGAAGATTTAGCCGAGATGACAAAAGAAGCTTACGAAAACAACTACATCGACTTCTTACCACGTAAAGGAAAAGTAGGGGGCGCGTTCTGTAGCAACCTACCATTCATCAAACAATCACGTATCTTAACAAACTTCTCTGGTTCATTAAGCGACGTTGTAACAATTGCGCACGAATTAGGACATGCGTACCACGGTTTACATATCGAAAACCACCGTGTATTAAACCAAGAGTACTCAATGCCTGTTGCTGAAACTGCGTCAACATTCAACGAAAACATCGTGATGAATACAGTGATTAAACAAGCAAGCGATGCTGAAAAAGTAGCCTTACTTGAATCACAATTACAAGATACAACACAAATCATCGTGGACATCTACTCACGTTACTTATTCGAATCAGCAGTATTTGAAAACCGTGAAAAGAGCTTTATGTTCTCGAAAGATTTAGAAAAATTAATGTTGGATGCGCAAAAAGAAGCATACGGCGACGGATTAGATCCAGACGCAATGCATCCATATATGTGGGCTTGCAAACCGCACTACTACAGCAGCGGCTTAAGCTTCTACAACTTCCCATACGCATTCGGAGGATTGTTCTCTAAAGGCTTATATGCCATCTATCAAGAGCAACCTGAAGGATTCGTTGAAAAATATCAAGAGTTATTGCGTGCGACAACGGTGACTTCTGCGGAAGATACTGCGAAGGTATTGGGCGTGGATGTAGAGGACAGCGCATTTTGGAAGAAAGCATTGGCGCAAGTTGCCGACAACATCGAGCAGTTCATTGCTTTAACTCCAGTGAAATAAATCAGAATATCTGACAGATTCATCCCTCTTTCGATGGGATGGATAAACCTTCGAGCATCAGTTTGATGATTGAAAGAGTCATAGTGGGGTACCGGTTCCTGCCGGTAGTCACTCACCTTTGAAGCCTCAAAGAGGGAGTAAGGAATCAATTCCTAACTCCCTCTTATTCGTTTCAATACGATTTCCCACTATTCTTTCAATCAACTGATGCTCTTTTTGTTTATCCATCGTACTCTACAATTGGATCAGCCAGATATTCTGTTTAATTTTTGTTAAGGCAATTCACATAAAAGACACTGGTGCTTATAATGTACTTCGAGCCCTTTCGGAACTCTTCATAGCAATCATTATAGCTGTATCGGGCTGAGTCCTACGTCTCAGCTCCTATCGAGCCTCAAAGTGACTCTAGGAAATAAATTTCCAGAGTCACTAATTCGCATCGATTACACTCGCTATGATGATTGCTATAGAATCCGAAGGGCTCTTTCGTACTTTTATGGAGTTTGTTTTTGTTTTATTCCTGCGAGTTTGTAGGGCTTCGCAAGATATTTTTATGCTTTCCTTTTTTGATGGACTGCTGCGATGTTATCGGCAATGCTTAGGAAGGGAACGCATTGTCACTGAGAGTTACTTGAAGGGAGGAGAAGAGACCTCAATAGTGGTGGGGACTTCGTTAGAGGAAGGGGCTACGTTTTATTGCCGAATCCGAATGGCTCTTTCATTCTTTTTAAGAATATTCTATCCTAGTTGTGAATTTCCATGATTTGTATGCTAGTAATAAAATCAATAAAGATTCTATTCTGTTTGACACTAATGATAAAAATATTTATAATAAGTATACTTATTATAAGGAGGAAGAATTATGGAATTTAGTTTTAGCTTAAAAATCCAAACAACTAAAGAAGAGGCTTGGGAGTACTATGCCAATATTGAAAAATGGTATACTTGGGAGGAAGATTTAAAAAATATTACTTTAAAAGGTAATTTTGAAACAGGTTCAAAAGGAATTATGGAGCTTGAAGGCATGCCTCCAATGGAATACGAACTTACTCATGTAAAAGTATTTGAAGAATTTTGGGATAAAACGGCTACTCCATTTGGGGATATACTTTTTGGACATCAAATTATCGATAATAATGATGGGAGTGTAATTATAAAACATTCTGTAAGCTTAGATAGTGAAGATATCCAACACTTGGAATTTTTAAAACAAGTTTTTTCAGATGTTCCAGACTCTATCTTTATTCTAAAAAAATACTTAGAAAGTTAAGGTGATCTTTGATTGTTTACATCAAAATATAAGAAGGATTCTGAGAAATCGACCGGCTTGCTATTTATGAGAGCCTATAATAAATGGCATTTTATGATTAAACAAGAACTAAAAAAAATTAACCTAACACATCCTCAGTTTGTAGTCTTAGCTGCACTTGCTTATTTATTGCAAACTGAAAATGAGGTTACTCAAGTAATGATTTCTAAACTTTCGGGAATAGATGTTATGACGGTGTCTCAAATTTTAAGTTTGTTGGAAAAAAAGGATTTTGTAAAAAGACAAGAACATTCCAGAGATACTAGAGCAAAAGCCGTTATTTTGAACGAAAAAGCTGAATTAGTATTAAAAGAAGCAGTACCTAAAATTGAACATATCGACGAAATTTTCTTTGGAAAATTAGGGAATGATGAGGATACTTTTAAGTATTATCTTGGAAGATTGAATGAGGAATAAAGAAACACCGGTTTAGCCGGTGTTTTTTTGTAAATGAAATATATAGGAATATCGTCTCCATTAAAAAGTTTTAAGCCTGTTTTCTTCGTTTGAAGAATTTGTAGAAAAGGAATAAAAAATGGTGAAATAAAGCAATTGCGAAGATACTTAAGATGCCTTCATGATTTAGGAGGAATTCTTTTTTTGAAATATCAAAAGTTCCAACTAAGAAAGCAAGGATCGTAGAGAGGATTAAAGCGATTGATTTTTTCCACTCATGGAGGTTCGTCTTTTTAACTGCCATTTTAAAAAATGGAAACAGATAAATTCCAGACAGCAAAATACAACCAACAAGCGATTGGAAATCAAATCGGAATACCCCGCCTTTTGGGGCTTCGCTAATGACATCCATGTATTTAGCCCAGATAAAAATAACTCCCCAAAGCAATCCGTATAAGCTATTCATTAAGATGAGTTTTTTGAAAGAAGAATTCATAATAAGCTCCTTTTGGTAATTGATTTTCTGTTAGTATAATTCAAATTTTTTATTTATCGATTAAAACTCGATTCTTTTAGGAATTTTTTAAACAGTTATAGTTAGAGTTAAAAGTTTAAGATTGAAGATTTTCCTCACAAAGTGGTTGACAGAAGCGAGGTAGGGTAGTATATTGTAAAACGTAATAAATACGATTTAGAATATTTTTGGGGGAGAATCAATGAAATTACTAAAGAAATCACTCTTTATTGGAAGTGCCAGTATCGCTCTATTAGGTGGATTAGTTTGGGTGAATCAACAAGGCGCTGTGAAACAAGAAGAACAAGTTACAGAGGATACAACAAAAGAAGAAATCGATAAGGAAAAAATGGCCAAATACGAGAAAGCGGCTGAAGAAATTAAAAAGAATAAACCTAAAACGATCGTGGGTGAAGTTTTTACGAATGGATATCTTAAAAAACACGGAGATCACTATCATTTCGTCTATGGAGAAGTTCCAAAAGATGCTATTTTCGAGCATAAAGATGGGAAGACACCTTATCCATTGAATTCTAACGAGGACCATTATACTTTTGATTTCAAAGATGTTGTTGAGGAGAATGAACTTGGATATGTGGTGAGACACGGAGACCATTACCACTTTATTTATAAGAGCCAATTGAATCAAATCGCGCATTCGTTATCTTCACCAGGTTTGGTTCAATCCAATTTTGGAGGAACAACAGGAGCATTCCTGTCCACACCTCCTTCAACTTCTAGAGAAGAGAATCGCGTACCGGATTCCTCTTCAAGTGAAAAACAATTTCCAGGAATTCATTATCCTACGAGCGATGGATTTTTATTTGATGGAAATCATATTATTGGAAAAACAAGCAGATATTTATTAGTAGCTCATAATGGTAGTTTAAAAGATGTTCATGTAATTCCGTATGAACAACTTGTAAATAGTCGATGGGAATATTTGATTCCTAAAGAAAACCTAGAAGAAGCCAGAGCGCGGTATTATGGTCGAAAGGTCGAGGAAGCACCCGAAACTAACGAACCAAATACCACTCAGGAAGTGACTCCTTCAGAAAATACGACTCAGGAGAATAAAGAGGAAAAAGAGTTAGAGAAAAAAATCGAGGAAAAAATTGCTCGAATTATGAAAGAATATGGGGTTAAACGAGACCAAATTGTAGTCGATAAGGAAAAAAATTCCATTATTTATCCTCATGGAGATCATCATCATGCAGAACCTATTGATGAGAGTAAACCGTTTAGCGGAGGGCATTCTCATCACAATTATGAAACCTCTAAACCAGAAGATGGAGTAGCCAAAAAACGGAATAATAAAGTGTATACTGGTGCGGAATTAGAAGAAGCAATTGCACTGTTGAAAGCAAGCACCTTTAACAACCAGGCATTTACTTTAGCCAATGGACAGAAGCGTGTTTCATTTACATTTGCTCCGGGAATCGATGAAAAATTAGGAACGAATATGATTGTAAAACTCACAACTCCAGACGGTCATCAATTAGAGAAACTATCTGGGCGAGTATTTGGAGAGGGAGTTGGAAATATTGCGAACTTTGAACTTCTTAAATCATATCTTCCAGGAGAAACATTTAAATATAGTATTACTTCAAAAGATTATCCAGAAGTTCATTATGAAGGAACGTTCACAGTGACTGCATCTCTTGCTTATGAAATGGCTAGTCATACTATTTTCTATCCGTTTTATGCCGGGGACACTCATCTCAGATTGAAACCACAGTATAAGATTCCGGGAGGAACAGAAGCATTGGTCCGTGTGTTTGATGAGTTCCACGGAACACCATACTTGGAAAATAACTATAAAGTAGGGGAAATTCAGTTGCCGATTCCTGAAGCCTATAAAGGAGTGACTTCTACGCCGGGAAATGTCATTCGAGTGACCTTTATGGCGAACCCTTACGAAGAAAATGAATCGTATTATGTGGTTGAAGTTCCTGTCTTAGATCCAAAACAAAAGACGGAAGAACCGGGAGTGCTCAAACAATTCCAAGAGCATGCAAAAAAAGACGCAGAAAATACAAAACCAACGACAGCAACTGAAGGGAAAAAGGAACAAGGAGAAAAAGAAAAACAACCAGAAGAGACGCCGCAAAGTCCTTCAGAAGAACCAAAGGAAACAACGAAAGAAGAGAAGCCTTCAGACTCAACTTCTAAGCCAAGTACTTCGCCATCCCAACCTGAAACGCCGTCAACTCCAAAGCCTCATGAAAATGAAGGCACTGATCCTGGTTTAGATTCAGGCGAGAATGACGAGCCTGCAGTGAATCCTGTCCAAGAAAAACTTGCTAAGTTTGCTGCTAATTATGGGGTTGGATTAGATAGTTTAGTTTTTAATATGGATGGAACAGCGGAATTACGCTTGCCAGACGGAAGGGTCATTCCAATCAATATGGCAGATTTTACTAAATAAGAGGGTATTAGAAAAATGCGGTAGGGATACCGTCTTTTTTGATGGAAACAAAATATAAAGGATATTGTTTCTTTTTTATTAAATCGTATTGCATCCGTTTCTTAAGAGGAGTACGATAAGAATATTAAGGTTAAAGGAGATGAAGTTATGTTTACGTTAACGAAGGAATTGACGAAACAATATAAAGAAAGTTTTCAAAGTAAGCCAGAGCGTATCGTGGCGCAAAATGCTGCGGTGAAGAATGGCTTGAAAGGATCTAGTGAGACGGTCGCTTCTGTTGTGGAAAATCAGCCGGTGTATTCGATTGATTTGGAACACGGGAAAGTAGCCAACCAAAAGGCTTCTGGTCGTTGCTGGATGTTTGCGGCGCTAAATACATTCCGCCACAGACTCTTTAATAACTTCAAGCTCGAAGAATTTGAACTCTCACAAAGTTATACATTCTTCTGGGATAAATACGAAAAGGCAAATTATTTCCATGAAAATATTTTAAAAACGGCGGGGGAACCTGTGACAAGCCGCAATGTAGCCTTCCTTTTACAAACGCCTCAACAAGACGGTGGTCAATGGGATATGATTGTGTCTATCTTCAAGAAATATGGAGTTGTGCCAAAGAGTGTGATGCCGGAAAGTTTTTCAAGCTCGGCTTCAAGCGATTTGAACAAATACTTAAATAAAAAACTTCGCCAAGACGCAAAAGTGCTCCGTGACTTAGTGGCAAGAGGTGCTAGCGAAGAGGAAATCAACGAAACGCGTAAACAATTAATGCAAGAAGTGTACGACTTACTAAGCGTGACTCTTGGAACTCCGCCAGAAACATTCGACTTCGAATATCGCGATAAAGACAAGGAATTCCACCGTCACTTGAATTTGACACCACAAAGCTTCTTCGAACAATTCGTGGGCTTGAACTTGGACGATTACGTGTCTATCATCAATTCACCAACCGCGGACAAACCATTCAACCGTTCATACACTGTTGACATGCTTGGAAATGTCGTTGGCAACCAAGTGCGCTACTTGAACCTTGATATGGCAACCTTCAAAGAGTTAGCGATTCGCCAATTAGAACAAGGCGAGTCAGTTTGGTTCGGCTGCGATGTCGGTCAATCTTCAAACCGCAGCAATGGCCGTCTTGCACTCAATAACTTTGACCTTGAAGGCTTAACAGGTATTGACTATTCACTCACAAAAGGCGAACGTCTTGAATACGGCGATAGCTTAATGACGCACGCGATGGTATTAACAGGGGTGAACCTTGTCGATGGCAAACCAAACCGCTGGAAAGTGGAAAATAGTTGGGGTGAAGAATCTGGGGTTGAAGGGTTCTGGATGATGAGCGATGCGTGGATGGATGAGTATACGTATCAGATCGTTATCAGAAAAGACTTGCTTACAAAAGAGCAACTCGACGCTTTCAACAGCGAACCAATTGTGTTAGCACCATGGGATCCAATGGGGTCTTTAGCCTAATCTTGT
>ERZ773008.2283-NODE-2283-length-12662-cov-3.121599_pt1 | contig 12662 bp, 9 predicted proteins | sample MGYA00580664_ERZ773008 | MGnify/ENA primary metagenome ERZ773008 (study PRJEB29015, sample SAMEA2738016) | human oral metagenome | biome: human oral; feature: human-associated habitat; material: dental | place: China | collected 2048 ... | reverse complement strand
GATAGCGGTGAACGCTGCGGTTGCGCCTGCCTCGTTAATACCCACGTGAACGATCTGGCCCTCGGGGGACTCGGTGTAGGTCAGCATCAGCTGGTGGTCAACGGGCACGTAGTTCTGGCCGTTGGGGTTGTACAGCTTAGCGGACGGGAAGAAGGAGTCCATACCGAAGGTACGTGCCTCATCGGGGGTGATGGGAACGATACGGTGACCGAAGCCCTTCACACGCATGAGGTCCTTCATCAGGCGGACGAACGCCATGGTGGTAGCAGCGGTCTGCTTGCCGGAGCCCTTCTTGGTCTGTGCGTAGACCTTGGACTCGGGCAGGGTAATCTCGGGCTGTGCGTTTGCGCGACCCGGGATGTAACCGCCGAGCTCCTTACGGCGTGCGTGCATGTACTGCAGTGCCGGGTGGTTTGCCTCGGGCAGGTAGTACGGCGGGTTGTACAGATCCTTCTCCAGCTCCTCGTCGGAGATGGGGATGTTCAGGTGGTCACGGAAGCCCTTCAGTGCTTCCATGGTGAACTTCTTGATCTGGTGGGTGGAGTTACGTGCCTCGAAGTAGGGGCCGAGCTCCGCACCCTTAATGGACTGTGCCAGGATGACGGTGGGCTTGCCCTTGGTCTCCATAGCTTCCTTGTAGGCTGCGTAGAGCTTCTTGTCGTCGTGGCCACCCAGGCGCAGGTTGAAGATCTGCTCGTCGGTCAGGTCTGCAACCAGTTCCTTGGTCTCGGGGTACTTGCCAAAGAAGTGCTCGCGGATGTAGCCGCCGTCTTCACCGCGGAAGGTCTGGTAGTCACCGTCGAGGGTCTCGTTCATCAGCTGGATGAGCTTGCCGCTCTTGTCCTTCTTGAGCAGCTCGTCGTAGTCGGAGCCCCACAGGACCTTGATGACGTGCCAGCCTGCGCCGCGGAAGAATGCCTCAAGCTCCTGAACAATCTTGCCGTTACCGCGAACGGGGCCGTCCAGACGCTGCAGGTTGCAGTTGACGACGAAGGTCAGGTTGTCCAGGTGCTCGTTTGCAGCCAGCTGCAGTGCGCCACGCGACTCGGGCTCGTCCATCTCGCCGTCGCCCAGGAATGCCCAGACGTGCTGCTCGGAGGTGTCCTTGATCTTGTGGTTGTGCAGGTACTTGTTGAAGGATGCCTGGTGGATAGCGTTCAGGGGGCCCAGACCCATGGAAACGGTCGGGAACTGCCAGAACTCGGGCATGCAACGGGGGTGCGGGTACGAAGGAATACCGTTTGCGCCCTTGGTCTTCTCCTGGCGGAAGCCGTCCATCTGCTCTTCGCTCAGGACGCCCTCAACGAATGCGCGGGAGTAGACACCGGGGGAGGAGTGACCCTGGAAGAAGACCTGGTCGCCGCCACCGGGGTGGTTACGGCCGCGGAAGAAGTGGTTCTGACCCATTTCGTAGAGGTCAGCAACACCTGCGAAGGTGGAGATGTGACCACCAACGCCGATGCCCTTCTTCTGGGCACGCTGAACCATGATTGCTGCGTTCCAACGGATCCATGCGCGGTACTGGCGCTCGAGTTCCTCATCGCCGGGGTACTCGGGCTGCTGGTCTGCGGGGATGGTGTTGATGTAGTCGGTCTTGACCAGAGTGGGGACCTTTACGCCCTTTGCGCCAGCCTCCTTGAGCAGCGCGCGAAGGATGTACTCTGCACGCTCGGTGCCGTGAGTCTTGATAAGGTCCTCGAGGGACTCAGCCCATTCCTGGGTCTCTTCTACGTCGATGTCCTTGAGGCCATCAAGAAGGGTGCTCAGGGAGTGCTCGTTCGGTACGTTAGCCAAACTAATCCAACCTCTCTTCTGTGCGGTTGTGAGATCGCCCGCCGCGCGTTGTTGCGTTGTCGAACAATCTTTGTGTTTAAGCGCTATAGATCCGTGGGGTCTACTTCGCTACTTATCTCTACTATCTTAGACCTAAATGTGGGTTGCTTGGCATCAAACGAGGGTTTTTGTGATGTGGGTTTCGCATTGTGACGATCTGAGTGGGAAATATGCGCATCAAAAGTGCTAGTTAGGGTCTTTTTGTACCTAAATAGCGCGGAATGATGGGGTGGGCGGAATGGCGCGGAATGATGGGGTGTGACCTACCTAAAAGGTCGGGGTCCAACATGGCTTGATGTGGCTTAGTGTGGGGCGCAGTGGGAAAATGAAAAAAATATTGAGACATAGAACACGTGTATCGGATTTGCGTGGCGCACCAAAAGCCCGTATAGTTTTCTCTTGTGTTCGCCACTGGAACAAAAAACAGTGAGAACTACGGGTCTTTAGCTCAGCTGGTAGAGCGCCACGTTTACACCGTGGATGTCATCGGTTCGATCCCGGTAGGACCCACCGCTAACCCCGGTACCGCAAGGTGCCGGGGTTTTTGTTTACCCGGTTTGTTTACCCATTGAGCTGTCGCGAGGGCGCCCTGCAAGAAGTACACGAAGATAATCCAGTCGGAACTGCGATTCCTTCGAGCATAAAACTGCACTCCACCTATATATAGCCTGCCCTAAGCGCGTATCCTTATATACATGACTGAAAACAAGAAGGCACAGATTGGTGTCACCGGCCTTGCTGTCATGGGCGCAAACCTCGCCCGCAACCTGGCACGTAACGGCTACACCGTGGCACTGCACAACCGTTCCGTAGAGAAGACCGACGCACTGCTGGCTGAGCACGGCGCAGATGGCGACTTCATCCGTACCGAGTCCCTGCAGGAACTCGTTGACTCCCTCGAGTCTCCCCGCCGCATCCTGATTATGGTCAAGGCGGGCGCACCCGTCGACGCAGTGATCGAGCAGCTCACCCCCATGCTCGATGAGGGCGACATCATTATCGACGGCGGTAACTCCCACTTCCCCGACACCATCCGTCGCGAGCACGCCCTGGCTGAAAAGGGCCTGCACTTCGTGGGCGTTGGCGTCTCCGGCGGCGAAGAGGGCGCTCTCTGGGGCCCCTCCATGATGCCCGGCGGCTCCGCAGAGTCCTACAAGCACCTCGGCCCCATGCTCGAAAAGATCGCAGCGAAGGCACCGCAGGACGGCGCACCCTGCTGCGCATGGATCTCCACCGATGGTGCGGGCCACTTCGTGAAGATGGTCCACAACGGCATCGAGTACGCCGACATGCAGGTGATCGGCGAAGCCTACGACATTCTGCGCTCCATCGCGGGCATTGAGCCGGCACAGCAGGCAGAAATCTTCAAGACCTGGAACGAAGGCGACCTGAGCTCCTACCTGATTGAAATCACCGCTGAGGTGCTCGCACAGGTCGATGCAAAGACCGGCAAGCCCCTGGTCGACGTTATTGTTGACGCAGCGGGTCAGAAGGGTACCGGCCTGTGGACCGCTAAGGCCGGCCTGGACCTCGGTTCCCCCGTCTCCGCTATCGCAGAGTCCGTGTTCGCACGCGCCCTCTCCTCCTCCGAGCGTGAGCAGCGTGAGCAGGCACAGCGCGAACTGCCCGCAGGTCTGATCGCAACCACCGGCATCGGTGCAGGCGACCCCGAATTCGTTGAGGATGTGCGCCGCGCACTCTTCGCCTCCAAGCTCGTTGCGTACGCACAGGGCATGGACCTGCTCACCCGCGCAGGCAAGGAATACGGCTGGGACCTGAAGCTGGACACCATCGCATCGCTGTGGCGTGCTGGCTGCATCATCCGCGCCGAGCTGCTGGGCGACATCATGGCTGCCTACGCTGATGAGGCTCCCGCGAACATGCTTCTGGCACCCGCTTTCAAGAACCTCATGGAGGAGCTCGTTCCTTCCTGGCGTCGCGTGGTGGCTAAGGCAACCGCACTGGGCATCCCCGTGCCGGTGTTCGCTTCCGCACTGTCCTACTACGACGGTCTGCGCCGCGACCGCCTGCCCGCATCCCTGATTCAGGGTCAGCGTGACTTCTTCGGTGCACACACCTACGGTCGTATTGACGAAGAGGGTGCCTTCCACACCATGTGGAGCGGTGACCGTTCCGAGGTGAACGCAGCGGACATTCACGTTCACTAAGCTTCCATAGCTGAATACGTCAAAGCCCGCCTTCGGCTGGATGAGAATCCGGTCGAAGGCGGGCTTGCGTTATGTCTTGATATGGGGTACCCCGAGGTGTCTCAAGGGTATCTTCAAGGGGTATCTTGAAGGGGGTCTCAGAGGTATAGCAGGGGAGAAGGCCTGCAGAGCCTAGCCAGGAGCCTCCAGGCGCGCCGCTACCGCCTCAAAACGCTAACAAGCACTAAATCCACATGGCGGGGTCAATGTACTCCACAGCGTCCACCAGGGGCTTCTTCTTCTCCGGGGTGCGCGGGCGGTGCTTCGCCGGAATGCCGGTAATAATCGAATCGGCGGGGTGATCGTTGACCACCACGGCGTTCGCGCCAATAGCGCTATCGGAACCAATCTCCACCGGACCCAGCACCTTAGCGCCGGCACCAATGGTCACGCGGTCACCAATGGTGGGGTGACGCTTCACCTTCTCCAGGGAGCGACCGCCCAGGGTCACGCCGTGGTACAGCATCACGTCGTCACCGACCTCAGCGGTTTCACCAATGACAATGCCCATGCCGTGATCGATGAAGAAACGGCGGCCAATGGTCGCGCCGGGGTGAATCTCCACACCGGTCAGAAAACGAGCAAACTGCGAGAGAGTACGAGCCAGAGCCTTCGTCTCATCCTTCTGCCAGAGCTTATGGGTCAGACGGTGAACCCAAATGGCGTGCATACCCGAATAGTTCAGCGCAATCTCGACAGCGCCACGCGCAGCAGGGTCGTGCTGGCGGACGTTCTCAATATCTTCACGCAGACGCGCAATAAAACTCATGGGTTCCCTTTCCCTCATCGGTCGTGCTCTGTGTGTGCGACCTTTCCAAAGGTACCAACAATGAAGCCCAATCGCCTATTCCCGGCCGGCTACATGTCATAGTAGACACGCTTACCAAAAACTCAGTCACACAAACGCGCGGAACGTAATATTTCTGCCGGTCAAAAGACGCAAAAGCCCCGCCTCGGGACCGTCCACAGTGGGACGAGCCGGAGGCGGGGCATCAGCTATCCAAACCCTAGGTCCAAGACCTCAGGCAGGGAGTAGGGGTGGAAACAACGGGCTATTAGCCGCGGATATCCTCGTACAGGGCGGTAGAGATGTAACGCTCACCGAAGTCGGGAACAATAGCCACGATCAGCTTGTCCTTGTTCTCAGACTTCTTAGCTTCCTCCAGAGCAGCCCAGACAGCCGCACCGGAAGAAATACCGCCCAGAATACCTTCCTGGGTAGCCAGCAGGCGGGAGGTGCGCATAGCGTCCTCAGCGCTGACCGGAGTCACCGAATCGTAGACGCCGCGGTCCAGAGTCTCCGGAACGAAGTTAGCGCCCAGGCCCTGAATCTTGTGGGGGCCAACGCGACCCTCGGAGAGCAGCGGGGAGTCCTTCGGTTCAACCGCAACAACCTTCACGTCCGGGTTCTGCTCCTTCAGGTACTTACCGGTACCGGAAATGGTGCCGCCGGTGCCAATACCCGCCACGAAAATGTCGACCTTACCGTCGGTTGCTTCCCAAATCTCAGGGCCGGTGGTGTTGTAGTGAATGGTGGGGTTTGCCTCGTTGGAGAACTGGGACGCCAGGATAGCGTTCTCGGTGGTCGCAACGATTTCCTTAGCCTTCTCCACAGCGCCGCGCATACCCTCGGTACCCGGGGTCAGCACAATCTGAGCACCGTAAGCGCGCAGCAGCACGCGACGCTCAGCAGACATGGTCTCCGGCATGGTCAGGATGACGCGGTAACCGCGAGCAGCACCCACCATAGCCAGCGCAATACCGGTGTTACCGGAAGTGCCCTCAACAATGGTGCCGCCGGGCTTCAGTGCACCCGACTTCTCAGCAGCGTCGATGATGGCGCGACCGATACGGTCCTTGACCGAACCTGCGGGGTTGTAGAACTCAAGCTTGACCGCAACGTTACCGGGAAGGCCCTCGTCCAGTCGGTTCAGCTTAACCAGGGGGGTCTGGCCGGTTGCTTCAACAATGCTGTTGAGAATCTTTGCCATGGGGTGCTCCTTACATGAGCTTGGAGGGAGGCCAGCCGCGACGGGGTCTCCGCAATGAATAATCGGTTACGTGGCAACTCTACTACTCGCCGGCGGCAGGTTTAAACCTGCGGTCACAGTTCGTAATAATGCCAGAGAAAAACCTCAAGGAACGAGGTTCAGGAAGAGGGTACAGAAAAGCGCCGCACAAACCCTTTCTCGATAAAGGATGATGAATGTGCGGCGCTCTCTAGAAACATTATGTAGCCCAAAAGACAACCTCTGTATATAAGAGTAATGATGAACTCTGTTCACCGCAAGCTGGAGCCACAAATTTTATTGCCATCAATGGAAAAAACAGTAAAAACCGCATCCTGAGATGGAAAAGACCCAAAAACAGGGGAGAAAACCAGCCTCAGAGGACTAGTTGATGTCCATGTGCAGGTCCCACTTGTTGTTCAAGTAGCGGCCAACAGCCTCACCAAACATCTTCACGTGACGCTTATCAGCCGCCACGGTCTGCTCCTTACCGTCCTTGAACAGCTTCTCACCCAGATCCACGTTCAAAGTCACGGTCCAGTTGTACGCGCCCTGCGCCAGAACCGGCTGCTTAGTGCCGATAGTCAAGGTAGCGGTCGGGTTCACGTACCAGGTCTTTTTCTCGTCAATACCGGCCTTGGTGGAGTCCGCGTACTTCTTCATCGCCGCCAGGGTCTCCTGGTCGGTGCTGACCTCGTTCATGTAGCGCATATCACCGGTACGCAGCAGGTACTCAAACGCCGCACCGAAGTACGCCAGAGCCGCCGCAAAGCCAGCCACCGAATTCTGGTGCATGGCCTCCGGAACAATCGGGGAGGGAACATTCTGCGGCGGGTGCTCAGCGTTACCCGGCTGGTACTCGCCGTGCTCCTCCATCTTCTCCAGCTTCGCTACGCCGCTGTAATCCTTATTGTCGTTAGGCAGCGGAGAATTCGCTGCGGAAGCCGAAGCCGACGCAGAAGCGGAAGGGGAAGCAGACGCCGAAGCCGAAGCGCTCGGCGACGCAGTAGCAGACTCAGAAGCAGCAGAAGCGCTCTCAGAGCCAGCAGCGGAAGCAGACGCCTCAGAAGTAGCCTTAGAGCCACAAGCCGCCAGCAACGCCATGGAGCTGACGCCCAGTACACCCAGCGCCGCGCGGCGGGTCAGGTTCTCGGACATAGTGATACCTTTCAGTCAGTCGGTGATTGCAACCAGTTTAGCCGCAAACCCAACAGGATACAGAGTTGAGCGGACGAAGCGTGAGAAGCGCCTCGCAGATCAAAGCGTTATGACGAACTATGACGCCGCGGAGGTGGCGGACGCCTCAGCGGAAGCCCCAGCAGAAGAGGATGCGGAAGCCGAACCGGACGCAGCCGCGCTCGCGGAGGAAGCGCCTCCCTGAAGCGTCGCACCGTACGCCACGCTCAGCTCCCACATCTTAGAATCAGCATGGTAGCGGCCGCGGAAATCGCACTCCTGAACCGTTACCTGAGACACCGGGCCCGCCGCGGTCGCAGAAGCGCTGGCAGAAGCACTGGGGGACGCCGCCTCAGACACCAGCGCATCCTCAGAAGGCTCAGTAGGCTCAACCGATGCGGAGGCAGAAGCAGAAGCACTCGCGGAGGCGACCACCGGCTGAATCTTGCCCTCAGCCACCGCCTCCGTACCGAAATCCAGAGTGTACTTGCCCTTAAACAGCAGGTTGCCATCACTCATAATGGACGGCTGCGCACTCGAAAGCGCATAGGAAGCCGACGGATTCACATACCAGGAACCCTTCTGTACACCCGCAAGAATAGAAGCCGACAGGGCATCCACCTCAGAGCGAGTCTTCGATGACAACGTAATGCCGGTCGAGAACGCATCCGTGCTACCGGTCTTCACCAGATAATCCATAGCCGCCGCAAAATAAGCAATCGCCTCATGGAAACCCGTCACCGTATTGACCGACAGAGCATCAGTCACCTTCGGCTTCGGAGCATTACGCGGCGGATGCTCCACCGTACCCTGCTCATAATTCAACGCGCCCTCATAGTGGGTGTACTCCACCAGACCCGAATAGTTCTGGCCATCATCACTGTACCCATTCGGGTTAGCGCTCGACTTCGCGCCGTTCAGGCTACCGCCCTGAGAACCAGACTGCTGGCTAGAGCCACCCGAACCGCACGCGCTCAACAGCGCCGCAGAACCGGCAACAGCAGAAACGCCCACGCCCAGGCGCAACAGGGAGCGGCGAGAGAAAGAAGACTGAGAAAAAGAAGACATACAAAAACCTTGAATCCGGGAAAGTACGTTACTACCAGAGTAAAACAGATCATGCCCTAACCCGAGTGCGAGTTAGGGCATGATGCCTCATCCATCTGAGGGCTTAAAGGTTGTCACCATTAGAAGTGCCACCATTACCGGAGTTACCGGAATCACCAGCGTTACCGCCGTTAGCACCGCCGGAATCGCCAGCATTACCGCCGTTAGCGGCACCACCGGAAGCACCACCATTCTTAGGCTGAGCCGAAGCCTGCGCCTCATACTCATCCTGAATAGTCAAAGTCCAATCATTATCGTGGCGCACACCGGTAACCACCAGGCCACGCTCAGTGCGGCGAACCTTCTCAGACATCTCCGCAGGAGCGCCATCAACCACAACGGTTGGACCCAAATCAATCACCAGGTCGAAAGTCCACTGCACGCTCTTCTTCACCAGGGTCGGAACAGCAGTGAACGCAGACATCGTCACCTTCGGCGAAACAAACCAGTCACGTGCCTGAGAGCTTTCGTTCGACTCATCCATGAACGAAGAGAACGAGGCAATGAACTTCTCGTCAGCCTTCGACTCACGCAGCGGAGCCGCATCACCGGTCAACACCAGGTAGTTAATCGCCGCATACACGAACGCAATCGAATCGTACAGGCCCTGCACCGAGTTCTCCGAGGCGCTCGCCGGGCGCTTGGGCACCGGCACGTTCTGCGCGGGAGCAGAGTCGGTCGCCGGAACGAAAGTGCCCTTCTTCTCATAGTTATCGAAGGTGACCTCGCCGCTAAAGTCAGTGCGCGCAGAAGCCGAGGGGGACATCTGAGGGGTATCCACGTCAGCGTTCTCGGTGGTGGACGAAGAACCACCGCAGGCAACCAGCAGGGCGCTCAACGACACGCCTGCAACGCCCGCGCCGGCGTAACGCAGAGCAGAACGGCGGCTGATGCCGGTAGCGGAACCATTAGAAAGCCCAGAGGTCAAAGGGAAAAGCGCCACGGAGTACCTTTCGAGTGAGAATCTCAGGTGAGAGACGAGTGAGAGTGCGCCTCGACGAGCGGATATCACACGCGGATATCCCTCTAGAGACAGTCCTAAGTATAACGCGCCCCCGCCTTCACACCCGTGCGTACCACCGCTCAAATGAGCGTGATATGCCGCCCATCAGCGAACTTACCGCAACCAGCGGCAACAGCGCACCGAAGGGGCACGGGATATAGCGAAGGCGAGGACGCGTTCATCGTCTATAAGGATTGTCTATAGGGATTGCCTATGGGGGAGGGGGGGCTACTGGGCACCGCCAGCGGGAGCGCCGCCGGGTGCCTCAGCGCCGGGAGCGTTCACGCCGCCAGCTGCACCGCCCGCATCAGGAGCGCCAGGAGCTACACTCGGCTGAGCCGTCGCAGCGGCAGGCTGAGTCGCCACAGGTTGCGCGGTAGCCGCAGGCGCCTGGGTAGCGGCAGGCTGAGGAGCCTGTGCGCCACCATTCTGGGAGCCAGTGTACTGTCGTGCGCCGTCATTTTGGGTGCCACCATTCTGGGCGCCACCGTTCTGTGCCGCACCATTATTTGCGGTACCCTGCGCGGCACCGTTACCCGAAGTATTTGCACCGGTATTCGCGCCGGTATGAGCCGCCACGGTGCTGTCATCAGTCACCGTCGGAGTGTAAGTCGACGAAGGATGCGCGCGCGGAGTCTGCGTCGGCTTCGGAGTCAACGCGGGATCGTACTGCTGCGGCGAAATCACGACCCAGCGCTTCGCCTCCTCATCGTACTCAGCGTACAGAGCCTTAATCTCCGAGGCCTCAGTGTCCTCTAGAGGCTTGGTCGTATTGGTCGCCTTCTCAACCTGCATGCCGTGCGCCTGAGTTACGGTGCACGCCCACGAATACTTAGTACCGCGGGTCGTCGGCTGCTTATCGGTCAGGCGGAACGTCCACTCGCCACCCACTAGCCAGTTCGTGCCAGTCGCATAGAACGCACGCAGCTTCTCCAACACCGCACGGTCGGTAGCGTTCTGCGCCTGAACCACCTGCAAAGCCGGACCGGGATCACCGGTCATGCGGGCGTAATTCACCGCCGCCGCAAAATACGCGAAAGTCGCACGCAGACCGCGGGCGTTCTTGTCGTACATGCTCTCATCCTCAACGGGGATGGGCACGGAGCTCGCCTTAGAATCCACGCTTGCCGGGCCGGCGGTCGGCTCAATCGTGTAGACCTGACCGGTCTCCGGGTCGGTGCTACTCATCGGGGCTGCGCCATGACCGGGAACGTACTTGGTCCACTTCAGCTCGCCCGACAGGTTATCGTAGGCACCCGCAATCGATGCGGAAGCAGTGGGGGAGGCGGTCGCCTCCTCAGTCTTTTTGGAACCGCAAGCGGCAAGCATCGCACCCAGGGCGGCGGTGCCCGTGAACGCAATAAAGTGGCGGCGGCTGTGAATCATAATGATCCCCTTGAATGTGCTGTGATGCGGAAGTATCGGTGATAGGTGAAGAGCTCGCGCCCTAATCCTCAGCCTAACATCACGCCCCCGTCGGAGGGCGCGAAACAGTCACCCGCGGGGCGGGTAGACACGCATTGAGGCGAAAATGGGCGGACCTCATCTAGCCCTAGCCTATAGACTTCACGCGTGGCACACAAATAAAAGCCCTCATCCGTGCCACATATTACCCAATATGACGGGATCTTTGAGGCACGGATGCAAAGAAGCTTTAGGCTGAGCCTCGAATATAACGAGCCGCCTTAGAAGAGGTACTCGCATTCGGGGTCGGCTGCGCGCTCGGAGTATTCGCGGACGGTTCAGCGTTAGCCGCAGGGGTGGCGGTAGCACTCGGGGAAGACTTCGGATCCTCCAGCATCTGCCAGCCCTCTGCGCCAAAGTAGACGTAAGCGTCCGCCTTCTGATTACTGCCATAGATACCGGTGAGCTGCTCACGCTGGCGGGTCTCATGGTTGAACAGGAACGCGTTCTCGTCCACCTTCAGGGTCGCCTTCCAGCAGTAGACGTCCTGCTCGGTGGCGGGCACCGGCTGCGGGGAGCTCAGGTTAATGCACATGGGGTGGTTGCTCTTAGAGACCAACCAGCCAATGTTGTAGCGGTAAATATCGCGGTACATCTGTGCCATGTTGCTAAAGTGCTCCTGGCCGGGCAGATTCATGAAGGGGTCGGTGTCGCCGGTGAGAAGCATATAGTTCTGCGCCGCACCCCAGTACTGCAGGAAAGCGTGCAGGCCCTCAACGGTGCGCTCTTTAGCTTCCGGGGGCATGGTGGGGCGGGGGACATTGATAGCTCGATGGCTCAGGGTGCCGTTCGAGAAATCTCCGGAACGCTCAAAGAACGTATCCGGCAGAATAGCCGGTCCGCGACCATCCAGAGCCGACGCAGGCAGAGGCTCGGCCTGCGTAATACTGCGCGTGGTGGTTGCAGCTTTGGTCTGGGTGCTCTGAGGTGCCGATGCGGCATGATCGGGAGAAGACTTGGTGAGCGGTTGAGGACGAGAAACGACGGGGCTGCAGGCGCTTGCGAGTGCACTCAGAGTCGCACCAGACGTGAGGGCAAGAAGATGGCGGCGTGACAGCGAACCGAACATACGCAACCTTTCGCAAGAGTAAAGACGGGCAGATAATAACGGGTAGCTCGGATGCAGTGAACCTCAACGCAGTAAATTTTGAATGCAGTTGCGTGAGGGGTCGGTGAGCGTTCCCGATGTGTGGCATACCGCGGTGAGTACGGATGCAATAGAAAGGGCAGGCCAGAAGCCTCCTGAAGGAATCGGTGTGGTTATGACCTGCCTGGTTGTCGTGCTCAACGATTCTAAGCGTACTTTTAGGTTCGAAAAGACCATATCTACCCCTGAGCGTAAAAAGTTATCAAATCTTAATATTTGCCCGTTTTATGCGGGTTATAAAACGTACCAATGTGTTTGGGATAACCGCATTAAAATCTGATGTTTCCCCTAGAAACTTAGGGATTTTTCAATCTTTTCTTGAGCGAATCAAGCTCATATTGGAGTTATTGCACCACAACTCAAAGGTGCTAAAACAACCCCTCAGAGTTGTTCGAACATCCCTCAAAAATACCTCAGTGCGAGCCCCCAAACTCCCCGCAGTCGCAACGTGCCCACCACAACGCCCACACATGGCATGAAGCGGCTTCACCCTATGGGACAATAGCGCTGTGACTACCACCGACTATGCGCAGCTCAAAGCAGCTCGCGAACTGCTCACTCGAATCCCCCTCCCGCTCGACGTAGAAGCCGCCGAAACCCCCGGCACCCCCTACACCGTCACCCACGACGGTACCGCCGAGCACGGCACCGCCTCCGCGCGCACCCTACTCGCCGCCATGGCACGCCAACTAGACGACTACATCCTGCCGCGCAGC
>ERZ773008.2276-NODE-2276-length-12687-cov-3.308186_pt1 | contig 12687 bp, 11 predicted proteins | sample MGYA00580664_ERZ773008 | MGnify/ENA primary metagenome ERZ773008 (study PRJEB29015, sample SAMEA2738016) | human oral metagenome | biome: human oral; feature: human-associated habitat; material: dental | place: China | collected 2048 ... | reverse complement strand
TCGTTCACGGCGACAAAGGTATAACAAAGTTTTGAAACTGCAAAATAATCTGAAAAGAAATATTAATTTCTGTTCTTCATCATAACATTTTCATGAGACTGAAGAAAGATTTTACCTCGCATAAGATTGCATAATCATTGGGGATTTCGTAAATTTGCAGTTGAAACAAAGGATAATAAAGAACACATGGATTTCAAACTTACTTCAAAATACAGTCCTACCGGTGACCAACCCGAAGCCATTGAGCAATTGACAGAAGGCATCAAAGAAGGTATCCCTGCACAGGTTTTGTTGGGTGTCACCGGCTCAGGAAAGACATTTACTGTGGCCAATGTCATTGCAAACGCCAACAAGCCAACCTTGATTTTAAGTCATAACAAGACACTTGCAGCCCAGCTCTATGAGGAAATGAAGGGCTTTTTCCCTGATAATGCCGTGGAATATTATGTTTCATACTACGACTATTACCAACCCGAGGCCTATCTTCCGACCTCAGACACCTACATAGAGAAAGACCTTGCTATCAATGACGAGATAGATAAACTGCGATTAGGTGCCGTTTCTGCCCTGCTTTCCGGCCGCAAAGACGTGATTGTAGTATCGTCGGTTTCATGTATTTATGGTATGGGAGGGCCTGTTGCCATGCAGGAAAGTATCATCAAAATCAAGCGTGGACAGACACTCGACCGCAATGAGTTTCTGCGCAAACTCGTTGATGCGCTCTACATAAGAAATGACATTGATTTGCAAAGGGGAACCTTTCGGGTGAAAGGCGACACGGTAGATATCTCCATGGCTTATAGCGACAATATCCTCCGTGTGACGTGGTGGGACGATGAAATTGACTGTATTGAGGAAGTGGACAGCACGACTTTTCACAGTTTGGAGCGTTTTGAGACCTATGAAATCTATCCTGCAAATCTCTTCGTTACCTCCAAAGAACAGACAGAACAGGCTATCCGCATGATACAAGACGACTTGACAGAGCGCGTGGAATACTTTAACTCAATTGGTGATAACATTAAGGCTCAGCGAGTTAAGGAACGTGTAGAATATGACATGGAGATGATAAAAGAGTTAGGACATTGCAGTGGTATTGAGAACTACTCGCGTTATTTCGATGGCCGCCAGCCAGGAGAACGCCCCTATTGCCTGCTTGATTTCTTCCCAAAAGACTATCTGATGGTGATTGACGAAAGCCATGTGAGCGTGCCACAAATCAATGCAATGTACGGCGGAGACCGTGCCCGAAAGCAGAATCTCGTGGAATATGGCTTCCGATTGCCGGCAGCTTTCGACAACCGTCCATTGAGATTTGAGGAATTCCATTCACTGATTAACCAGATTATCTACGTCAGTGCAACACCGGCCAAATATGAAATAGAAGAGGCTGAGGGTGTTATTGTGGAACAGATTATCCGTCCTACCGGGCTGTTAGACCCCGAAATAGAGGTTCGCCCATCAGAAAATCAGATAGATGATCTCATGGATGAGATTCTAACACGCATTCACCGACAGGAAAGAGTGCTCGTAACAACGCTTACAAAGCGAATGGCAGAAGAACTAACAGAATATCTTTTGAACCATGAAATAAAGGCAAACTATATTCACAGTGACGTGGCAACACTCGACCGCGTGAAGATTATGAACGACCTGCGAGCCGGTGTTTTTGATGTTCTTGTTGGCGTAAACCTACTTCGCGAGGGTCTTGATTTGCCGGAAGTGTCGTTGGTTGCCATTCTCGACGCAGACAAAGAAGGTTTCTTGCGCAGTCATCGTAGCCTGACACAGACAGCAGGTCGCGCAGCAAGAAATGTCAATGGGAAGGTGATTATGTATGCCGATACTATCACGGAAAGCATGCAGAAAACAATAGACGAAACTGCACGTCGACGCAGTATACAGCTGAAATACAATGAAGATCACCATATCACACCTAAACAAATCAAGAAACAGATAGGCTCCTCATTAGCAAGTTTGTCTGTCGAAAGCAATGACAGAAAAGATGCTGTGACACAGAATGGCAAATATCCTGGCATTTATTTGGAGCCGGAGAGTGGTGCCTTTGCTGCTGATCCGATTGTAAAACGCATGTCAAAGGCAGAATTAGAGAAGAGCATTGCCAACACAACAGCTCTTATGAAGCAAGCAGCAAAAGACCTTGACTTTATTCAAGCCGCTCAATATCGCGATGAAATCATCCGCTTGCAGGAACAGTTGAAAGACAAAGTATAAAGCCCAGATGGGAGAACAGGATAAGAAAGCGATTTTTATTAATTATCGTTAAGTTTGGAAAATCAAGCGTAATGCCATCTATTCTCTCGTCTTTTTTTAGTAATTTTGTCATATTATATTTGATTATCTTATGAAAAATCTATTCATTGCAATATGTTGTTTGGTACCTGCTATAGGCATAGCACAGACTGTTACGCCTGTCCCTGCGAACAAAGTTGAAATCTTAAAGGCCGAAGCTGCAAGGAAAGCAGCTGAAGCAAAAAAGGCAGCTGAAGAAGCAAAGCGTGCTGCTGAAGAAGCCTTGAAAGCAGCAGAAGAGGCAGAACAGGCCACACAAGCAACACAACAACAGAAAGACAGTTGGACGATACCCCAACAAACCAAGCAGCAATCTCAACCTGTTGTCTCCAAGACTACTAATCCTTACGAGGGTTATTTAGCTGGTGCTGTGCCTGAACAAGATGGGAAAGTAACTTTTGAACTCAGGCAGACTGCCACCAATATGAACGCATCTGAAATTTACAAACGCGTTTACAATGTTCTCAACAACTTAGCTCATGATGAACATCAGGCTGGGAACAGTCGCATAGCATTGGTTAATGAAGCTGAACATATGATTGCAGCAAAATATGAAGAATGGTTGGTTTTCTCTCAAAATCTGCTTTCTTTAGACCGTACTAAATTCAACTACACGATTGTTGCCAAGTGTCAGAACGGACAATTGGAACTGACTTTAAGTCGCATCAACTACAATTATGAAGAGGATAGGCCTTCAGGTTTCAAGGCCACAGCAGAAAATCTGATTGCTGACAGAGTAGCTCTTACCAAGAAAGGCACAAAGCTACAGCGCATGAATGCTAAGTTCAGAATGAAGACAGTAGACCGAGTGAATGAGATTTTCAACGAGATAAAACAAGCACTCAAATAAAAATATAATTCAATAAGATATGAATCAGGAAGAAAAAACAAATATAAATGAGACGCAGTATGCCGTCAGACCGCATCACAAACAGAAGCGGTTAATAGACAACAACGATGACATGCTTAAATATCGCAACATACTTAACATCATTTTCATGGTGCTTGCCATTGTCGGTGTCATAGTATATACACAGACAGACTATAAAATTACAGCTACGATTATACTCATTGTAGCAGTAGTATTGAAGTTTATTAAGGTTGCATTACGAATGTTCCGCAAATGAAAAAAACATTCTTTTTTTTCATCTTCCTTCTTTCTACAGCACATGGTTATGCCCAGTTTGATGATGGTTTCAACCAAATAGATACTGACGGGAATACTATCCAACGTAACAACAAGAGTAAAAAAGACTCATTAGGGAGCAACAAGGAAATCCCAGAGGGTATCAAAGTATGGACTGTGGACACACGTTTCGGAGACCGAAAGGCAGCGGTTCCCGATACGCTTTCACACATGTTCATGAACTCAATCTTTACAACAGGCTTACGGGGTGACTATACTACGACGGGGAATTTAGGTGCTCCACGCATAAACCGTATTGTGACTGACCGACCTTTCGGGAGCCAGTTTATCTTCACACAGCCCTATGATTTCATCATTACCCCTATCGAACAGTTCCACTTCACGAACACTCTGTCACCCTTTACCAATATCACTTATAACAATGCAGGCAACCGAACTAACGGCGAAGATCACCTTACAACGAAGTTTGGAGTAAATGCAGGAAAAAGGTTAGGTGTCGGCTTTAAATTCGATTATCTCTATGGAAGGGGATATTATCAAGACCAGAGTACCGCACATTTCAACTATACCATGTATGGTTCTTACTTGGGAGACCATTATCAGGCTCACTTGTTAATGTCAACCAATCATCAAAAGGTTAGTGAGAATGGTGGTATCACTGATGACAACTATATCACGCATCCGGAAAGCTATAGTGACAAGTATTCTACGAATGAAATACCGACAGCTTTGTCGCAAAATTGGAACAGGAACGACAATCAACACATATTTCTAACGCATCGTTATAACATAGGTTTCAGCAGGAAAGTGCCTATGACAGAAGAGGAAATCAAGGCAAAGAAGTTTGCTATAGCTTCGAAAAAGGAAAACGAAGCACAGAAACGAAAAGATAAGGCAACACAAGAGGGAAGACTGGATGACGACAAAACAGTTACTCTCCAGGGCCGTCCTGATGATGCAAAAATAATGGGGGCAGAGCCAATCTCACAGAAGAAAGATAATAATCGCGTAGCCTTGGACAAACAGGCTGCAGACAGTTTGCTTGCTGCTGAAAAGAAAACGCAGATTGACACAGCATGGATGAAGAAAGAATTTGTCCCTGTCACAAGTTTTATCCATACGCTCAAGTTCGACAACTATCGCCGTATCTATCAGGCATATAAGACTCCTACCGATTTCTATGCAAATACTTACACTGTAGATGAACCGCTAACCGGCGACTCTATCTATGACAAAACCCGCCACTATAGACTCAAAAATACATTCGCTTTATCCTTATTGGAAGGGTTTAACAAATGGGCTAAGGCGGGATTGAAAGCTTTCATTACATCGGAATTGAGGCATTTTACGCTCCCAAGTGCTACAGGAATAGACACTTACAACGAGCACAACCTGAGTTTTGGAGCACAATTGAGTAAGAAACAAGGTAAGACTTTCCATTATGATGCCATTGCCGAGACATGGCTTACCGGTGAAGATGCCGGACAATTGAAAATCGATGGATCAGCTGATCTCAATTTCAAACTGTTTGGAGATACCTTGACTTTAACAGCCAACGGATTCTTCTATCGCTTAAATCCTACGTTCTATTATCGTCATTATCAAAGTCGACATGCATGGTGGGACAATACAAACATGAGCAAAATCCTGCATTCAAGGATACAAGGCATTCTGAATTATCAAAAAACACGCACCACTTTACGCGTAGCAGTGGATGAAATCAAGAACTATACTTACTTCGCATCATCCCATACAATAACAAGTGGAAAGCGTGTTAATCATGCTATTACAGTAAATCAGAACAGTGGAGCCATTCATCTGTTGACAGCATCTCTGTCGCAGGATTTCACGTTTGGACCACTTAATTGGGAGAGTGTAATTACCTATCAAAACTCAAGCAACAAGACTATTTTGCCTGTTCCGACGCTCAATCTCTACAGTAACGTCTATCTCCGCTTTAAGATTGCTCACGTATTGCGATGTGATTTCGGGGCAGATGTGAGATATTTCACAAAGTATTATGCCCCCGATTACGTTCCTAGTTTGGGACAATATGCCGTGCAGACAAATACAAATACAACTGGAAGTGATAGCCGTGTTGAAATAGGAAACTATCCAGTAGTCAATGTTTACGCCAATTTCCACTTGAAACATACACGCTTTTTCATCATGATGAGCCATCTAAATGCAGGAACCGGCAAGAAGAATTATTTCTACACTCCACACTATCCACTCAATCAAAGCATACTTAGATTTGGATTAAGTTGGAACTTCTTCAACTGAAAATGAACGAAAACAAGATTGTCATAAATTCATTCAAAGCTTGGTTTCTGGCTTCGAGGCCAAAGACATTGACTGGGGCAGCAGTTCCTGTCATGATTGGTACCACGCTTGCCTTCAACCAAACGGGGATTGAACAGTTTGCTGTTATCCCCGCTATACTTTGCTTTCTCTTTGCTTTCATCATGCAGATAGATGCCAATTTCATTAACGATTACTTCGATTGTCAAAACGGAAACGACAAATCCGAGAATAGATTGGGACCTAAAAGAGCATGCACTGAGGGTTGGATAACCCTACCTGCCATGAAAAAGGCAATTGTTATGACCACTATTCTGGCATGTGTCATTGGACTGCCACTTATTATATATGGTGGATATGGAATGCTCCTGGTTGGGTTACTCTGTGTCCTCTTCTGCTTCCTCTATACGACAAAACTGTCTTATTTTGGGTTAGGCGATCTGTTGGTACTTATATTTTTCGGCATTATTCCTGTCTGCTTGACCTATTATGTCATCATGCCACAAGCAGAAAGAAATATTTCTTTAGAAGTCATTCTGGCTTCATTAGCCTGTGGTTTCGTTATCGATACTTTACTTATCGTCAATAACTATCGTGACAGAGACAACGATCGACGTGACGGGAAAATCACGCTCATTGTTCGAGTTGGTGAGAAATGGGGCACACGTCTTTATCTCTTATCGGGCCTGATTGGAGAAATCCTCATGCTATTCGTCAGTATAACCAATTCGGAAAGTGCTTTTGCTCCCACCTTTTTGCTGGGATATCTGTTTCTTCACTTCTTTACTTATGAGAGAATGTTAAAGATACGGCAAGGTAAGGAACTCAATAAGGTCTTGGGAATGACAGCCCGCAACATGTTTATCTTCGGTATATTATCAACTCTGGCAATCTTAATTTAACATATGCAACAGGTATCTTTGGAAATCATGGAGTTTATTGAGCACCATATACTCCCTCGTTATACAGCCTTTGGAAAGAGTCATGGACTGCAACATGTCAATCGGGTTATCAAGAATTCCATTGAACTGGCCAATTATGTTGGTGCAGATATTAACATGGCATATGTTATTGCAGCCTATCATGACCTTGGTATGTCGGGACCGCGTGCCATTCATCATCTCACCAGTGGCAAGATTTTAAGCAACGATGTACGTCTGAAGAAGTGGTTCAACAACGACCAGTTGAAAATCATGAAAGAAGCCGTTGAAGACCATCGAGCCAGTTCAAGCCACACTCCACGCACCATCTATGGCAAAATTGTAGCTGAAGCCGACCGCGATCTTGAGCCGGATGTTGTCTTCAGCCGAGCCATACAGTTTGGCCTTGAGAACTACCCTGAATTGGATAAAGAGGGACAATGGAAACGCTTTGAAAGCCACATGAATGAAAAATATTCACGAAACGGCTACATACATCTGTGGATTCCCGGAAGTCCCAATGCCAGAAAGCTCAAAGACATACAGGATACTATTGAAGATAAAGACCTGTTACGCATGAAATTTGACCTCTTATATTCAAAAGAAAATAATGAATAAATTTGGCTTTTCCAAAAAAATAATATACCTTTGCACCACGAAACACCGAAAAGCATGAGTCTCTATGCCGATATGGCTCAGTTGGTAGAGCAACGCATTCGTAATGCGTAGGTCCCGGGTTCGAGTCCCGGTATCGGCTCTCTTGCGGAATTAGCACATCGGTAGTGCGCGAGCTTCCCAAGCTTGAAAGGCGGGTTCGACTCCCGTATTCCGCTCAAATATTCCTCATAATTTAACGCTTCTCATTTGTTAAATTATTAAAAGCTATTATTTTTTTATTCTTTATTTCAAATAACATAACGCTTCTTTTCGTATATTTGCAAGCATAATATAGTATTGGATGCTTATGAGGAACGTTATCCTGCTACTTTACCTATTCATCATGTCCACGGTTGTCTATGCACGACACAATGAAGAATTGAGTATCAACGGCAATCGGGCAGACAAGAATGTCATAGAAATCAGCTTCGAAGACTCTGCGGTTATCCTCCATTGGAGCGACAACACGACAACAAGTAACAAGATAGCTGATACAATGACTAAGCTTGCTTGCGTGGAAGGAATAGACAAAGCACATATTGCTTCAATAAGCGGCATCTACGAAAAAGAAATCCTTATCAGTGGCACAAAGCCTGGAGCATCCATTAATATCTATGACATTGCAGGTAATAGGTTGCAAAACATTCCTTCTGTCAGCCCAACAACACCAATTGATATCAGCCACTTTAATACTGGTATCTATCTAATTCAAGACAAAAATACAGTTATCAAATTCGTGAAGAGATAGCTCTAATAATTCAAACTATAGCTTCTGCCCTATTTTTTTGAAAAAAAACATTCTTTTATTTGGCTGTTTGATGAAAAGAATGTACCTTTGCACACGCAATTCGGAATTACATCTTCCGTGACAATATCGAATGCACCCTTAGCTCAGTTGGTAGAGCAACTGACTCTTAATCAGTGGGTCTAGGGTTCGAATCCCTAAGGGTGTACGAAGTGAGCTAAACTCCGAAAGTTATTTCATCTAACTTTCGGGGTTTTTCTATGAAAGAGGAAAAAAATATAAGAAGCATACTGATACAGAGCGATTGAGGTTTATGTTATATGATTGAAGAAGTATGTTCCTTTAGTTTCATTAAAAACACTATGGTATAAGTGAAAGTGTCATAAAAATATTATGGGGTAATTACAAACTTTACAGTCCAAAGTCCATCAAAAAGCATTCTAAGGACGAAAGGCCACAACTATAGGCATTCTGTAGAGTTTTTGTAGCAAATTGTTTTCTATCTCACAAAAAGGGCGTAATGGATATTTGGTAGGCTGAAAACCTCTCGAATGTACTTTATTTATTACCTTTGTAGCATTTGAAAACTTATGAATAAAAAACTGTATATTCTGTAACAGTTCAAATGTTAAAAAGAATGGTCATCGGCGTAATGTCCAAATGTACTTTTGCAGGGATTGTGGCAGGCAATTTCAAAGTGGTCATCGTATAGACAATGTGTGTTTATGGAATGACTATCTGACCGAGAAACGAACTATTTCTGAGCTTTCCACTCTTCACAAATGTTCAGAAAGAACCATACGCCGTAGGCTAAGTTCAGTGGCAGACAGCTTTACTCCCATCTATCCAGAATCTGCAACAATAATACTGGACACGACCTACTTCTCCAAGACCTTTGGTGTGATGCTCTTTCAAGATGCCGCATCAGGCAGGATACTTCATCGTAGGTTTGTCAGGAACGAGACCAACAAGGAATACCTTGAGGGACTCAGATGCATTGAGGAGGGTGGAACTCGGATAAAGGCAGTGGTGTGTGATGGACATATCGGGCTTTTACAAGCTGTAACATCCTGCCCTGTACAGATGTGTCAATTCCACCAGTTGCAGATAGTCAGAAGGCTTCTTACCAACAATTCGCATTTGCCAGCAGGCATCGAGCTGCTGGCATTAATGAGAAGCATGTTCTCTATCGGGAAAGAAGAATTCACATCAGGCTTTGATAAATGGTGTGACGAATGGAAAGAGTTCCTTGATGAACGAACTCTACTGATCTCAGGCAAGATAACCTATACACATAGAAGGCTGAGAAGTGCAAGGCGTTCGGTGAAGATACACCTTAAATGGCTATATACCTACGCGAGTTCGGGTTAAGAAAGTCCTTTTAAAAGTTGGTAATCTCGTTGGTTTTTTGTAACTTTATAGTTGTAAATCAATAACTTACAAAACAACCAAGCGATGATTACCAAAGACAAAGTTTTTCACTTCGTTCAAGGAAACTCCGGAAATATTCTGTATTATTGATGAGTTTGACAAGAATTTGAATGTCGAACTGAGTAAAAACCTATGTTTACCGTCCTATAACAGCAATGGAAAACGTTGTAGGAATCGTAAGGGGCGGCTTTCTGAGAGTGAAATCATGACAATCCTTGTGTGCTATCACTTCGGTACATATCGTAATTTCAAGGAGTATTATCAGAACTGTGTCCGTGGGTGGCTCAGGCATGAATTCCCTGCTGCCGTCTCCTATAACCGTTTTGTGGAACTCATGCCCCGTGTGTTCCTCAAGATGATGTTGTCCATGAAGCTCCATGCCTTCGGCAGGTGTACAGGCATAACGTTCGTTGACAGCACGATGATTCCTGTATGTCACAATGTAAGACGGCATTTCAATAAGGTTTTTGCCGGTCTTGCCAAGAACGGCAAGGGTACCATGGGCTGGTGTCATGGATTCAAGCTGCATCTGCTCTGCAATGATTCCAGTGAAGTGATAACGTTCTGTCTTACAGGGGCAAACGTAGATGACAGGGACAGGAGAGTGTGGTCGGTATTTGCAAAGGTTCTCTACGGAAAGGTATTTGCTGACAGAGGATACATCAAACAGGAACTCTTCGAGAGTCTGTTCAGTCAAGGTATCGGGCTCGTTCATGGGCTTAAAGCAAGAATGAAGAATAAGCTTATGCCTGTATGGGACTAGATTATGATGAGAAAAAGATACATCATCGAGTGCATTAATGAACTGCTAAAGAACAAAGCTAACCTCGTACACTCACGACACCGATCGATACATAACTTTATCATGAACTTATGTTCTGCCCTTACGGCGTATTGCTTTTATGAGAATAAGCCAGAGGCACTGCCGGTATATGTAGAAAAATCAAGGCAGTTAGAACTATTTGTATAATAAACTTATCCCGAACTGGCGTATACCTATGAAGAATATCCTGAATTAGAGATACCCAATACAACAAATCTATTGGAAGGATTCAACTCACAACTTAAAAGGGCATTGCGTAATCATAATGGAATGAAGGAGGTTAATAAAAAGAAGTTCATAGATGGGTTCCTGAATATAAAAAAGAGGCTGGAATTACCAACCTACCAAATGTCCATTACGCCAGAAAAAAGGGCTTACATACTTTTATAGGGCAGTACCTGTTTTTGGGTGGAATATTATAATGTAAGGGGATAGGGTTTTTAGATATCCTAGGGAAACTAGGTGCTATAGGAAGTTTTTAGATGTTTTGGTTTTGGAAACAGAAAACGCCCAAAGGAAGGGTTCCTTTAGGCGTTTTCTTATTATTTAAGGTGTATCTTTGCTTGCTTAGATAGCTGCTGCAATCCATTCGTAAACACAGCTGAAGACACCGAAAAGTACGATGCCCGTTGTGCAAACGGCAAGGGCAAACTTGGTGTTGGTGTCGCTCTTGAAAGTTGGCATAGGAGTGTCGCAACGTGTAATGTACATTGCCTTTACTATTTTGAGGTAGTAGTAAAGCGAAACGACTGTGTTTATCAGCGCAATGAACAGTATGCCGTAAATCCAAGCACCTTCGGTTGTGGTGATGTCTGCGCCCTTAACGCCCGACATAAAGACGAAGAACTTAGAGAACATACCTGCAAACGGAGGGATACCACCGAGCGAGAACATGGCAATGGTCATAAGGAAACTCAAACGTGGATTGGTTTTGTAGAAACCATTGTAGTCTGAAATGTCGGTCTTGCCGCCATTGTTCTGTTCTACAACCGAGATGATGGTGAACACAGCCATATTGGCAACCACGTAGATAAGTACGTAGTAGCTTAGCGATGCTATTGATGCGTCCCAATTGTTGCCCAATGCAGCAAGCATGATGTAGCCTGCCTGCGAGATAGAACTGAACGCCATGAAGCGTTTCAATTCGCCTTGGCGGATAGCGAAGAGGTTGGCAATGGTGATGGAAAGTGCAATGACAATCATCATAAGTACGTGCCAGTAAGCTATCATACTGCCGAAGACGTGGAACAGAATGCTCAACAGGGTGAAAGCGGCAGCACCTTTAGAGATTACGCTGAGGTAGCCCGTAACTGTGGTAGGCGCACCTTGGTAGGTGTCGGCTGTCCAGAAGTGGAACGGAACGAGCGAAATCTTGAAGCCAAGACCGCTGAAGAAGAACACCAAACCCATGATGGTGAGTGGTGTAGCCTGTATGTTGGCAGCAATATCGTTGAAGTACATTGTGCCGTAAGCTGCATAAATGAAGCTGATACCATAGAGCATTACACCGCTTGAGAAGGTTGCGGTGAGTATGAACTTGGCTGCTGCTTCGGCAGAATTGTTGCGATAGGCGTCGAAAGCCACCACGCACGCCATCGGCACAGATGCCATTTCCAAACCAAGGAAGAACATAAGGAAGTTTCCTGCGCTCATCATTGTGTTCATACCCAACAGGGTTGAAACGACAAGCATATAGAATTCGCCCTCTTTTCCGCTCTTTCCTGCCCACACGCGGCTTTGCAGCACCACGATGAACGTACCGAAAGCGAGAATTGCCTTCATAACGTTTACCGCAGCCGAAGTAATGTACATGCCGCCAAAGACTTCTTCGGGCTGCATCGGGAGCAGGCAAACGATGGTGTTTACAAGCAGGAGCGCACAAGCCAACGGATTGAACCACTTGCGTTCTTCGGTCTTTGCTGAAATAAAGTCAGCAACGAAAAGGATTATCAGAACGGCAACAAGACTTGCCTCTGGAATCATTTTAAAGAAATCAGTATAATTCATTTTTTTGCTACTTTATTAAAGATTACCTAAATTTGGAACGTATGCGATGATGTGGTCGAAGATTGGACCGACAGCATCGATAATCATATCCTCGAAGAACAGAGGGAAAAGTCCGAGTCCTGCAACGCAAAAGATGAGTCCTGCAACGGCGAAGCGCTCGTCCCAAGTGGCATCGTGAAGCTCGTTGAACTTCTGGTTAGGAATGGTCTGGAACAGAATCTTGCCCACCACGCGCAGAATGTAGACTGCCGTAACAACGATTGACGTGCAGGCAACGAGCGTACAAACGCGGTGGAAAGTGCCGCCGTTCTCGAACGAACCAACGAAGATGGTCATTTCGGCA
>ERZ773008.2275-NODE-2275-length-12689-cov-2.582238_pt1 | contig 12689 bp, 13 predicted proteins | sample MGYA00580664_ERZ773008 | MGnify/ENA primary metagenome ERZ773008 (study PRJEB29015, sample SAMEA2738016) | human oral metagenome | biome: human oral; feature: human-associated habitat; material: dental | place: China | collected 2048 ... | reverse complement strand
CAGCAGCCTCTTCAGCAGGAGCAGCTTCTTCAGCAGGAGCAGCCTCCTCAGCAGGAGCAGCTTCTTCAGCAGCTGGAGCTTCTTCTTCAACAACTACTTCAGTAGAATCAACATTTGCATCAGCGTCAGCAGATGCCTCTTTTTTGCAAGCTACAAGAGCTAGAGCAGCTACAGCTGCTACGAATAATGACTTTTTCATAATATAAAAAATATTTAAAAATTAAAAAATTACTTTCTTTACTAATTAGTGAGCCGCTTTGTGAGCCTCCTCTTCTAATTCTTGCTCTGCCTCTGCTTTTAGAGAATCTGATACCTCAGGTGCTTCTTTCTGCATAAGCATCATATCCTCTGTGGATAAAGAATCTTGTGCTTCGGCGGTTACATCCTCGTATATAAAGGCTTCTTTTTTGCAAGCTACAAGAGCGAAACCCGCAAGAGCTACTATAAATAATGACTTCTTCATCATTCTTAATTTGAGCTTTAAAACATTCTACTCCTTCTCTGTTCCTCAATTGAACGAAGCAAAAGTATTATACTTAGGTAGTGTTGCCCATAAAAAATAATTGTAATACATTTGCAAATGTTGATTTACAAATAAAGACACTTACAAATCAATAATTTAATTATATTTTATAAAATCAGTGGATTTAGAGTTTTTACATTTTGAGCAATTAAAAAAGGAAATTCAGGCTCAATATTTAAAGAACCACACCCCTTCATACGATGATATTTCTAAATGGAAGGGGATTGATATTATATACTTCCAAGAGGATTTAAGGAAGATTGCAAAGGGCAATATAAGTGAAAAATCTTTCTATACATATTTCAAAAGCAGCACAATAAACAAGTTGCCAAGAATAGATATGCTAAATCTACTGTCTCTGTATGCGGGATATGCGTCCTGGTTTGAGTTTAAAAAACAACACAAAGAGACAGAAGGCTTTATTGAAGAGGTTCAGAACCGTAGTAAAAACAAAACAGAAAACACAGCAATAACTTCCCCAAAACAAGAGCAAAAAGCACCAAATACTCCAGAAAAAAATCTTATCCAAGAATCTGTTTTACAAAAATCAGATATTGAAAACCAAAGAAATAACCAAAAAGAGAGCTTAACCCAACATAGAAATAAAAGACACAGAGCAAAAGAATATGCTTGGATAGGGCTTTCCGTAATATTAGCTGTATGTGCTACCCTTTTAGGGTTTAAAGATTTAATCTTTGGAAGAACTTTTACTTACTGCTTTACAGATGCTGACAGAAGTTCTGGCGTGCTCTCTACTATTGAAGTAAAGGTCTTTAAACAAGATGAATCTCCTCTTATATACAAAATAAAGCCTGGAGACTGTTTTATATATCATACAAAAGATAAAAATTTAGTTATGGAAATAACTTCTCCTTTTTATGAAAATCTAAAAGTAACAAGGAATTTAGAAAATGCCCCAAAAGAGGAGAATATAGACCTAAAACCCGATGATTATAAGTTTGCTTTCTATTATTTTTCGCGGAAAGACATCTCTGGAAATACAGCAGAAGACCTCATCAGCCAAAAAAGAAAGGAACTTGAAAACAGAATTAGCGATGATGCCATTATAAAACAGATATATGACAGTGATATTTATGGTGTAGAAACCATCAGCAAGGAAAAATATATAACGCTGGTAACTACGCCAACAACCTCGCTTAAAAACCTTAATCTATTAGAAATGAAAAGAAACGAAAAAGGAAAAATCATTTCTATCAAATTTAAAATTACTGACAATGAAAAGAATTAATCATATAATATCAATCTTTGCTATTGGAATAATTTTTCTGTCTTCCTGCTCTAAAAAATTGGACAAGGTAAGCGATTTGGACATCCTTCGCTCCAATACCAACACTAAAAGCTATCCAGCAGTGCAGATGGATAGCGCACAAGCAATTAATTCTATCACCAAACAAAAAGTGCAGGAAATCATTGACCTTTCTGCCTTATACCTTGAAGGAAATCAAGATACACAAATAGATTCTGCTATTTTCAAGCAAATGCAGGCTTATTTCTATCAGCCTGATTCATTAACCTTTAAGCCTTTATTCAAAGAATTGCAAGACCATAGAGTAAAATCTGCAAAAGTAAATCACCTCGAAGTATTTAAAGATATACAAGACACTGATACACTGGATATGGCAAAATTCAGTGTAGAATATTTTGATAGAAATAACAGGAGAATTGGTGAGTTTAATAGAAGTGCTCAGTATATTCTTGTAACACCCAACAAAGAGAGTAAAGAATTTAAATTTTTCTTTCTTAAGTTTTATCAGGACCTCTTACCGAAGAATGACAGTATACCTGAAGGAGAAACGAGATAATCCACAGGAACATCTATGGAAAAAACATCATCTATGCTCTCAAACGGAGGGAAATAGCTCAGCCCTACTTTTAAGCAATCGGCATTTATCTTCTTGAAGAAAGCATCATAAAATCCCTTTCCATAACCTATCCTGTTTCCCTTCTCATCGCAGTATAAAAGAGGTGTAAGAACCATATCAAAATGACAAATATCCTCCTCGTTCTCCTTTGGCTCAAGAATATCCCATTTGTTTTTTTCTAAAAGGGTAGACGAAGTAAAAGGTATGGATAACAAACTATTTCCGGCAACCTTAGGGACAAACACATTAACCCCTATCTCCCAAAAATGGTTGATAAATAAAAAAGTATCTATCTCTTTAAACTTTTGAATGGGGAGAAAACAATGTAGGCTCTGCCCCTCTTTAAGACTAAATTCTGAAATAAAATTCTGAAATATCTGGTATGAAAGCTCCTTTACCTCATCATCCGACAGGGATTTTCTTCTATTAAGATAAATTTCTCTCAGCTCAGACTTAAGCATTTTTTTATATCTCTTTTACACTGATAATCTTTACAGGACAAGCTTTAGCAGCTTTATCACAAGGTTCAAAAGCATCTTGCAAAGGAGTTTTTACCGTATGAAAGCCTTTCTTCTCTACAGATTTTAAGAGGACTGATTTACCATCTTTTTTAGACATACGGAAATATTCAGGTGCAAACTCCGCACAGTAGTTGCACCCGATACATTTATCCCGCTGTAGTGTAATGATAACCATATTTATAGCCTTTGGTTATTTTACCATCTGCTCATTCTTCACAATCTTATAGAGCTTGTCGCTCGGTCTTACCCTAAAATCTGTTTTAAAGGTAATGACATCGCCCTTTACTGCTTTCTTATGGTCTGGTTTGGTATCTACCATCATATTTTCTACAACCAGCTCTTGGGAGCCCGTTGTAGGTCCTTGTACTAATATTTTATCGCCTTCATTAAGGTCAAAGGCTTCAATTAGAAACTCTGCAATATTAGATTTAGGGTAGAAGTGCTGCCCTTTACCGATATAAACTTTCTTTTGTGTAGCATTGGAACCTGGATTTGGAGACCACTCCCCAAGTTTCTGACCGAGATAATACCCAGACCAAAAGCCTCTGTTATACACTGTTTCTAATCTACTCATCCAGTCGGCTACCTTTTCTCTGGTATAGGTTCCGTCTGCTATGGAGTCTATCGCCTCGCGGTAGCATTTGGTTACAGTTGCCACATATTCTGGAGCTCTACCTCTACCTTCCAGCTTCAGTACTTTTACACCGGCATCCACTATTTGGTCGAGGAAATCTATCGTACAGAGGTCTTTCGGAGACATCATATACTCATTGTCCAGCTCTATTTCAAAGCCACTCTCTTGGTCTATCACCGTATATTTCTTCCTACAATTTTGCTTGCAGGCTCCTCTGTTGGCAGATGAATTATGAGAATGCAAACTCAGATAACACTTACCAGAAACCGCCATACAAAGAGCTCCGTGACCGAATAGCTCTATCTCTACAAGGTTGCCCGATGGTCCTTTAATCTGCTCTTTCTCTATTTGTTGGCAAATCTTCTTTACTTGGCTAATGCTCAGTTCTCGACTCATTACCATAGTATCGGCAAAGAGTGAATAAAACTTCACTGTTTCTATATTTGTGATATTAATCTGAGTAGAGATATGCACCTCCATACCGATTTGTCTTGCATAGGCTATTACCGCCTGATCCATTGCAATCACAGCGGTGAGTTCTGCTTCTTTCGCCTTATCCAAAAGTGTTTTGATGATGGAAAGGTCGTGGTCGTAGATAATTGTATTTAGGGTAAGATAGGTTCTCACTCCTTTTTCTTTACATCTTCTGCTTATTTCCTGTAAATCATCAATCGTAAAATTCATAGAGGCTCTTGCTCTCATATTGAGCTGCTCTACACCAAAGTATACTGAATCTGCTCCATTATCTAATGCTGCCTGCAATGAGATAAAATCACCCGCAGGAGACATTAATTCTATTTTCCCTGACTTTGTCATTTATTTTTCTAAAAATTTCGGCAAAGATAATCATTTTTACCTACCGCATAATGGCTGTAAGCGAGCCACATTAAACCATAAAAAAGCCCCACTACTCTTGCAGTGGGGAAGATTTAATCTTATTAAAACTTTAAATTATGGAAATTTTTATCTTTAAATCAAAAAAAAAGCGAGAGTATTTATTTACTCTCGCTTTATCTTTTTAGAACCAAGGTTTTTGATTCACCTGATAAGTTTCTACGAATTCTTCATCAGATTTCATAAGATATATAACACCTTCTATAATAGACACTATACCAGAAGCCCCACAAGTAATAAGACCTACAACAAGCTGGATAATACCCTCTTTTTTATAACCTAAATAGAATTTGTGAACCCCTAAGTAACCAAGTAATATTGCTAAAACACCAGCTACTACTCTTTTACTTTCTTGACCGTTTGTTAAATTTTGCTCTGACATAAAAAATAATTTTTTGTTTTACATTTGTTTTTATCGATTGCAAATATAGATAAATTTCATTTAATACAAAATATTTTTATTATTTTTCTTAAAAATTAAAGATTTGCTCCTTTGTAAGGTGCTCAAAAGAGCTAAAACTTGTAAAAGTAGAATGATTATTACCAAGCAGAGCGGTATTATAGGTTTGGTTCTTTATATAAACATTATAGAAAGCCTCCAAAGTATCAAGATTGAGAGAAAGAATTTCATTATACATATCTTTTCGGATATCGTAATCTATGCCGAGCTTTTTGAGATGATGATAATTAAAGAAAATATTCGTACGCTTTATCCTGCCCGTTTGAATTTTCTTAAGAGCTGATTTCCTTGCAGTATCAAACTGCGATTGAAACTTCGGAAAGCTGGACATAAGCTCATCTAAAGTACTGATTGCCACAAAGAGTTTGTCTGGCTGGGTACCGATATAAGAGGTAATATAATCTGACTGATAGAGCTCCTCTGCCGATTGATACGAAACATACACAGAATACGCAAGGCTCTTGCTCTCCCTCATCTCCTGAAAGACTACGGAAGACAACCCTCTCCCAAAGTATTCATTAAAAACGCTAATCTTCCCAAAGTTGTCTTTATTTACTTCCAGCCCTTTTGCTACTCTGCACATCTCTACCTGTACCATATCATAATCGGTAAAGAATACTTTTTCCTGAGTATCGGGCTGGTTAAAGGCTTCTTGGGTGGGGATTTCCTTTGTAATGGGTTTCATTAACCCAGCGATGAATGATTTAAAACCTGCTTTATTCTTTCCATAGTAGAAGACCTCATAAGGCAGGTCCTGAAGAGACTTAATTTTATCGGTAAGCTCCTGTATATCGATGCTGAGTAGTCTTTCCTGCGGGATAATATTCCTAAATCTGGAATGTGCTCCATACTTCGCATAGCTCATCAGGGCCTTCATTATTCGCCCTTTATCATTCTTCTGTGCTTCTCGCCCTTCCAATATCGATTGCACAAGAGTAGCGTATATTTCTGTATCAGGTTTCACTTTCTCCCACCACTCATAGAGGAGCTTTGTGCCCTTCTGAATATTCTCCTCTAAACCAATAAGATGAATATGCACCTGCTCATTAGAGGTTTTAAGGTGATAGCTCACACCTATTTTATAAAATTCTTGTTTGAGCTCCTGCGGAAGGTAATGCTCCGTACCGAGATATTCCAAAAGCTGCACAGCAAGCACCCATTCTTTATCGTGATCCGAGCCGAAAGGGAATAGAAAATGTACCTGTGCTATATCATTATATTCATTTTGTACAAAGCTGAAACTCCTCTCCTGTACTGCATCTTGCTTTATTGCTTTCTGATAATCTATAAACTCTGGTTCTATATCTTCAGATTCTGTATTGAGGATTTCTTTTAAGAATGCAGACTCTTCCTCTCTGTTAATCTGTACAGGGGTAATGTTCGGATTCTCTACCCGTATAAGGTGAGTATTCTCTCCCTGCTCCTTATAGACTACGGCATAATTTTCCTGAAAGAAGCTATTAGCAAAAGCTACTACTTCCGCTTTAGTAATCTGTTCATAGAGGCTCAACTCTTCGAGCTCTTCCTTCCAGCTCCTTCCTTTTATATAGACATCATAGAGGTTTGATGCCAGTCCATTCGCGGTTTCTAAGGCTTTTAATCGCTGAAACTTAAAATCATTAATAATGGCAGGGATTAACCAGTCTGGGAAATCTCCTTTTTTAATGAGATTAATTTGCTCTTTAATCATTTCTACACCTGCCTCCAGCGAGTCTCCATCTTTTGGAACAATGACTGCCGAGAGATATCCATATTTCTTAAACCCTACGGAATATGCCTGTGCATAAAGTGCCGTTTGCTTTTGTTTAATATTCAAATCCATAAGCCCAGCCTCTCCCCTATTGCTCAGAATATTGGCAACTACATCTGCCAGCATAGACTCCCTTGTGCCGTAGCTATCGGTGCGCCAAGCGAGCTGCACTCTGGGGATAGTAGGGCTTTTAATCACTCTGCTGACCACCTGAGTCATCGGTTCTTCTATTATATCTTCCTGAGAGGGGAGAGCTTTGTATTCCAAACTTCCAAAATATTGGTCAATGAGTTTAATACTCTCCTCAAAGTCAATATCCCCCACGAGTACAAAAGCATAATTATTGGGCACATAATAAGTAGAAAAGTACTCATAAATTGCTTTCATAGATGGATTTTTAAGGTGCTCTGCCTTGCCAAGAGTAGTCTGCTGACCATTAGGATGGGTCGGGAAGAGGAGCTCCATCAGTGCTTCATTTACGGTACGGGCATCATTATCTTGGCTGCGATTAAACTCCTCATAGACCGTTTCCAGCTCGGTATGGAAAAGCCTTAGCACCAAATCCGAAAAGCGCTCTCGCTCTATTCTCAGCCACTTTTCCAGTTCATTTTTGGGGATAGCGTTTTTATAAACCGTCTCATCCAGCCAAGTATGTGCATTAGTCCCGACCGCTCCGAGTGAAGAGACCGCCTTGTCATACTCATTTGCCAATGCATACTTGCTTGCCTCCTGAGAGAGCCTGTCTATCTCGTTATAGATTTCCTTTTTCTTATTGGGGTTTTTCTCTACCTTATGCTCCTCAAAGAGCAGAGCGAGGGTATCGAGGAGGGGTTTTTCTTTCTCCCAGTCTAATGTTCCGAGTTTGGAGCTCCCCTTAAACATCATATGCTCTAAATAGTGAGCAAGCCCTGTATTATCCTTCGGGTCTCGGTTGCTGCCCGTGCGTACGGCAATGTAGGTCTGTATCTTTGGTGTATCAAAATTCTGTGCAAGGAATACCGTAAGCCCATTTTTCAAGGTATAAGTTCGTACTTTGTTTTCATCATTTGCTACGGTAGTATAGGCGTATCCGTTGCTGTCTGTATGCTTTTCTTCCTGATAAATCATTATAAATGTAAAAAGACTGCAAATTTATATCTTATGATGAGATAATAAAATATCCCTTTAACCAATGCGATTAAAGGGATAGAAATCATTAAAAATGTGCTTTCGCTTACTTTTTCGTAAGGATGTAATTTGATGCCAACTCTCCTTCCACTCTCTTACCGTCTGTATCTAAGAAGTAGAGTTTATCGCCATCTACTTCATACAGAGAGGAGCCTTCTTTTACTCCCTCCAAAGTTACTTTTTTGGTAGCAGAGTCGTAGCTAAACTTACCTTCTAACTTATCAGGAGTGGCATCTTTTGCCTTTTCCCCCTGATACTTAGATTCTCTCACATAGCTTCCGTCGGCATTTAGGGTTAATGTTTCCTCTATACCCTCACAATCCGCACACGGAAGCACACCTGCGTAAGTCCCTGCAATAGCACCGAGCTCTTCGCTCGCTACAGGAATTGCATCTGCCGGCAACTCATCAGATGCAGAAGCACTGTCCTCCACAGGAGTTTCTACAGATTCCGGTTCAGATTTCTTACACGCCGCTAATAAAAGCCCCGCACATAGCAAAGGCAACATCATTTTTTTCATTTATATATTTTTTTTTGCTCCCCTCTATCAAATCCTATGCCAGCCGTAGCACGGCAGGCACTTAGACCCTTCGCAGGGCAGGCACCCACTGTGTGGGACACACCCGTAGCACGGGAGGCATTTAATCACAGCGTGGGGAGCACATAGGACAAGCTATCTGCTAAAAGCCAACTGCCAGAAGCTCCTTACCATAAACTAACCGTACACCGCTTACTGCCTAAAGCCTATTGCTAAGAAGGAAGGGTGGCCTCCTTAAAAAAAAATGATTAGTAGTAGGGGCACGAATGTGCTCCGCTCATAACCGTCATCTTTTAATCTCAATAATAATATTGCTCGGTTTCTATTTCTTTTTTATCATTTGAAGTATTTAATCCATCGCTGATTTTATTGCTCATTCTTGAGCTTACTCGTTATCTAAGTTTAATAGGCTGGCTTAGCTAATGAGTATCGCTCGGGTGGGCGAGACACCTTCGCCCGAGAGAGCGAGACACCTTCGCTCGGGCGGGCGAGGTCGTCTCGCTTTTCTAATTGCCCAAAGAGGATAGCAATATACAACCTTAACAACTCTATCATAGCAAGTTATACGATTATTCTAACCACACACCACCAATAGCTAATAGCCAGAAGCCACTTGCCTACTGCTTTTATTTTTTTAAATTTGTGAGCTATTAAACAATAAATAATCAATACCACTACTATGAGAAAAAATATCGTAGCCGGAAACTGGAAAATGAACAAAAACTTCCAAGAGGCAGAAAGCCTGATGAAAGAATTGGCAGACTACAAAAAGAACCACAAAACCCAGTGTGAGGTCTATATAGCTCCTCCAAGCCTTTACCTGACCACAGCAAAAACTATCTTCGCTAATAATAAAGTAGAAGTATATTCTCAGGATGTATCTGCGCATGCTTCTGGTGCTTATACGGGAGAGATTTCCACAGGTATGCTGCAATCGGTAGGAGCAAATGGCAGCCTTGTGGCACACTCCGAGAGAAGACAATACCACGGGGAGACTGACATTAGCGCAGGTAAAAAAGTAAAAGCGCTGTTAGATGCAGGACTTACACCTATCTACTGCAATGGAGAGACTTTGGAGCAGAGGAAAGCAGGCAAACACCTTGACATAGTAAAAGAGCAGACAGAAACTGCACTCTTTGGGCTTTCGGCAGAGGAGATACAGAAAGTAGTGATAGCCTACGAACCCGTTTGGGCAATCGGCACAGGGGAGACGGCTACACCAGAACAGGCACAGGAGATACACGCACACATTAGAAACCTCATCGCTGAGAAATACGGCAAGGCAGTAGCAGATGAAATATCCATACTCTACGGTGGCTCCGTAAAACCAGAAAATGCAAAAGAAATCTTCTCTCAACCCGATATAGATGGCGGACTGATAGGAGGTGCAGCACTTAAAATTGAAGATTTTTCTAAAATCATAGAGGCTTTTAACTAAGCCTCTTTTTTAAAGCCAAAAGAGATGAAAAAATTAATCCTACTCGGAGCATTAGTAGCTGCCCACGCACTTGCATTCGCCCAAAAAAACTTTATAGACCAGCCTTTCGTAGAAGTATCCGCAAAGGCTGATAGCCTCGTAGTACCCGATAGAATCTACCTCTCCATACGAATAGAAGAAGCGAGCTCTAAAAACAGGAAATCCATAGAGGAACAAGAGAAACAAATGCTCTCCGCACTGAGACGAGCGGGTATCAATACCGATAAAGACCTTGAGATGGAAGACCTTTCCAGCTCGCTAAGGACATTCTTCCTGAAAGGGAAAAATATCATAAAGGAAAAAAACTTTAATCTGCTGGTAAGAGATGCCAATACTGCAGCAAGAGTACTCCTCGCATTAGAAGAAGTGGATATTTCTAATATAAACATATCCAAAATAGAATATTCTAAAACGGAAGAGCTGCTTCTTAGCCTAAAAGCTCAGGCTATGCAAAAATCCAAATACCTCGCACAGAAACTTGCACAATCCGTAGGGCAAAAAGCAGGGAAAGCGATTTTTATGTCGGACAATGCAAAGCAATCCCCATCATATGGAATAGCAGGAAGCAGCACAGGGATAATGGTAAGAGGGATAAGCTCAATGTCATTAAAGTCTGCTCCAATAGATGTAGAATTTAAGAAAATAAAACTGGAAGCAGAAGTAAGTGCAAAGTACATTTTAGAATAATCAGATACTATTATATAATGACAGAATATTTAGAATTTAGTTTTAAGATAGCCCCACTACAGCCGTGGAGCGAAATCCTAATGGCAGAGCTTATAGAAATAGGTTTTGATAGCTTTACCGAAGAGCTTGATGGGATTTTAGGCTATATACCCGAAGAATCTTTCAATGAAGACAGCCTAAAAAGCCTCCCTCTAATGAGCGCTCCAGAGGTAAAAATAAGCTACACCTATCAGCAAATGCCCAACATCAACTGGAATGAAGAGTGGGAAAAAAACTTCTCTCCTATTAATATAGAAGAAAAAGTACTTATACGGGCAGAATTTCACGAGCCACGCCCAGATCTCCACGAAATCATCATCCAACCAAAGATGTCTTTCGGTACGGGGCACCACCCTACTACCCATCTGATGATTCAGCAAATGCTCGATATGGACTTCACAGATAAAAAAGTCCTTGATATGGGCTGTGGAACCTCCGTACTGGCAATCTATGCCAAGCAAAGAGGCGCAAACGAAGTAACCGCAATAGATATAGACGAATGGTCTGTAGAAAACTCCATAGAAAACGCTGAGCGAAACAGCGTACAGCTGAATATTTCACAAGGTACCGCAGAAAGCCTCGGAGCAGAAAGCTATGATATTATACTGGCAAATATCAACCGAAATATTCTGATTTCTGATATCCCAACCTATGTATCCGTACTAAAAGATAAAGGGCAACTGCTTCTCTCTGGTCTCTGCTTCTTCGATGTAGAGGATATACTTCAAGTCTGCAACGAACAAGGGCTCAAACTAACCCACCAACAACAAAGAGAGGAGTGGTGCAGCCTCCTATTAGAGAAATAAATACTAAGAAATACGAATCCTTAAGCCATCTTTATAGTTTAAAGGTGGCTTTTTTATGATAAATATCATAGATTAAAGCTATTTTCTTTATTTAAAAAAAATATACATTTGCCGAGTATTCAACTTTAATTATTCTAAATTATATACAGTGAGAAAAGTCTACCTTCCTCTATGCCTTAGTGTATTTGCTTGTATAAATGCACAGCAATTCAAAGAAGTAATTTAAAAACTTCTTCTTTGGAAGGGCAGCCATAGCAGACTTTAATAATGATGGCTATAAAGATCTGTTCTTTACTGGAACCGTAGACGAGAATAATAACAACCTTCCTGATTACTCTTTTAATACATTTTATAAAAATACAAATGGTACATTCTCTCCCTTACAGTCTTTTAGAGAAAATTCTGCCTACCTCGGAGATGCTAAGTTTATAGACTTTGATAATGACGGGCTATTAGATCTCGTAGCTACGGGGCTTTCATCTGATGAACACCGCACTTTAAGATGGAAAAATACTGGTGATGCTTTCGTATTAGATAATATAAGTGATGGAAGAATTCGCGGGAATATAGAGAGCTTTGACCTCAACCACGATGGATTATTAGACTATGCCGTTAATGGCTTTCAGTATAAGGATATTGGTGGAGTTAATTATAAGACCGATCTGTATATCAACTCCAAATCTGGGTTTTCAGATGCCAATAATGAAACAATCCCTCTCGGTAGCCTCAATGGAAAACTCCGAATCTTTGATATTAATAACGATGGACTCCACGATGCCGTGATATTTGGAACTACTGCATCTGGAACATCAGAAAAAACATTTACGGTTTATAAAAATGATAATGGTGTTTTTAATACTCATCAGCAACTTGAAGGATTGGTTAATGGAGACTTAGCTTATGCAGACTTTAATGCCGATGGATACCTTGATATGATTGCTTGTGGGAAAGATAAAAACAATAATTACCACCTCATCTACTATAAAAATGATAGTGCTGGTAAGTTTCTAAAAAAGGAAATCTCTACTGAATATCTGGACAATTCATCACTAGATGTAGGAGACATTAATGACGATGGATACTATGATTTTATTGTGATAGGAAGTGGCAGTAGTGCCTCCAACACAACTAAGGTTTTTGTTTATAACTACTCCTCTGATACATTTGAATATACAGATTATGGTATTCCACAATTAGGTGGTAATGGAGGAATTAACCTGTTTGATTTCAACAATGATAACAAATTAGACATCCTTATGTATGGAGCAAATAATAAAGAAACCGATAAACCGCACAAGACGAAACTCCTT
>ERZ773008.2271-NODE-2271-length-12700-cov-7.679478_pt1 | contig 12700 bp, 9 predicted proteins | sample MGYA00580664_ERZ773008 | MGnify/ENA primary metagenome ERZ773008 (study PRJEB29015, sample SAMEA2738016) | human oral metagenome | biome: human oral; feature: human-associated habitat; material: dental | place: China | collected 2048 ... | reverse complement strand
ACATCGGTTCTTTTAACTGGTCGTTTTTGTTTTGTGAGAAAGTGGTGTATGCCATATTTTACCTCAGCAATTATTAACAGGCTCAAGATAGTGGTTAATTGTTTTTTCAGATAGAAGATTATCATCAGATAAAGTAACTAGGAATAAAAATTCTTTATATATAGAAAGTATATAACCTGTCTTTTTTTCTGGTGTTACTAATGGACAAACAATAAATATTTGACCAACTACATTTTCTAATAATTTAATCATATTATTAAATTCACTAGTATTTTGATATATGCAATAAATGCTGACATATTTCTTCGCTTCTTGTAAGTCTGTATTTTCTATAATCTGCGCTATTTTGACCATATCTTTATGGTCAATAAATTCAGGATAGTCTGTAACAAAGAATTCATATGCAATCTTTAGAGCCTCTAAAAAGAAAGGATTCATATCAACAGTAATATCTCTAGACAACGTCCCAGAGTTAAATTCTCCGTGTTGATAAGGTATGCTTTTAATTTCTTCAATAGTAAGTGAAGATAAGCCGTTTTTAGCTAATTCACTGTTTATATAATTAAAATATTTTTGAAATAATAAATCTGCTTCTTGTTCTGTGAAATTTCCATATTTTTTAAATGAAATATTCACGGCTGATTTTAAATTATCTATCGGATGAATTGTAATTTCTGGTCTTTTGTCCAATATTTCTGGTTCTGAAACTATATTTTTTATTTGATAAGTAACTCCATTTGAGTCCTTATAGTTTCCTTTTAGTATTGATGGTAATACTTTCTTCCTGCCTAATATATTGTTTTCTTCTCGATGAAGTATTCCTAAAAAGCTATCGACAAAAGGGGCATCTATTTTGGTACCAAGTAAACTGTTACACTTCTTACATACTGTATTAATGATTTTTTTTCCTCCTATAGCAAATGGAATTATATGTTCATTAGTTCTAGGATTCTTGACAGAAAATTTATTTCTACAGATGATACATTGATTAGTCATTTTGATTTTCCTTTCCTTAAATCTTACACGCCCCACCTGCACAGCCGTCATCTAAATCTTCTTGGCTGTCTTCTGCACCATCACGGGTGTTTTGGTAGTAGAGGGTTTTTAAGCCGTATTTGTAAGCGGTTAACAGATCTTTTAACAACACTTTCATCGGTACTTTGCCGTCTTCAAAACGTTTCGGATCGTAGTTGGTGTTAGCGGAGATGGCTTGGTCCACGAATTTTTGCATGATGCCGACCAAGTGCAAGTAGCCGTCGTTGCCCGGGATGTCCCAAAGCAATTCGTAGTTTTCACCGAGGTTTTCATAATCCGGCACCACTTGTTTCAAAATACCGTCTTTCGAGGCTTTGACGCTCACATGGCCGCGTGGCGGTTCGATACCGTTGGTGGCGTTGGAAATCTGAGAAGAGGTTTCCGACGGCATGAGGGCGGTTAGGGTAGAGTTGCGCAAGCCGAATTCTTGAATGTCGCGGCGTAGGCTTTCCCAGTCATAATGCAACGGCTCAGAGGTTAAGCTGTCGATGTCTTTTTTGTATGTATCGATTGGTAAAATACCTTGTGCGTAAGTGGTTTCGTGGAAATATTCACACGCGCCTTGTTCTTTCGCCAAGTTCATGGAGGCTTTCAATAAGTAATATTGAATGGCTTCGAAAGTGCGGTGGGTTAAATCGTTGGCGCTGCCGTCAGAATAACGCACGCCGTGTTTCGCCAAGTAGTAGGCATAGTTAATCACGCCGATACCTAAAGAACGACGGGCAAGGGAACTGCGTTTTGCCGCGATCACCGGATAATCTTGGTAATCCAATAAGGCATCTAAAGCACGCACAGCAAGATCCGCTAAATTGTCGAGCTCGTCTAAGTTTTCCAATTTGCCCAAGTTAAAGGCGGAAAGGGTACAAAGAGCGATTTCGCCTTGTTCATCGTTAATGTGACTTAATGGTTTGGTTGGTAAAGCGATTTCCAAACACAGGTTGGATTGGCGCACCGGTGCCACTTTCGGATCGAATGGCGAGTGGGTGTTGCAGTGATCCACGTTGTGAATGTAAATACGACCGGTGGACGCACGTTCTTGCATTAATAAAGAGAACAATTCCACGGCTTTCACGGTACGTTTGCGAATGGACGGATCCTGTTCGTATTGCACGTAAAGTTGTTCGAACTTGTCTTGATCCGCAAAGAATGCTTCGTAAAGTCCCGGCACGTCGGACGGGCTAAATAGGGTAATGTCGCCGCCTTTGATTAAGCGTTGATACATTAATTTGTTAAGTTGTACACCGTAGTCCATGTGACGCACGCGGTTGTCTTCCACACCACGGTTGTTTTTCAACACCAACAGGCTTTCTACTTCCAAGTGCCAAATTGGGTAGTACACGGTTGCCGCACCGCCACGCACGCCACCTTGGGAGCAGGATTTCACGGCAGTTTGGAAATATTTATAGAATGGAATACAACCGGTATGGAATGCTTCACCACCACGAATTTGGCTACCAAGGGCTCGAATCGCACCGGCATTCACACCGATACCGGCACGTTGAGAAACATATTTCACGATGGCAGAGGCGGTAGCGTTAATGGAATCTAAGCTATCGCCACATTCAATCAACACACAAGAGCTGAATTGACGGGTTGGAGTGCGTACGCCTGCCATGATTGGGGTTGGCAAGGAAATTTTGAAGGTGGAGGTTGCATCATAGAAGCGACGGATATAATCCAAACGGGTTTCTTGCGGGTATTTGGAGAACAGACTTGCCGCCACTAATAAATAGAGGAATTGTGCGGATTCGTAGATCTCACCGGTCACGCGGTTTTGGACTAAATATTTGCCTTCTAATTGTTTCACTGCCGCATAAGAGAAGGTCATGTCGCGCCAATGGTCGATAAAACCGTCCATTTCGTCCCATTCTTCACGGGTGTAATCATCCAACAAAGCATGATCGTATTTGCCCATGCGCACGAGTTTTTTCACATGATCGTATAAGCGTGGCGGATCGAAATGGCCGTAGGCTTTTTTACGCAAATGGAACACCGCAAGGCGCGCAGCAAGATATTGATAATCCGGCGTATCTTTGCTGATTAAGTCCGCAGCCGCTTTGATAATGGTCTCGTGAATGTCGGAGGTACGAATACCTTCGTAAAACTGAATGTGTGAACGTAATTCCACTTGCGACACAGACACATTCTCCAGTCCTTCTGCCGCCCAGGTGATCACACGGTGAATTTTATCAAGATTGATTGGTTCCAGTTTTCCGTCACGTTTTGTGACCATCAATGCCTTGTTCATGGAAGATCCCACTCCTTAGAAAGATATGAAAAAACACAACATATAGTTGTGTCGTAAAAAATTTTGCACAAGATAATGTGTTAAAAGTGAAAATTCAAGCACTAAATTTTTCGTTTGAATTATTGACATCAAATAACTGCTTATAAATTAAGGAAGAATTTTTCTAGGGTTGAAAATTGCATGAGTAAAATTTGTGTAAAAGCATGAATTTTGTACGAAATGATAATGGGGCTATTGGGAAAAGTGCGGTCGAAAAAACACTTAAAATTTTGACCGCACTTTTATCTCAAATTTACCTTTCCAATTGTACGGGTAGGAACAAGCTCAATGGACGTTGTTTGAGGATTTGCCAGACACAGATCCAAATGTCGCACCAATTATCCACTTCGGTATTGAGGGAGCGGAGGGCAATCCATAAGGTGAGGGCGAAGCTGACGATGAGATTGACCAAACCAATGAGCAAGACGAAGACAATGCTTTGTGTTAATAATGCCCAGCCGAAATCTCCGCTGATAGCTATGTAGCCTACGTTGGCGGAGGAGAAGGCAACATGACGAATATCCAGTGGAAGACCGGTTAAATACCCAATGACACCGGTTAAGCCGAGTAACATACCGAAGCACAAATTTCCCATGATGGAGCCATAGTTATCGTGCATATAATCCGCGAATTTGGCGCGGCATCTATTAGTTAATATGCGTTTGAGCAGTGGGTGCTGGCGTAAGCGCATTTTGAGGTTGAGATAATTGCTGCGGTTGTCGAAGAAGCCCGAAATAATACCGGAGCAGAATAGCCATACACCGGCAATGGCGGCAAACCATAAACTGCCTGCCAACGGATCAATACTGTGTAATTGATATTCGATCATCGTTTTGTTTAATAATGGCGTTCCTGTTTGGTGTTCCACAACAAAAGCAATCAGAGCAGCCAAGCTGATAGCAACCATCACGTTGCCTAACACGGCAACACTTTGTGACCGAAATACATCTACCAATAATTGAGCCAATTTCATGTTTAAGTTGCGGTCTTGCGGATTACGTTCTACTGCGTCGGCAAAGCGGGCAGCTGTCATGGCAGGCTGTTTGGTGGCAACAGTGAAGTGCAACATAAAAATTAAGGTGAAGCCGAAGCCATAATTTAATCCTTCTACGATGCCTTTCCACACTTTGTCGTCAATGACTGTGCCTAAGTAAATTTTAAATAAGGCCATTAAGGCGATTAAGATTCCGCCCCCCGCTGCAGAATAAAACATGGCGAAATATTCTTTTCGGTTACGTGTGATGTAATGTTCGCCGTGGTCACCCGCATTTTGCGTAATGCTTCGCGCTACCAGTTTGTTGCTCTGTTTCCATAACCGAGAAATACTGTGTTGCTCGGCAGACGCGCCGGCAATGGTACCGGCTAATAAGAGAATTCGACGTGGCAAATAACGGTTAGACGCAAAAATTGCCATGAGTTTTTCTAAGCGTTCTAAGGTTTGTTCGAGACGTTCCAGTAAATAAGTGACATTGAATGAGGTGCCGACAACCGTCCCGCGTTTTTGCAGGCGATCAATTAATTCACGGCATTGTTCTATCATGACCTGTAAATGGCTGTCATCAAAAGCGTGTTGAGCACGGCGGGCCTGTAACCAGTCCACCACTTCACGATGTAGAGCAACAAAAGGCGAATCAGCATTGAGTAATGTGGGTTCCATTCGCATGAGTTCCGGTTCCATGTCTTCAGCAGCGATCCAAATTGAGAGCATTTCAATAGCGAATAAGCCTTCTGCTTGAAAGTGTTGATGTACCCGCTGTTTATCGCTGTCTGTGGCATGACGACGTAATAAACGGATCAAACCACACCATTCTTTTAATGGGACGGCATTAATCCAACGGGCGTCGTTTTTATCACTGAATAACAAATAAAACACATCGCGCAGATCGTTAACATCTTTAAAAGAAGGATTAATCCGTTCGTATAAACGATTCTTCATTTCACGCCCGAAACCTTCCCGTGCCAAAATGCCACTGCTAATAAATAAGGGATATAAACGCATACTGCACAACCAACGACAAAGCATTGTACTAAGTGAGCGGGCTAGGGGTTTATTTTCTTTTAAGTTGTACTTAATGAGGCGTAAGGCAGGCACCACTTGTTGTGGTTCACATTGACGCAACCAATAACAAAGTCCTTCTAACAGCTCGAACGTATTATTTGTCGCGGCGTGTTGTTGTAAGAATGTGTTTAAGGTTTCCGGTGTAAATGACGAATATTTCACGAATATAGACCTCCTTGAATGTTTATGATTTATTTTTGAGCGGCGAATTATAAAGAAAATCAAAGGGAAAATGCAAATTGAAGGGTAAAGTGCGGTCGAAAAATATCGCGTTTTTTAGGAATGTTGTGTAGTTTGTGGCCTTAAAGGGGAAAATAAGCGAATGGGTTAGCCTATGAATAATTTTATGATGGATTTTAATAGGAGAGAAAAGCCCTAGTCGCGTTATTTCTTCAGTGTTTTTAATAAATTATTGGTTGTACCTGTTTCTTCTTCACGCAAAAATTTAACGTAATCCATTTAGTATTTTGTATTCAATAGCATATAATCGCCGACATCAATGATGATACTAACTTAAAAAGAGGGATCCAAAATGAAAAAATGGTTTAAACGCAGTTTAGGTTTAGTTTGTCTTACACCGTTATTATTAAGTCAACAGGCTTCCGCAGAAGGGCGTTTGACCGTGTATTGCACGGTGCAAAATGCTTTGTGTGAAAAAGTCACTACCTTATTTGGTGAAAAATATAATGTCAAAACCGAGTTCGTGCATGGTGGCACGGAAACTATTTTTGGCAAGATCAAAGCGGAAAAAGACAACCCGCAAGCGGATTTTTGGTATGGCGGCACTATTGAACCGCATTTTCAGGTCGGTGAGTTAGGTTTATTGGAAGCCTACCGTTCGCCAAAACAGGCGGAAATCCTACCGCAGTTTAAATCACTCATGGAACAAAAAGGCGAATTCACTTCCGTGGCGTATATGTTGGTGTTGGGCTTTGGCGTGAATACACAGAAATTGGCACAACTTGGTTTGCCAACACCGAAAACCTGGGAAGATTTACTCAAACCGGAATACAAAGGCGAAATTCAACTGCCTGATCCTCGTGCTTCCGGCACCACTTACACCATTATGGCGACGTTAATTCAACTTTTGGGTGAAGAAAAAGCCTTTGATTATCTGAAAAAACTCAATGAAAACGTGTCCCAATATGTGAAAAGCAATTTGGTAACAGCGAATTTGTCTCGTGGTGAAAGTGCTGTGAGTATCGGTTTTGTGCATGCCTATGCCACTGAGAAAGAAAAAGGCGCACCGGTGGAAACCGTGATTCCTGAAGGCAAAACCGGCTATGCATTAGGCGGTGCGAGCATTATTAAAGGGGCTCGTAATTTAGACAATGCCAAATTATTTATGGATTTTGTGCTTTCCGAAGAGGTGCAAGAAATTCCATGGCGTGAATTTGGGTTATATCAAATCCCGACCAATGCCAATGCGCAAGCCTCGCCAAAATCAGTCGATCCGAAAACATTACAATTATTGGATTTTGATTTCGTCAAATTCGGTTCTAAAGATGAAGGTAAGCGGTTAATTAATAAATGGCTTGCAGAAATTAAATTGGCGAAATAGTATGTCATTCTTTTACAAGACGATTTGAGCTTAAGCGTAGTGAACTTGTGGCACTATCTGAAGCAAAGGTCTTGTTTTTTTGGAAGGCTGAAATTACGTATGGTTTGCAACAAGTTCATCAGCCGTAATTTCAGCCTTACCTAACGGTTTATTTCAATATTTCATGTTTAAAAACCTGTTCCATCACAATATCACTTGGATTTTGCCCGCGTTTTTGGCGTTCGCATTTTTACCTGCGCGCGCCTTGGATTATGGTATTTTCGGCGCGACTTCCTCGGAATATTTAGCCGCGATGGGATGGTCAAAGATAAATATCAGTTGGCTTTGGTTTTCCTCTTTATTGATTTTTCCATGGCTTCAACGTCATTCCGACAACCCTTCATTAGCTAAAACAACGGTAATTCTGACCGCACTTGTTGCTTTATTTATTTGGTTTTCTGCCGAGTTCTTCCGTTTTCGTTTTGGCTATGCGGTCATCTTTCTGTTTATTGCATTATGGGCAATATTAACCGATGCGTTAGCCCGCTTACGTTTTATGCAAGGCGATCATTTCTTGCTGGCTACGGCTATCGGATTGGTCGTGTTGGTGGTTGGGTTTATTTTTTATCCTATCAGCAAATTATTTACGATTTTCTTCAGCGGAGAAGAAGGCGATTGGCATACCGTAACCGAATTATTAGGCCATTCTGCCTTGTGGAAGGTAGTGGGAAATTCGTTGGCGGTCTCTGCTTCCGTTGGGCTTTTCTCCGTTATCTTTGCGCTCATTTTTGCTCTTTACACCACGCGCATCGCCAAACGCAGTTTGTTTGTTAGCAAAGTTTTTGCCATTTTGCCGATGGTGACACCTCCTTTTGTCGTGAGCCTTGGCGTGATGTTAATGTTTGGACGTTCTGGCTATGTGACGCAATTTTTCGCGCAACATTTTGGCATCAACACCAACTGGTTATACGGCTTTAACGGCATTTTAATTTCCCACACCTTAGCGCTCACGCCCATGGCTTTTATGCTCATTGAGGGTGCCTTAAAAAATCTTTCGCCCAAATTGGAAGAGGCGGGAGTCATGCTTGGTGCAAGCCGTTGGCAAAGTTTTCGTTTTATTGTGTTGCCCTTATTAAAACCTGCATTGGCCAATGCGTTTTTAATTGTGATGGTGCAATCCTTGGCGGATTTCAGTTCGCCTTTTGTATTGGGTGGAAATTTTGATGTATTGGCGACGCAAATTTATTTTTATATTGTGGGCGCGCAAAATGATTATTTATCTGCCAGCACGTTAGGCATTATTTTGTTAAGTATTTCCCTCGGTATTTTCTGGTTGCAATACCGTTTTATCGGGCAACAAAATTATGTCACCTTATCCGGTAAAGGCTTTGAGGGCAGAGCAACGCCGTTATCCTTCGGTTTGAAAACGTTGGTTATCGCCATTTTTATACTTTGGGTCGGTTTTAACGCCTTGTTGTACGGCAGTATTTTCTATGGCAGCTTTATGCAAAATTGGGGCGTGGATAATACGTTTACTTTCCGGCACTACATCACGTTATTTGGGCAGGGCTGGAAAAACGGCGCCATTCCGTCTTTGGTGCAAACCGTGTTATTTGCCGTCATTGCAGCACCTTTTACGGCTATTAGCGGCTTTTTATTGGCGTATTTTTTCTCACGTCGGCGTTTTTTCGGCAAAAAGCATATTGAGTTTTTAACCTTGCTAAGTTTTGCGGTGCCGGGTACGGTGGCCGGGGTGTCTTATATTCTGGCGTTTAATAATGTGCCTTTATATTTAACCGGCACGGGCGTGATTATTGTGCTTTCCATGATTACCCGCAATATGCCCATTGGATTGCGCGCGGCGTTGGTGAATTTCAAACAGCAGGATCCCTCTTTAGACGAAGCGGCTTATTCATTAAAAGCGAGCAGTTTTAAGGTGCTACGTTTTATTACGCTGCCATTATTAAAACCGGCGCTATTGTCTGCATTGGTGACCAGTTTTGTGCGTGCGATGACAACCATTAGTGCGATTATTTTCTTGGTTACACCAAGTACCCGCGTAGCGACTTCGTTTATTTTAAATCGCGTGGAAGACGGCGATTATGGCTTGGCGGTGGCTTACAGCGCCAGTTTAATTGTGATTATGATGCTGATTATTGGTGTATTTAGCCGTTGGATTGGTAATACACCGTTGCCACAGAGACGATAAATGACACAACATATTGAATTAAAAAGTATTTATAAATCTTTCGGCCAAACGAAAGTGTTGCAGGATTTTAATCTAATCTTTCAAAAAGGTAAGTTCACCACGTTGCTTGGTGCGTCAGGTTGCGGTAAAACCACGATTTTACGCTTAATTGCCGGCCTGGAGGATCTCGACCAAGGACAGATTTTATGTGACGGACGGGATATTAGTTTGTTGCCGCCACAACAACGTGGCGTCGGCATTGTATTTCAATCTTATGCGCTGTTTCCTCATCTTAGCGTGGGTGAAAATGTTGCGTTCGGGTTAAAAATGCAAGAAGAAAACCCCACCAATATTGCCGAAAAAGTCAAAAATGCCCTAAAAATGGTGGAATTAGAAGGCTTTGAACAACGCGGTATCGAGCAACTTTCCGGCGGACAACAACAGCGCGTTGCACTCGCACGGGCATTGGTGATTGCACCGCAAATTCTACTTTTCGATGAGCCCTTGAGTAATTTGGATACTAATTTGCGTCGAACCATGCGCGAAATGATTCGTCATTTGCAACAACAATTGGGGATTACGGTGCTATATGTTACCCACGATCAAAGCGAAGCTTTTGCCGTATCTGATGAGGTGGTCGTGATGAATCAAGGCAAAGTAGATCAAATCGGCACGCCGAATCATCTTTATCGCTCGCCAAGCTCCTGCTTCACCGCGACATTTATGGGCGATGCATCGTTCTTCCCGGTGAAAGCCAAGGCAGGCAAACTGTTTATGGGAGAAAGTCCCTTGCCGATTAGTTTGCAAGAACCATTAACGGACGGCGATTATCATTTAGGCATTCGTCCGGAAGGTGTGTTGCTTGCGACCAATGGCGAGCCTGCCGCCCGTTGTGATATTCAAACGGCGGTCTTTATGGGGAATTATTGGGAAATTAATGTACTGTGGCATGGGATACCGTTGTTGGTGCACTTGAATCCAAATGATTATGTTCCGAATCAGTCGCATTATTTCGTGCAACTGCGTCCAATTGGTTGGTTTGTGCTGCCCATGGTGGCGTAAATGGAATTCAAAGTGCGGTCAAAAAAACAGATATTTTTTCTACCGCACTTTTCCTTTCTCTTCTGCGAATATTCCTACACTTCATCCACAATATCGATAAACTGCGCATTCAATATTTTTGCCAAGTCCTGCGGGGCGATTTCCACGCTTAATCCGCGTTTGCCGCCGGAAACGAAAATTTTCTCAAAATTGAGGGCCGCGTGCTCAATAACGGTGGCAACACGTTTCTTTTGGCCTAGCGGGCTGATACCACCTACCAAATAACCCGTGCTTTTCTGTGCGGCATCTTTGTCTGCCATTTCCACTTTTTTCACGCCTAAGGCTTTGGCGGCTTTTTTTAAGCTTAGCATATGGCTGGTTGGCAACACGAAACAGGCGAGTTTTTTCTGATCGCCGTTTTCGGCGACCAATAAAGTTTTGAAGGATTGGTCAGGGTTAATACCGAGTTTTTCGGTGGCCTCGTCGCCAAAGTGGGTATTGTCAGGGTCGTGATCGTAGTGATGTAGCGTGAAAGGGACTTTTTGTTTTTTCAGTAAATCAATTGCCGGCGTCATTGTATTTCCTTGTGATAATTCAGTAAAATGTAGCCCGTTTATTTTACTGCGGAGAGAAAAATGAGTACAAGATTAAATGTCGCCCTGGTAGCCGAATTCGATTTATGTGAGAAATTGGCAGAAGCATTAGAGCAGAGTTGTTTAGAGATTGAAAAATTATCCGTTGTCGAGCTTTTCCCTTTCGCCGAAGAACAAGGTATTCGTTTTAACAATAAAAGCGTGGCACAACTGAGTTTAGATGAAACCGAATGGTCGGATTTCGATTACGTTTTTTTCGCCGGCGAATTAACTCATGCTACACACATTGCCAAAGCCGCTAGCGCGGGTTGTATGGTCATTGACTTGAAAGGCGTATGCGCCACGTTAAATGATGTGCCGGTGATTGTGCCAAGTGTTAACAACGAACAGTTGACCTCACTACAACGTAACATTGTCTCATTACCTGATCCGCAAGTAACGCAATTCATTTTCTCCGTGTCACAATTAGCGCGTGAAGCAAACCTATCACAAGTGTTAGTCACATCATTATTACCGGCCTCTTATATCGATAGCGAAACCGTCTCAAAACTTGCCGGTCAAACGGCACAATTGTTAAACGGCATTCCGCTCGACGAAGAACAGCAACGCTTGGCTTTTGATGTGTTTCCATCTACAAAACACACCGTAAATTTGGCGGCGCAAGTGGAAAAAATCTTTCCGCAATTGCCAAATGTGATTTTCCATCAAGTGCAAGTGCCGGTGTTTTATGGCATGGCGCAAACAGTGACATTGTTATCTGACTATGAGTTGGATATGCAATCACAAATTAGCGCATGGCAGGGGAATGAATTGGTGGATTTCAATGAAGCTCAATTATTCACTCCGGTAACCAACGGCGAAGCAGAAGCCGGCGAGGCTGCCAAATTACATATCGGTGGGTTAACTGCGGTAGAAAATGGCGTGCAATTCTGGTTGGTGGCTGACGAGCAACGTTTTGACATTGCCTTGTTAGGCGTCAAATTGGCGGAATTGGTGTATCAAAAAGGGTATTGAGTTTGTAGGGTACACGTAAACACCCTCATATAGCGTCACTAAACTCGGAGTAAAGGATGTCTTTATTTTCAAAAATCAAAAGAGCGGTGAATAAATTTCACAGAAAATCCATTAATCAAGAATTAAAAAATCGCTTAACTAACCACAATATGTCAGTAATTTCCAGCAACTGCGTGGGAGCGTTTATTTTGCATGATTTAAATGAGCCTTTTAATTCTCCCTTTGTGAATTTATATGTGAAACCGCGGGATTTTATTCGGTATTTGCAAAATATGGTGCACTATGATCGGCAAACATTAGTTTTTGAACCGACAGATAAGCCTTATCCTGTGGGAATATTAGGCGATATTCCTATCCATTTTATGCATTATCACAGCGCGCAAGAGGCGCAAGAAAAATGGGAAACCCGTTTAAAACGGGTGAATTTGGATAATCTGTTTATCATTATGACGGATAAAGACGGTGCAGTGGGCGTGACTTATGAGGATCTTGTCGCTTTTGATAATTTGCCGTTTAGAAATAAAGTGGTGTTTACCAATAAACCTTATCCTGAGTTGGCATCTGCCTTTTATATCAAGGGCTTTGAACAAGAAACTCAAGTGGGCGATTTGTTCGACTTTTCCGGCTGGAATGGCGCGAAATATTATGATCAGTTTGATTATGTGGCGTGGTTTAATCAGCCTTAATGCAATTTGCAGTAGCAAGAAAACAAAAAAGTGCGGTAGAAATTCACCGCACTTTTTTATTTCAGTTTATCAATTCCCTGCCAACTGCTTAATTTGTGCCGTACCTAAATGGCCAGGTACAGTTTTTAGGATATTTAAATCTGCATCAAGCAATACGCTGGAAGGGTAGCCCCGCACTTTGGCACGTTTGAGGGTTTCGCCTTTTTCATCTAATAATACAATGATGTTTTTGTAATCCAACCCTTTGTACCACTCAA